>ENA-OPYX01001583-OPYX01001583.1-human-gut-metagenome-genome-assembly--contig:-NODE-1583-length-11665-cov-3.139626_pt1 | contig 11665 bp, 14 predicted proteins | sample MGYA00242639_ERZ504486 | MGnify/ENA primary metagenome ERZ504486 (study PRJEB26092, sample SAMD00036296) | human gut metagenome | host: Homo sapiens | study: EMG produced TPA metagenomics assembly of... | reverse complement strand
ATGTATTGTACAATCCTGTTTATATGGGAAAGATTGCTTACGGCAGACGAAGAACAGAAAAGAAACAGGGTACAAGAAACGAGATGCACGTGGTTGAGCAGTCGGAGTTCCCGGTTTATGAAGGACAGCACGAAGCTATCATTTCCGAAGAAGATTGGTATCTGGCACAGGAAAAGCGCAAGGTCAATTCCTTTAAGCGGGAAAAGGTCAATAATCCAGACCACGCCCACATCCTGTCCGGTATCTTGAAATGCCCATGCTGCGGCAAGAGTATGTACGGCAATATCGCCAAGGCGCACAGTAAGGATAAGAAAACCCGGTATTATTACTACTGCAAAAATACGGTTACACCTACCGGGCATGAGTGCAGCTTCCGTCTGAATATTGAGCAGACGGAAATCAATAAATTTGTGGCGAAGATTATTTCTGCTATGGTCAACAATCCCCGGTTTGTGGAAGCGATTCAAGCGAAAATCGGAACGGCGATTGATACAGAGGATATGGAAAAGCAGATCGCCGTTCTGCAAGGGCAGCTAAAGCAAGCCTTTGGAACGAAAAGTCGCTTGGAGCGTCAGATGGATACCTTGGACATCAACGATGTCCACTATGACAGAAAGATTTTAGACTTGCAGCGCCGCTATGATGAGCAGTATGATACCATAGAGGAAATCGAAGTTCAGATTGGCGAATTGCAAAGTCAGATCCGCAACATACAGCAGGAGAAGATTTCCGGTGACAATATCTATCGCTTGTTACTGGCATTTGATGAAGTCTACCATTCCGCAACGGAAGCGGAGCAGAAGGAGTTTATGAAGGCCTTTATCGAGCGAATTGAGATGTTCCCGGAGAAAAGGAAAGATGGAAGCTGGATAAAGAAGATCGTATTCAATTTTCCTGTGCCTGTTGATGGTGAGGAAGTGAAAGAACTTCCCTTGGAAACTGAAACAACTGTTGAGTGCGTGGTGAAACTGACAGCACTATTATAATGTCTTTGTCGTTTTATCACCTTTCTTAATGGAGATTTTATTAATATGTCTTCTCTTCCTAAATATTATGGGTTTTACACACCCTTTTTGACGGCATTACAAGATCAAAAAGTACATACCTCAAAGGAAATTCAAGCCGATATTGCACAGATGCTCAATTTATCAGACGAACAGCTTTCCGAAGTTCTCCCGAGCGGAACACAAAGTGTTTTCTGCAACCGTATTGGCTGGGCAAAGACCTACTTGAAAAAGGCCGGTCTTATCGAATCTTCCAAAAAGGGTTGCTACTCCATTTCAGCAGAGGGGCTTTCTCTCCTGCATAGTGGTGTTACCATCACCGACACACTGTTGGCACAGCGCTATCCTTCTTTTGCCGCTTTTAAGTATGGCGAAAGAAAGAAATCCTCCCCAGAAATCACTTCTGCTGAAACTTCTATCCATGCCGAGGAAACCCCGCCCGAAACGTTGGATCGCGTTTATCGCGACATCAATAATAAACTTGCCGATGATCTGCTCTCTGAAATCATGAACCAATCCCCTGCTTTTTTTGAACATTTAGTCGTCGATTTGATGCAGGCAATGAATTATGGCGAGGGCACAGTAACACAACTCAGCGGTGACGGTGGTATCGACGGTATTATTCACGAAGATCGACTTGGCTTTTCACAAATTTACATCCAGGCCAAACGGCATGACCCATCCTCTTCCATCCACACCCCTGAAGTGCAAAAATTTGTTGGCGCGATGATGGGACCACCTCGCGTTGAAAAAGGTCTTTTTATTACGACAGCCAAGTTCTCGCAAGGTGCAATCCGTTATGCTAATGCGCAGCATATTATCCTTGTAGACGGCAAAAAGCTCACTTCTTTGATGATTGAATACGGCTTAGGTGTTTCCGTTCAAAAGGTCTACAAGCTCAAGCGCATTGACAGCGACTATTTTGCGGAAGAGATTTAATGCGCTTTTCCCTTTTGTTCAAACTCTATTCCCCGCTTGTTCACGATTTGCCCATATTTGTGTGCCATAATAGTACGATGAAAACAATGCGGCTTTGCCGCGAAAAGGTGGTTTTTACATGAAAGGCTGGTTTCAGCGGTTTATGGCGGGCCGATATGGGTTCGACCAGTTCGGCGGTTTCCTGTGTATTTCGTCGCTTATCCTTATTGTCATCGGCGCGTGGGTGTCGCCGGTGCTGTACTGGCTGGGGCTGGCGGCCATCGTCTACAGCTATTTCCGCATTTTGAGCCGCAACACCCGCAAGCGGTACAGTGAAAACCTCAAATATCTCTCCTACCAGAACCGCGTTACCACGTGGTTTGGCAAGCAGCAGGTGCGGTTCAAGCAGCGCAAGGACTATCACTATTACCGCTGCCCCCAGTGCGGCCAGCAGCTGCGCGTGCCCCGTGGGCGCGGCAAGATCAGCATCACCTGCCCGAAGTGCGGCCATCAGTTCATCAAAAAGAGTTGACGCGCGATGTTCGGATATGTTACGCTTTACCGTAAGGGCCTGGCAGACGCCGAGATGGACCGCTACCAGGCTTACTACTGCGGGCTGTGCCGGACGCTGGGCCGCCGCTACGGACGCACCGGACAGTTGGCATTGAGCTATGACATGGCGTTTGTCGCCATTCTGCTGACAGCACTGTATGACACGCCCACAGCCTTTTCCGAGGGCCGCTGCGTGCCCCACCCACTGAAAAAACGCCCCCGCGCGGACAACGAGCTGCTGGACTACGCCGCCGACATGACCGCCGCGCTGGCGTACTACAACTTTCTCGATGACTGGCAGGACGATCACCGCCGCGCCAGTCTGGCGCAGGCGCAAAAGCTGGAGCCAAGCCTACCCGCCCTGCGGGAGCGCTGGCCGCGCCAGCTGCAGACCATGGCGCACAGCTGGAACAGCTGAACGCGCTGGAAAGCGCCGGCAGCCACGATTTGGACGCGCTGTGCAATGCCTTTGGCGCACTGCTGGGCGAGGTGTTCGCCTGCCGCGACGACATCTGGGCCCCGGCGCTGCGCGGCATGGGCAATGGGCTGGGGGCGTTCATCTATCTGATGGACGCCTACGACGATCTGGAAAAGGACAGCCGCCGCGGGCAGTTCAACGCCCTGCAGCAGCTGGCGGACGAGCTGCCGCCCGCCGCCTATGAGCAGCGCTGCCATGAGCTTTTGACCCAGCAGATGGGCCGCTGCGCACAGCAGTTTGAGATGCTGCCGATTTTAAAGGACACCCCGGAGGGGAAGCTATTGTACAACACGATCTATTCCGGCGTGTGGAGCAAATACGCGCTGGTACGCAAGCACAGGGAGGCAAAGCGCCATGACTGATCCATACAGTGTATTGGGCATCACCCCCAGTGCCGAACGACGAAACGATTAAAAAAGGCCTACCGCAAAAAAATGCAAGGAGTACCACCCCGACCTGCACCCCGATGACCCGTCGGCGGAGGAGCACTTTAAAGAGGTACAGGCCGCTTACAGCGAGATCATGCGCATCAAGCAGGGCGGCGGGGCGTCTTACAGTGCTGGCGGGCAGCGCTATGGCAGCAGCCAGAGCGGCTACAGCCAGCAGTATCAGGACCCGTTCAGCGGGGCCGGGTTTGGCTTTGGACCGTTCGGGTTTGGGTATTACAGCACAAGCGGCTCGTCCGGGCGGCAGAGCTACGGCAGCGCTGCCGGTGACCCAGAGCTGCGTGCCGCGGCAAACTACATCCGCAGCGGCTTCTATGAGGAGGCCATGAACACGCTGAACGGCATCCCCACTGCCAACCGCACGGCCCAGTGGCACTACTACGCCGCGCTGGCCAATCAGGGGCTTGGCAACAACATCCGCGCGCAGGAGGAGGCCCGGACGGCGGTCTCGATGGAGCCGAACAACTACGCTTATCAAAACCTGCTGGATCAGCTGCAAAGCCCGGGCCGCAGCTACACAAGCTACCAGCAGCCCTACGCCCAGCCCAGCGGCAGCCCGGGGTCTTTCTGTCTGTCGTTCTGGATGTATTTATTGGTGTGCAATATTTTGAGCTGGTGCTGCTGCGGCGGCAGAGGCGGATTCTTTATCTGCTGATTTACACGTAGGGGCCGGGCATGCCCGGCCCGCGGCTTTCCCGCAGATGGGCGGTTATCTTCAGGCTGCGGGCCGCACATGTGCGGCCCCTACATAGCAATATAGGAAAAGCGCTGTGACTGTTTGAAAAGGTCACAGCGCTTTTGTTGTTGTTCGGTTACAGCATCCTGTCCAAAAGCGGCATTAAAATTTCTATGTTTTGACAAAACTGCGGGTAGAAGTCGTCGCCGAGCTCGTAGTCGTAGTAGAGGGCACGCTCCATACGCCTGACAGCGGCGGAGAAGCGGGGGTTATCCGTGCCGCCCGCGGCCTGTAACCGGTGGGAAAGCTGCGTGCAGACGATGGCCCAGCGGGCATCCACCCCCGCGCGGTCCAGCACGGCGGAATCCTGCAGATAGTCCTGCAGCGTCCGTGCCTCCCCTGTCCGTGCACCACAAAGCGGCGTCTGTACGTAATATTCCGTCTGCGCTGTCACCGTGTCGATGCTCTGCCCCAGCGGGTAGAGCGCACAGGCCAGCGGGCGCGCGGCGTGGATGGTGCTGGCGCTGCCCTCAAAAAAAGCGGCAGTTTGCCGGTTTTGGGGTCCGGCGTCAGGCGCAGGGCAGGCAGGCAGCTTTCAGGCGCAAGGTAGCTTTTGCAGAACGCCGCCGCCACGATACGGGGCGGCAAGCTAAGCCGCCGCGCAATGCGGTAGAGGTCATACCCCGACAGCACCAGATCGCGCCTCTGGCGGCAGCAGTCGCCGCAGCCCGCACAGGCAAAGTCAAAGCGGTCCCCTGCCGCCAGCCGCGGGCAGTCGTCCCAGTGTTCGCCGCAGCGGCCCGGCTCAACGGCTGGCATCACAGCTGCACCTCACCGGCGTAGGGCTGGCCGTGGGCATAGGCGTCCAGCGCCTCAAACGGGCTCTGCACCATGCTGGCGACATTGACGTCGGTGTAAAACGCCGTGTGCGGGCTGACGATGACATTGGGATAGCTGCGCAGCAGGTTCAGCTCGCGGTTCGGGATGGCCTGCCCCATGCGGTTGTAATAGTAAATACCGGTCTCATCCTCAATGACGTCGAGGCCCGCACCGCCGATCTTGCCGCTTTCCAGCCCGGCGATCAGCGCGTCGGGGTCAATGAGCGTGCCCCGCGCCGTGTTGACGAGCAGCACGCCGTCTTTCATTTTTGCAAGGGGCGCCGGCGTTGATGAGGTGGTGGTTTTCCGCCGTGGCGTTCGTGTGCAGCGTGATAATGTCACTTTGCGCGTAAAGCTCGTCCAGCGTGACGTAGTCGGCGTACTGCCTGACCGCGTCGTTCGGGTAGAGGTCGTAGGCCAAAATCTTGCAGCCGAAGCCGCTCAGGTGGCGGATGACCGTCTGGCCGATCTTTCCCGTACCGATGACGCCCACCGTGCAGCCGGAAATATCGCGGCCCATCTTGCCGGGCAGCGAGTAGTCCTGCACGTTGGCGCGCAACATGATTTCGTTCATGCGGCGGGTACACATCAGCATGAGCATGATCGTATAGTTGGCCACGCCGTCCGGCGGGTAGTGGCTGTGGCTGATGCTGCAGACCCAGCTTTTTGGCGGTGTCCAGTGGGATATGATCATAGCCGATGCTGCGGCAGGGCAGATATTTGACGCCCATTTAGCCCATGTCTGCAAATATTCAGGGCGTATCTCGCAGGGGTTCGTGCTGACGGCGTCGCAGCCCTCGGCCAGATGCAGGTTATCCGGGCGCGGCACGTCGGGCGTGCCGGTGTAGTCGATGCCGTAGCGGGCTTTGTAGGGCTCGCAGTATTGCTGCTCATCAAAGGGGCGCAGCGCGTAAAACATGATTTTCATGCTTTGTCATCTCCTGTTACAGGTGAAAATCAAAGGTTTCGGCCAGCCAGTCCGTGCAGAGGGCCACCCAGGCGCTGTTGTGCTTGTTGGGGGTGTTGACCTCCCGCGTGCAGGTGCTTGTGCCGTGGCCGTCGTGGGCGAAAAGATGCAGCTCCAGCGGGACCTTATGGGCTGTCAGCGCACCGGCAAGCATCAAAGAGTTCTGCACGGGGACGGACGGGTCCTCCACCGTATGCCAGACGAAGAAGGGCGGCAGACCGTCGCGGACCTGGTTTTCCAGGCTCATTGTGGCGCGCAGGTCGGCGTCATCGCCGCAGAGGTTGACAATGGAGCCGTCGTGGCGGTATTCCCCCGCCGTGATGACCGGGTAACCCAGCACAACGGCATCGGGGCGGGCCTCGGTGCCGTGGATGCCAAGGGCAGTCTGCACAGGCTCGGCGTCCCACAGGATGGCCGTGGACGCCGCCAGATGGCCGCCCGCCGAGAAGCCGCAGATGGCGATTTTCGCCGGGTCGGTACCGAACTGCTCTGCATTGCGGCGGATATGCAGGATTGCCCCGGCAGCATCGATCAGCGGCTGCCAACGCAGCGCGGGCACGGACTCGTCACTTCGGCAGGTGTAATAGAGGGTAAAGACATTGTAGCCAGCCTGCAGAAACTGCATGGCAACGGGGTCGGCCTCGCGCCTGCTGCACCAGGCGTAGCCGCCGCCCGGCAGGATGAGAATGGCCGGACGGGTGTTGAAGGCAGGCATCTCGACGGTCCTATCGCGCAGATACCCGATGAGCTGTGCGCCGCCGGGGAGAGTGTGGGTGTATATTTGCATGATGTATTCCTCTTTCTATGGTATTTCTATGGTAAGGGATCGTTTTTTGTCGGCAGGGCGTAGGGGCCGCCTATATGCGGCCCGCAGCTGTACGCAGGCAGACATTCACGGGCAAGCCCGCGCGCCGGGCATGCCCGGCCCCTACCGCGCTGTTTAACAGAATACCTTATACATTGTTAGCATACCGCAAATTCCCACGTTTGAAAAGCCCTGAATTTAAATTTTTTGTTAAAATGCTGTGCAAGGGTTGCACTTTATTAAAAAGAGTGCTAAACTAACTTTAGCAGTTGAAATAAACGAGTGCTAATTTCATTTGTATAAAGTGAGGTTTTCTACCATGGCTATGCGTCAGTTTAAGGCCGAGAGCAAAAAGCTGCTTGACCTGATGATCAATTCTATCTATACAAACCGCGAGATCTTCCTGCGTGAGCTGATTTCCAACGCATCGGACGCCTGCGACAAGCGCTACTTCAAGAGCCTGACCGACACGTCCGTCGGCATCACGAAGGACGACCTGAAAATCCACATCCAGCCCGACAAGGACAGCCGCACGCTGACCATCACCGATAACGGCATCGGCATGACGAAGGAGGAGCTGGAGAAGAACCTCGGCACGATTGCCAGGTCCGGCTCCCTTGACTTCAAGACCGAGAACCAGAGTGATAACATCGACATCATCGGTCAGTTCGGCGTCGGCTTCTATTCCGCGTTCATGGTGGCCAAAAAGGTCACCGTCATCTCCCGCGCGCAGGGCACTGACACGGCCTGGAAGTGGGAGTCCACCGGCGTCGAGGGCTACACCCTGACCGAGGCTGACAAGGAGGACGTCGGCACCGAGATCATTCTGGTGCTGAAGGACGACACCGATACCGACAAGTACAGCGAGTACCTCGAGGATTACGAGCTTGCAAACCTCGTCAAGAAGTACAGCGACTATATCCGCTTCCCCATCACGATGTACCGCGAGAAATCCCGCCAGAAGCCGAAGCCGGAGGACGCGGGCGACGACTACAAGCCCGAGTACGAGACCTACACCGAGCTGGAAACGCTGAACAGCATGGTGCCCATCTGGAAGCGCCCGAAGAACGAGGTCAAGGACGAGGACTACAACGAGTTCTACAAGAACAAGTTCATGGACTACACCGACCCGCTGCGCGTCATCACCAGCCGCACCGAGGGTACGGCGACCTACACCGCGCTGCTGTTCATCCCCGGCTCGACCCCGTACGACTACTACACCAAGGAGTACGAGAAGGGTCTGGCGCTGTATGCCTCCGGCGTTATGATCATGGAGAAGTGTGCCGACCTGCTGCCGGATTATTTCAGCTTTGTGAAGGGCGTTGTGGACAGCGAGGATCTGAGTCTGAACATCAGCCGTGAGACGCTGCAGAAGGACAATCAGCTCAAGCTGATGCGCAATTCTCTGGAAAAGAAGATCAAGAACGAGCTGCACGCGATGCTCGTCAATGACCGCGAGAAGTATGAGACCTTCTGGAAGAACTTTGGCCGCCAGATCAAGTTCGGCATCTACGGCGACTACGGCATGCACAAGGATCTGCTGGGCGACCTGCTGATGTTCTACTCCGCCAAGGAGAAAAAGCTCGTCACGCTGGACGAGTACGTCGAGAAGATGCCCGAGGAGCAGAAGTGCATCTACTTTGCCGCCGGTGACGACACGGATCGTCTGGGCAAGCTGCCCAACGCCCAGCTGGTGCTGAGTAAGGGCTACGACCTGCTGCTCTGCACCGAGGATGTGGATGAGTTCTGCCTGCAGATGATGCGCGACTACAAGGAGAAGGAGTTTTAAGAACATCAACTCCGGTGACCTGGGTCTGGAGACCGAGGACGAGAAGAAGGCCGCCGAGGCTGCCGAGACCGAGAACAAGGACCTGTTTGAGGAAATCAAGAAGGACCTGAACGGCAAGGTCAAGGAGGTCAAGGTCAATCCGACCCTGCAGGAACACCCCGTCACCCTGTCTGCCGAGGGCGGTATCTCGATGGAGATGGAGAAGGTACTGCGCCGCATGCCCAACGCAGAGGGCGTCGAGAGCACGAAGGTGCTGGAGCTGAACCCGAACCACACGGTCTTTGCCGCCCTGAAGGCTGCCCACGCCGCGGGCGACACTGACAAGGTCGCCAAGTACGCCGAGCTGCTCTATGACCAGGCACTGCTGATCGCCGGTCTGCCCATTGAGGACCCCGTTGCCTATGCACAGCTGGTGTGTGGGCTGATGCAGTAAAATCAGAATAACAGCCGCCCGCCCAGGTACGATGCCTGAGCGGGCGGCTGTTTTTTTGATGGGGTTGCAGGAGCAGGCATGCCCGGCCCGCCAGCTTCCGGCTGATGGATGTCTGTTGGACACTTTGTAGGGGCCTCCCGGAGCGTTTGCAGCAGCCGAAAGGCCTGCGGGAGGGATAAATCCCTCCCCCCTACGCAGAAGCAACTTTAAGTATCTGCCTTTTCCAGCTGCTTCAGCGTTTTACCGTCCTGTGTTTTCCATTCTACATAGCCGCTTGTGCTGGCTGCGCACACAAAGCTGGATGCACCGGAGGGTGTATTGAACAGCACATCCTCCTGCAAAACGCCGTTTTCATCAATGATATTTTTGTACTGCTCACGCTTTTTTAAGACAAACTCCGGACAGCTTTTGGTGGGCTTCATAGAAAGCACGCTCCCCTTCTTCACCACAAAACCGTCACTTGTACGAATGGCCGTTGACTGAACACCGCTCTTCACACATTGCAGCACCGGTTCCTCTGTTCCAACCGCATTTGCACTTGTCGTCTCCACCAGCGGCACAAATACCTTATGCCCCAAAATACCTACTACAATTTTGGCGTAGTCAATGAAGTCCTCCAGCTCACTCTGCTTTTCCTCGGAAGGGTTCCCCTGCGCAGGGTCAACGCCATTCTTTACAGCATAGCGCTTTGCTTCCACGGCCAACTGATAGAAGCGGTGCTCAAGGTAGCTGATTTCCGTGGGGCCAAGGGAATCGTTAGAGGTGGTGATGGCAATAGCCTCTGTCCAGTAGTCCTTTTCCGGGCTGCCGTTGTGCTCCTGCAAGCGGTTGAGAATGCCTTCCCCATTTTTTCGGACGCTGGCCTGCCCAACATAGACAACGGATTGATCATGCTCCTCATCTTTGCCGAAAAGGAAGTACACACCTGTCTGCTTCAGTTCCTTCCGGTCCCTGCACAGGTCCAGCGCCGTGCGGGGAATTTTAAAGGCAAGGCCTGTCCAGTTTGCCAGCGTGCATTTTACGCGGCCGTTGACGCTCCCATCCATCAAGTACAGGTTCAGGCTTTTTCCTCGCGGCATAGCAGTTCTCTCCTATCTGTCATTTGATTCTAGTATAGAAGAATTTTTCTGCAAAAGCAATAAGGATTTTTGTTTTGCGCAGCTATGTATCCCGTACACGGGCGGCTATAGGAATGGTGAGGGCCGGGCATGCCCGGCCCCTACCGCTCTATATGATATAAAAATGCGCCCCTACGGTGTTATGCCGCAGGGGCGCAATTTTCGTTTTTTTACACAAACGGATTGTAAAACCGTCCAAACCTGATCGTCACGGTCAGACTGATGAGCAGCAGCACGACGCCGACTGCCAGCGCGATAAAATCGCGGCGGGCAAAGGGGCGGCGGGTGTACCAGGTGCGCTTGTCATGCTTGCCGAAGCCGCGCAGCTCCATGGCGTTGGAGATCGTGTCAATGCGGTTCAAGCTCGTCAGAATCAGCGGCAGCAGGATGCTGACCGAATTCTTCAGGCGCTTGAAGAACGGCTCGCTGCGGCCCAGCTCGACGCCGCGGGCCTGCTGTGCCTGGCTGATGCTGTGGTAATCGCGCTGAATATCCGGAATGTACCGCAGCGCAATGGCAACGGAATAGCCGACCTTGTATGAGATGCCGATGCTGTTCAGGCTGGCGGCGAACTCACTGGGGTTCGTGGCCGAGATGAACAGAATGGCCACCGGCAGCGCGACAAAATATTTCAGCGAGATGTTGAACATATAGAACAGCTGCTCGGCGGTCAGGTCGTACCGCCAGAACAGGTGGCAGAGCACCGTGCGGGTGCCGTAGAGCGCCGTGCCCTGGTTCGGGTCGAACAGGAAGATGAACAGGTCGTTCAGTGCGAGGAACACCAGCATAAAGACCAGCATGAAACGAACCTCGCGCAGCTTGATGTGGCTGAGCCTGAACACCGCAAAGCTGACGGCCATCAGCCCCAGCAGCACCCAGGTGTTGTAGGTGATCATGCTGGCGAAGGTAAACAGCAGAAAGAACGCCAGCTTGTCGTGCCGGTCAGGTCGTGTACCACGCTTTTGCGCGGCATATAGTTCAAAACGGTATTAGCAGCCATCGGCGCGCACCTCCCTGTCTGCCGCGATAAAGCGCTCCACAAATTTCTCGGCGGGCGTGATGCCGCAGCGGTTGGCCAGCGTGTAAAGGCTCGTCTCCTTCAAGGCCGCCTGCTCGATCAGCGCCGGGTCACAGAGGATGGCCGCCGCGCTGCGGTCCGCAATGAGCCGCCCGTCGCAAAAGGCCAGCGCCCGCGGCGTGTATTCCAGCATCAGGTGCATGTCGTGGGTGATCATGACCACGGTCACACCCTTGGCGTTCAGCCCGCGCAGGAACTCCATAATATCGGTGTAATGTCGGAAATCCTGGCCCGCCGTCGGCTCATCCAGAATGATAAGCTCGGGGTCCTGCACCAGCACGCTGGCGATGGTCACACGCTTTTTCTGGCCGAAGCTCAGCGCCGAGATGGGCCAGTTGCGGAACGGGTACAAGCCGCAGACCTTCAGCGTGTCCTCGACCCTGGCGCGAATCTCAGCATCGGTCAGGCCGCTGCCCTGCAGGCCCAGCGCGACCTCGTCAAAGATCATCGTCTTGGAGATCATCTGGTTCGGGTTCTGCATGACATAGCCGATATGCCTGGCGCGGCGGCGGATGTTTTCGCC
>ENA-OPYX01001582-OPYX01001582.1-human-gut-metagenome-genome-assembly--contig:-NODE-1582-length-11667-cov-5.268198_pt1 | contig 11667 bp, 9 predicted proteins | sample MGYA00242639_ERZ504486 | MGnify/ENA primary metagenome ERZ504486 (study PRJEB26092, sample SAMD00036296) | human gut metagenome | host: Homo sapiens | study: EMG produced TPA metagenomics assembly of... | reverse complement strand
AAAAGTTTCTTTAACATCTCTCTGGTCAGCTCTTCGTCCTCTGACAAATGATATTTCAGAGCCAGCAGAAGACCCGTCTGTGTCTTTTCCGCGCATCTTCCGGTCGGGGTAAAATATTCTTCTTTTACCACACGCCTTGTTTTTTCGGCGATTTCCCGATATTGTTTTTCCTCTTCCCTTTTCGCCCGAGAACCGCCGCTGCCTTCGCTGTAAGCTCCGCGCTTGCCGCATAATAAATATCCGCAATATAGCCTTCATCGGTCGCTCCGTATACATTTCCCGCCGCGGCTCCCACCCGGTCAAGCGCCAGCCAGTCTCCGTAATGGAAGGAATGTCTCCATCCGTGGTGCTCTCCGTCCACCTTACGGATATAGTCCACCCAAGCCTTCATACTGTCAAACTGCTGTTCCAATATGGCAGCATCCCCGCTGAACAGATAGACATTCCACGGAACGATACAGGCCGCATCGCCCCATGCACAGGAACATTTCGACGGACCGAAGGTCGGCACCACCTCCGGAACCATCCCTCCGGCAATCAGCTGTTCCTTATACAAATCGTACAGATATTTTCTGTAAAATGCATAGGTATCCGCCAGATAACATGCCGTACCCGAAAACACCTGTGTGTCGCCTGTCCATCCCATGCGCTCATCTCTCTGCGGACAGTCTGTCGGCACATCTAAGAAATTATCCTTCATGCCCCATTCCACATTGGAAATCAACTGATTTACCAGTTCATTTCCTGTCTGTATACTACCGGTACCTTCGTAATCACTGTAGAGTGCCATTCCCGTAAAATCTTCACAGGAGACATTGGTTACCCCGCTGATTTTTACATACCGGTATCCGTAAAATGTAAAATGCGGAACAATGTCTTTTTCTTCCCCGTCAGAGATATACACATATTCCGACAAAGCGGTTCTTAAGTTTCGTTATAAAACATCCGTCCTGCAGGATTTCGCCTGTCTGGATCTGATTTCTTTTCCTTTCGGCTCATGGACATGAAGTTTGAAAATCCCGGTAATCTCCTGCCCTAAGTCAAAAAACACCCATTCATCCTTCGGGGTGTGAATCAGTTCCTTCGGTGTAAACTGTTCATGCACAGTCACCGGAAGGGACAGCCGCTCCGTCAGTCGCCCCTGCGGCGCCTCCGCAAGCTGCGCGCTGACAGGTTCGACAGGTTCCAAGGTATCATCCCGTTTCTCCCCGTCATATATATTGGAAAAAAACAGATTGCTCCTTGTCACTTCCCATGTGTCATCCGTGCCGATTATCTCTTGTGTGCCATCCTCATATTCCAGATGCACCTCTACCAGCAGTTTCCACTCGTCGCCGTAAAATCCTTTCTGTTCTGTCTGATTGAGCCCGAACCTCCCTTTGTACCACCCATTCCCCAAAAGAACGGACAACACACCTTCGCGCTGCATCTGCGCGGTCACATCATACGTCTGATACTGTAACCACTGATTGTAGTTATTGCAGTACGGGGTCAGATATTCTTCCCCAATTTTCGCGGATTTTAAAATATCTGTTTCGGTTTTCTCTCCATCCGTAAAATATGCCTCATAAAGCCCCAGTCCGCAGAGATAGAGACGGGCTTTTTTTTACCTTTCCACGGGGAATGATTCGCTTTGAGAAAATGGGATGGCGTTCCATCCTGCTGTCGCAGGTAATCCATTTTCCCACCCACGGCTCGTCCCTCTTTGCCGTCTCAAAGAACTGTACGTCGGACTCCAGCACTTCGTCTGCGTCCGTAGTAACGATTACCTTCCAGTAATATCTGGTACAAGGCTCCAGATTCATCTCCGCTTTTACAGCCAGACTGTCGAGCTTTGCCTCCCCGGTGTCCCAAAGAACATCCGCGAAGGTTTCATCCTTTGCCACAAGGATTCTGGCACATCTCTGGTTCTTTCCCCTGCATTCTCTGACCTTCCACGAAAAAACCACCGGATTCAGTAAAAATCCCACCGGATTCGTGATATGATTTGTTTTTGCTGCGTAAATCTGATTCATATTGCCGTTTTCTAAGCTCCTTCCTTTTTTCATTGTGTACACTGTAATTCGAGTATAATGGATTTGCCTCATAAAATCATTTACGGAATTTCATCATTTTACCTACCAAGCTTAAGATTTCAGCTCTTTGTTTACCTGTAAATCAATTCTTTCAACACAATCTCTTCTGCCATATTACGAATACCATTTACCGCTACCTCATCCTCAATTATCCTATTGTGCAAGTAAACAATTCAGCTGCCCGATCAGCTGTTCCACCTGCTCTCCCGGCATCTGCCCCAGCAGAGATTTCAGCGGCATTTCCCGGATAACTTGCTCTCCCAGCTTCTTGTATTCGTCACTCATCCCTTCTGCTGATGCGGCCGCTGCTGCCAAAGGCGCCAGCAGTTCCGTAATAACGGGAGCGGTTTTCGTATGATCCAATAATTCTCCGAACGTTGTTGTGAAATCTACGCGAAGGGGCAATTTTTTCTTTATTTCAAACACAACATCAGCATGTAAGCGGATGTCATCAGAAGCATGGCCGATCAGGATCCGATATGTTCCGGATGGCGCATACCAGTCCCCAAGACGTTCTTCATAATAGGATAGATTCCTCGCCGAAATTTCCATCGACACCGTTTTCTCCTCTCCCGGCAGGAGATGAACTTTGGCAAATCCTTTCAATTCCTTGACCGGTCTCTCCGATATGCCGCACAGGTCAGCCACGTACAACTGTACGACTTCTTTTCCTTCTGTCTTTCCTGAATTTTTCACCTTGAGAGAGACTGTCAGTATATCCTCACCCGTCATTTGAGCCGATGACAAAGTCAGGTCCCCATAAGTAAATTCCGTGTAAGACAGCCCATGTCCGAATGCATACCGCACCGGAACCTTCTTTGTATCATAATAACGGTATCCGACAAAGATATCCTCGCCATATAACACCCGCTTTCCATTTCCCGGAAAATGAAGGAAGCTCGGATTATCTTCCAGCCGGTACGGGAATGTCTCTGCCAGCCTGCCGGACGGATTTGCTTCCCCGAATAACAGCCGGTCGCAGGCTTCGCCAACGCCCTGACCTCCTAGATACATTTCAAGGATCGCGCTTACCCGGTCTGCCCATGGCAGTTCTACCGGACTTCCATTGTGGAGTACCACTACAACATTAGGCTGTACTTTCAACACTTCTTCGATCAGCCGGTCCTGGCATTTTGGCAGCTTCATGGATGTTCTGTCATACCCTTCCGACTCAAATATCTCAGGCAGCCCGGCAAAGATTACCGCGACGTCTGCTTCTGCAGCAGTCCGAAGCGCTTTTTCCAGCTCTTGTTCCGTCATCGAGTCATTTTCGTTAGAAAATCCTTTTGCATAAGTCACGCTACGCCCTTTTTCTCCGGCAGCATCTAATGCCGAAACGACCCTGAACGGATTGATATGGCTGGAGCCGCCGCCCTGATACCGCGGCTTTTCGGCAAATTCCCCTATATAGGCAACCTTTCTGTCTGTATTCAACGGAAGTATACCGTTATTTTCTAGCAGGACCGCACATTCCGTCTCAATATCCGCTGCTTTTTTATGATCTGTTTCCTTATCAGATATAATTTCCGGACAATGCTGCTCTTCACCGGCAAATACAACATTCAATACCCGCTCCACCGCTTCATCCAGCACAGCTTCGTCCAGTCTTCCCTCCTGTACTGCTTTCACAATCTGTCTGTCATTGTATCCTCCGGAATAAGGCATCTCCAGATCCAGTCCGGCCTGCAGTCCTTTCACACGGTTATTTACAGCGCCCCAGTCACTGACGACGCAGCCTTTGTATCCCCATTCTTTTCTCAGGATATCTGTCAGAAGATATCTGTTTTCCGAAGCATATTCTCCATTTATTTTGTTGTAGCTACACATGACGGTTCTTGGAGCTGATTCTTTCACCGCTTCCTCAAACGCAGGCAGGTAGATTTCCCTGAGCGCACGTTCTGACACTTCGGAAGATATCGTCATACGGAGTGTTTCCTGGTTATTCAGTGCGAAGTGCTTAATGCTTGTCCCCACGCCCTGACTCTGTACTCCGCGGATATATGCCGATGCCATCCTACCTGCCAGATATGGATCCTCCGACAGATACTCAAAGTTCCGCCCACATAACGGGCTCCTTTTAATATTCACCGCCGGGCCAAGCAGTATGCTTACATTCTCGGCCTGACACTCCGCTCCCAGCGTCTCTCCCATCCGTTCCATCAGGTCAACATCAAAGCTGGAGGCTGTTGCACAGGCTGCCGGGAAACAAACGGCCTTCACACTTTCATTCAATCCCAGATGATCCGTTTCCCCTTCCTGCTTTCTCAGTCCGTGAGGGCCGTCCACCATCATAACTGACGGAATGTTCAGTCGTTTGATTTCTTTCGTATGCCAGTTATCAGCGCCCGAGCAGAGACTTGCCTTCTCTTCCAGCGTCATTTTTGAAATCAGTTCCTTTATTCTGTCCATCGCAAAAGTCCTCCTTTCTTTTCTTAATACTGATTGATCATCTGTGCCTCTGCTTCTTCACGGCTGATCTCACCATTATTGCATTTTGCCATCAGCTGGACATCATGGTCATTAAGCTTGTAAAGACGAAGTATAAGCAGAGTGCAAATACCCCCGATAATGCTGCCAAGACAGCTGAATGTCCATAATTTATCGGCAAATCCTGCCGCCTGAACAACGCCTTCTCCCTCTCGGAAGCCGATTATAGTTAACGCAAACACACTGACTGCTGTTGCGATCGCTCCACTTAATTTTGTAAAAAATGTCTGCGCCGCAAACGTTACACCACGCATTTTTAATCCTGTCTTGTACTGTCCATACTCGTAGCAGTCCGGCGTAAACTGATACTGCAGTATAACTGCTATTCCCAGCGGAATTCCTCCTAAGGCATTTAAAATCACATACACCATCATATTCTCATACCCGGCTATGAATCTTACAATTCCCAGAAGTAACGCGAAAATATATGAAATATAGAAGACTTTAAATTTATCATATTTTTTGCATAATTCTACTGCCATAACCGCACCGATTAAGGTCGGAATAATTACCGCCATCGAAACATATGAGGCAGCTTCTTCACCGCCAAGGCAGTACCGGGCAACGTATAAGCCCCAATTTGCACCAACATTAAGCAGGCTGCTGATGAGCGGAGCCGCAAAGAAAAGCAATAAATATTTGTTCTTCCGCAGACATTCTACCATATCTCGCAATGTATAACTTTCTTCTGCCCCGTCATTCTGGACTCTTTCTTTTTCAATTACTCTCTCCCTTGCGAACAGACAAATCGGAATCATCATAACACATGACAAAAGAGATAACACAATTACTGTTGTTGACCAGCCGCCTAACCGCTGCCGTACCAACGGCAGGGCAATTCCTGTAACAATACCTGCAAAAATAGCAAACAATCTTCCTATGCTGTTTAGTGAAACACGTTCCTTCTGGTCTATTGTCATCGTGGTAACAATACCAAAAATCGGTACATCGCAAAGGGTATAGGCTGTATCCCATAACATATAAGCAAGTGTTGCCCATATGATTTTAGCCGTCATGGAAATCCCGGTAGGTATTATAAAAAGAAGAATAGTTGCCACCGGAATCGCTATGACAGATATTCGAAGCCACGGCAGGAATTTCCCTTTCTTAAAATTCACCTTATCCATGATCATACCGAAGATCGGATCGTTGATGGCATCCCACACTTTCGTGATAAGCGCCACGATCGCAACCAATGCTGCCGTTATGCCGATATCTGTAAAATATGTAGTCATATATCCTACCAGTCCATAGAATACATTCTGTCCCATAAAATACAAACCATAACTGATTTTTTCTCTTTTTGTAACTGCATTTTCCATTTCGTTATCCGTCCTTTCATTGTTTGATTCAATTATAAATAATTCCAAAGGGCAAATCACCAACGATATATAAGCAGTTTACCGACGAAACTTAATATAATAATCATCTTTCTAAAAACTGATATAAGTATTCTTCCATCTTAGGCGTCCACCATTCCAGATATCCTGCCTGCGTCGGATGAACCGGATCTGCCATATAAACTTCATATTCTTTTTCAGAAACGTCATTCATCTCCTCGTCATTCCAAAGGTCGATCACGCCTATTCCATATTTATCCTGAAGCTCAAACAATACATCTACCATCTGCTGATACTGTTTACTGTCATATTTTGTTCCGGTATAAAAGATCACGGGACAATTCCATGTCTGCTTTGCATATACAATGATATATTCCATTGCTCCTGTTATCGTCTGTGTATCAAAATCCTCCAGATTTTCTGAACTGCTGATTTCTCCCATCGGCATTTCCTTCGACGCGTCATTCGTGGAAAGCTGACAGACAAATGCATCGAATTTCTCATCTGTACCGATATTATTTTTCATCCTTTGGATATAAGACGTCTTTCCGTTATCCACTAAAGTAGTACCGCTTACAGCTTCTTTTACATACTCACAGCCATTTCTGTAAGAGATATAATCTGCGAAAGAAACATCCATTGAGTACAGACCTAAGGTTACAGATGATCCAAGGTAGCAGATACGCTTCCCTTCAAGAGGGCTGTTTTCTAACGGTTCTATATTTTCCAGACTGTATTTTTCTGCGTTTCCCGGCATTTTTTTCAGTTTGTTCTTCCAGACAAAATCAAACGGTCCTCCACCGCCTGCTGCTCCTACTAAATATGTCAGGCCGATTCCCACAGCCAGAATCAGAATTAAAACGATACTTAAGATAATCTTCAATATTTTCTTTTTCATAATCCCTAACTCCTTATTATTTTCAACTTTCATATTAAGAGAACTAACCGTCTGTATTTACCGGTCAGTTCTCGCAAATACTGTCATTTTGTTTTCTTTGATTCTTTATTCAAACTGATACATTCCGCTTCCTACCTTGTATAATCTGCCATCCGGCATCTTTACAACGGCAGTCGTGTTGCAGGGGATTTTTACTTTCAGCTTAAATTTCCCTTCGTCCATACTCCACCTGACTGCGATTTCCCCGTACTCACTTATATAAGTACGTTTTACACTGGTAAACGCATTGTCCGGCTCCGGTGCGATTACAATCTCCTTAAATCCGGGAGCAGCCATATCAATGCCGCTTATCTTCCGGAACATCCAGTCGTCCACGCATCCAAAGGCATAGTGGTTCAGGCTTGTCATAACCGGAGACCCGTCCTCCTTGTAAGAAATGTAATTTTCCCAGATTGTTGTCGCTCCCTGCTTCACCTCATAAAGCCATGACGGGCACTTTGTCTGGAGCAGGATTTTATATGCCTTGTCCATCCTGCCGATCTTACAGAGCGCATCCAGCAGATACGGCGTCGTCAGGAACCCTGTATCCAGACAATCCCCGTTTTCTTCTATCTTGCGGATCAAATGTCCGGCGATACTTTTTTTCTTCCTTTCAGGAGCAAGATCAAATGCGATTGCCAGCACATAACTGCCCATAAAATCAAGAGGCATCTTCCCATCATCATCGATCAGTCCTTTTTGAATGGCAGATTTCATTCTGGACGCAATGTCATCATAGTATAATTCGTCTGATGTATGCCCGAGGAGTGCTGCCGTATCTGCCATGATCCGGCAGGAATTCCATCCAAAAATTGGCGCGCAGTATGTAGAAGTATTGATAAGTTTTGCAGCGCTTTGGTCTGCTCCGTCTACTGTCTGGCTCGGTATGAGCCACTCCCCGTACTGATGTCCTGTATTCCACAGATACTGGTCAATTTCTTTTGGATGTTTCATCTTGCCTCTACGCTTCTTTGCAGTGTTGATGATATAGTCGCACCACTTTTTCATTGTGTCATACTGCTCTCTCAGTATCCTGATATTTCCTGTAAGCTGATACATGCTCCACGGTACGATACAGGCGGCATCTCCCCATCCTGCTTCTCCCACCGGTTCAAAATTGCGGTATACGATCCGATTCAGTTTCTCCAGTAATTCATAGATTCCGGTAAGGGGGATCACATTGGGAATCGCTCCGTTTTTCTGCTGGCTGCAGGTCATATTACGCAGCCATCTTGTCAGAAATGGGGTTACATTTTCGTTGAGCATGGCTGTTCTTGCATAAATCTGGATATCTCCGGTCCATCCGCCTTTTTCTCTCTGCGGACAGTCCGTGGGGATTGAGAACAGATTCGACCGCTGAGACCATCTTGTATTTTCGTAAAGCCGGTTTATATCTTCGTTGGACGTCTCAAAAGTTCCCAGATCCTCATTGTCAGAAGACAGGACAATCGCTGTGAAATCCTCCGGACTCACCGGCTGATTGCATGTCACTCTCACATAGCGGAAACCGTGATATGTAAAATGCGGTATATATTCTGTAAATTTCCCGTTTGAAATATAAATATCGCTTTGTTTGTGTCCTGTTTTCTCTGACATGAAAATATTATTGAAATAGTTTCCATATTGATCCAGAGTTTCAAAATGATCAATACCATTTTTGTTCCGGCAGGCAGTTTCGCTTTTACGCGCAGAACCCCCGCCAGATTCTGCCCGAAGTCAATGATCGTCTCGTCTTTCGGGCTGACTGTCATTCCGACTGCCGGTACTTCCTTTACCGGGCGCACCGGTTCCCCGTACTGAGCTACCAGGTTCGCGTAAGATTTTCCGCATGGGATACCTGCTTTCCAGCTGCTGTCATCGAATCCGCAGCAGTTCCAGTTTTCCTGTTCCATCCGTGCGTCATAGAGTTCGCCTGCAAACAAATCGGAAGACCGGACCGGACTTTCCGAAACCTTCACAGCATCATCGGACAGAACAATTTCACTCGTTCCGTCTTCATAATCAATCTTTATCTGAAATAACACAGAATGTTCGGCTTTAAACTTCCTGCTTCTCGGTTTAAAGTTCGCACTGTCATACCAGCCGTCCCCCACTAACATTCCTATGACATTTCTTCCCTCTCTCAAGAATGGAGTCACATCATAAGTCTGGTAACACAGATATTTAGAATAGACGGTAAATTCCGGAGCAAACTCTCTGTCGTCCGGACGTATTCCGTTCACGCTGAGCTGATATGCTCCGTGGCATGTGGCATAGACGCGTGCCCGTTTTATACCGTCTCGTGCGTCAAATTCTTTGCGGAAATATTCTGCCGGATTCTGCCCGCCGGTTCCAGGTTTTACCTTTTTCATCGGGAACGGAGATTTCACCCACTCGGCCGTCCATTCTTTCTTCATAAATCCCGTCTCAAAGGATGAGGATGCCGCCGCCTTTTCTCCGTTATTAACCGTCACTTTCACTGTCCAGCTATAGTCACTGAGACTTTTCAATGGTTTCCCGTTGTACTCTACAAAAGTGCTTTTATCACTTTCTATCACCCCGGAATCCCACACTACTTCTCCCAGACTTGTCACTGTAATATGATAGGATGTCTGCATCACATTTCTTTTTGTCACTGATGATCACCCATGAAAAATAAGGTACTTCGTCCACGCATGGTCTGTATTGACTGTTTACCTTAAGTCTTGTAAGCTCCATAGCAACCTCCCTGCCGGATTAGTTATTCCTGTGATTTAGCGTCCATCTCTATTACTGCTTTCTGATCCAGCGTATACTGTGTGCCAAAGATAAGCGACCCTAATATTCCAAATATCAGCGGCAGGATCAATGCGCACAGGATAATGCCTGTATTGATACTCTCAGGTTGGACAGATGCGCCGGTAACAAATCCATATGCTGCGATCACATACCCTGGAATTGCTCCTCCCAGCCCCTGCGCGACCTTACTGACAAAGGATGTGAGTGAAGCGATGGCTGCTTCCGCCCGTTTACCCGTTTTATACTGTACATAAGTGGTATTGTCCGCTTGGAGATGTCCATGATATCAAAGGTCCATCCCAACAGCAAATAGGTAACATAAACGATCACATATTTTCCTACAGGACTCCAGACAGCGCCAAACCACAGCAGAATATAGTTTATGACACAGATAATGGTTCCCAGAATCAGCATAGGGCGAAATTTTCCCATTTTTGTTACGGGAAATCTATCCAGAATAAATCCCATGACAGGATCGCTGATTCCATCCATTACCTTAGAGATTAAAAACAAGGTCGCAAGCGCCTTGGGATCCAGTCCCACCACAGTTGTGTAATAGATCATAAAATATACGGATAAAAGTGTCATAAGCGGTATGTTTCCTGCACATACCATCAACATCCCTATTTTTTTCAGATTATTTTACTTTCTGATTTTCTTTCTTCATCTCTCTGCTCCTTATTAGAAGTTTTGCCAGTGCAATATCCAGCATCTGTGCTTCCTCTGGTTTGATTTCTCCTGCGAATGTTTTCGCGACATCTCTAGCGAAAGTCCATATGCAATATCCGGAATCATATCCACTTCCATCATTTGAGAAAGAAACGCGCGAATATCCGGATGGTTCAGCAGTTCTTCCATTGTCGAATCTATGCTGTATTTCCTCTTTAAAGGCTGTGACGCCTCATAAGTGACTTCATATTCTCCGGCTTTCACACGGCAAATTCCGTTTTCTACATCTTCAAACAGTGGGTTTTCTTTATCTTCATATACAGATTCCGGCGCAAGTGGAAGAACCACTTCTGCCCTTCCGCCAAACGGAACTGTAACAGTGACAGTGATTTTATTATCCCCTGATATCTCCCAACCGCACTGATAGCATCCGCATGCTGAATCATAAACCGCTTTTACATATCCCAGTCCGCGATTCACTTTCGGGCTGATCCGCATCACCCGGCCTCCCGGACTCTGTTCCGTCACATCAATTCCGGCCGCATGGCGGAAGATCCATTCCAGTACGGCGCCATATGAATAATGATTCAGGCTGTTCATTCCCGTGCTGGAGACATGGCCGTTCTCATCCAGTGAATTCCAACGCTCCCACACGGTCGTTGCCCCCAGCTTCACTTCATAAAGCCAACCCGGATATTCTTCGTTCAAAAGCAGCCGGTACGCCGCATCCGTCATCCCGTGGTCTGTCAGCACGTTGCACAGAAGCGGCGTACCCACAAACCCGGTATTCAGTTTATTTTTGTTGTCCCGGAGGAGTTTTTTCATCATCTTGCTTGTCAGTTCTTTCATTTTCAGACAGATGATACTTTCAGCGCAAGGATAAGCCCTGTCTGCGTCTTCACCGCACATCTTCCTGTGGAAGTAAAATATTCTTCTTTCACTGCCCGCCACTGACGGTCTGCGATTTCCTGATATTCCTGTCTCGTTTCTTCCAGTCCAAGCACGTCCGCCGCCTTTGCGACTGTCTGGGCGCTTGCCGCATAGTAGATATCCGCGATATATGCTTCATCGGTCGCCCCGTACACACTGTTCGCGGCAGCGCCTGTACGGTCGAGAGCCAGCCAGTCTCCATAATGGAAGATCTGTCTCCATCCGTGATGATCTCCGTCAATCCTGCGAATATAATCAACCCATGCCTTCATGCTCTCAATCTGGCTTTCCAGGATTGTTTTGTCCCCGCTGAACAGATATACGTTCCACGGAATGATACACGCAGCGTCTCCCCATGCGCAGGAACATTTTGTCGGTCCGAATGTGGGGACAATCTCCGGAACCATTCCGCCCGCCAGAAGCTGTTCCTGATACAGGTCGTATAAATATTTTCGGTAAAACGCATAGGTAT
>ENA-OPYX01001580-OPYX01001580.1-human-gut-metagenome-genome-assembly--contig:-NODE-1580-length-11673-cov-4.452884_pt1 | contig 11673 bp, 12 predicted proteins | sample MGYA00242639_ERZ504486 | MGnify/ENA primary metagenome ERZ504486 (study PRJEB26092, sample SAMD00036296) | human gut metagenome | host: Homo sapiens | study: EMG produced TPA metagenomics assembly of... | reverse complement strand
GCTTTTTTGGTCTGGTCGTCTGGATGCAGTTCTGGAAACAGGGAACAGATGTTGCCTTAGAGCCGGGAATGAAAAAACAGTATACTCGCTGTTTGTGGTTGGAACGGTAGCTGCGGCAACGATGGTGATTCCCGGGGTCAGTGGTTCAATGCTGTTGATGTCTCTGGGATATTATACGCCGATCATAAACAGAATCAGCGGATTTTTTGGCAGCATTACCGGCTCTTAAGTGGGAGGAGCTGTTCGCCTGTGCAGCAGTGCTCATCCCATTTGGTATCGGTGTGGTGCTTGGAATATTTCTTGTATCAAAACTTGTGGAATATTTATTGAAGAAACAGGAGAGGAAAACGTATTTTGCAATTATGGGGCTGGTCACTTCATCGCCGATTGCAGTGTTATCCGGGATGAATATCGTTTCTATCGGTTTTGGACAGCTGCTGCTTGGAATATTACTCTTTATTGGCGGTTTTTTTATTGCAAACATACTTGGAAAATAAAATAGTACAATAGAAATAAAAATAATCAGACAATAATAAAAAAAGTGCGAAAAAATTAATCAATTTTTTTGCGCTTTTTTATTTGAAAAATAGAAAAATGTGTTACAATAGATAGGTACTAACGATTACCTTGGGGGGTATTGTATGCAGGATAAAGATTCAGAAGTACTGAATTACCAGAGAAAGCGGAGAAAGCGGATCACGAAAATCCGATACAGTATCATACTGATTGTGGCAGGATGGATCGTTCTGTCCATGATATTGGTTGTGGTGCTATTTGTGAAGATGACGTCGCTGGAACATAAGCTGGATCAGCTGGTGACAAGCAGCAGTGAGCAGAACACGGATCAGATTAATGCCGGAGCGGCCGCAGATCTGAATGGTGGTGTGATAGCAGAGGAGACAGAGACAACAGAAGAGATGCAGACGGAGATGACATGGGATAAAGTAACACCTCCTGCATCCGGGATTTCCGATGAGGACAATCTGGCATCGGAGGGAGATATACATAAAGTATACTTAACGTTTGATAATGTGCCGTCGGAACACACATCTGAGATTCTGGATGTGCTGCAGGCATATGGCGTAAAAGCTACTTTTTTTGTAAATGGAAACCAGGATGAAGAAATGCTTTCTGTCTATCAACGTATTGTGGATGAGGGACATACACTTGGCATGAATTCGTATTCCAACCAGTATAGTGTGATCTACCAGTCGGAAGATGCGTTCGAACAGGATTATATGACATTGAAGAATTTTTTGAAACAGACCACAGGAGTGGATAGTCTTTACTATCGTTTTCCGGGAGGAAGCAGCAATCTCATCAGTAACGTACCGATGGATTACTTTATTCATTATCTTAATACACAGGGAATTATTTATTATGACTGGAATGTATCGGCAGGAGATGGCGCCTCGACCGCATATACTTCTGAGGAAATAGTTGAAAATGTGACAGATGATGTAGTAAAATATAAAACGTCGGTGGTTTTACTGCATGACGGAACGGATAAGTCAGCAACGGTAGAAGCTTTAGGACCTTTGATTGAAGCTTTAGAGGGAATGGGCGCACAAATATTACCGATTGATGAAGATACACAGGTTATTCAGTATGTGAAAGCAGACACAGTGGAATAACTGAGAATAAATGGAGGAATGAACATGGGATTTTTCAAGGATTTTAAAGATGACTTCTCACAGGCAGTCAATGAACTGATGCCTGCAGATGACAACCTGGAAACCAGCACGAACGAAGATGACGTTGAGGTTAATACGTTAGAAGGCGAAGTGGATGTTGAGACAGAACTTTCCAAGCTGGATGGTCTGTTAGAACAGGTGACAAAGCAGGAAGCTGAGAAAGTTGCTGCAGCAAGAAGCGCCGCAGAGATGGCAGCAAGGAATGCAAGTGCCCCGACAGAAAGAGCAGCAGTACCTGTGCCTGCATCTGTACCTGAACCAGAAAGAAATGAAACAGTTTCAAATATTACAAAAGCAACCCAGGAGGAAAGAAAAATGGCTGACAATACAACAGCACCTGTAACTAATAACCAGAGCGCACCGGTATCTGATGAGGTATCCGTAATCACAGAGGGAACGATCATCAAAGGTGATATTGTATCAAACGGTTCCTTGGATGTAAGAGGACAGGTAGAAGGAAATGTGGGATGCAACGGCAAATTAGTTGTAACCGGCGTTGTAAATGGAAACAGCAGTGCATCTGAATTTTTTGCAGACGCTGCAAAGATTGAGGGAGAGGTTGTCAGTACAGGAACCATTAAGATCGGTCTTGGTTCTGTGATCATCGGTAATGTGACCTCTACTTCTGCAGTGATTGCCGGAGCCATCAAAGGTGATATTGATGTACAGGGACCGGTTGTTGTGGATACATCCGCAGTTGTTATGGGTAACATCAAATCACGTTCTGTACAGATCAACAATGGTGCGGTAATCGAAGGATTCTGCTCACAGTGCTATTCTGACGTGGATGTACAGAGCCTGTTCAATGGTAATGCTCAGAAAGGAAACGAGTAATCGAATATGAAGAGAGTATTCTTAAAATTAAGCGGTGAAGCTTTAGCCGGTGAAAAACATACCGGATTTGATGAACCGACTGTCACAGAAGTGGCAAGACAGGTAAAACAGATTACAGATCAGGGCATCCAGGTCGGCATCGTGATCGGCGGAGGTAATTTCTGGAGAGGAAGAACCAGTGAAACCATCGACCGTACAAAGGCAGACCAGATAGGAATGCTTGCAACAGTTATGAACTGTATCTATGTTTCTGAAATTTTCCGTTCCGTTGGAATGAAAACACAGATCCTGACACCATTTGAGTGTGGAAGCATGACAAAACTGTTTTCAAAGGATCGTGCAAATAAGTATTTTGAAAAAGGAATGGTCGTATTTTTTGCAGGAGGAACCGGACATCCGTATTTCTCCACAGATACAGGCATTGTGCTCCGTGCGATTGAGATGGAGGCAGAGGGCATCTATCTTGCAAAAGCAATCGATGGTGTCTACGACAGTGATCCAAAGATCAATCCTTCTGCTGTAAAATACAGCGAAGTATCCATACAGGAAGTGATCGATCGTAAACTTGCAGTGGTTGACCTGACTGCGTCGATCATGTGTATGGAAAATAAAATGCCGATGTTCGTTTTTGGACTGAACGAGGAAAACAGCATTGTAAAAGCCATGACTGGCGATTTTAACGGTACAAAAGTAACCGTGTAACAAAGAACCGTGAAAGGTATGGAGTAAAAATATGGATGAGAGATTAGTTCAGTTTGATGAAAAAATGCAGAAAACAATGAATAACCTGTCAGAGGAGTTCGGAAGCATCCGTGCAGGACGTGCCAATCCGCATGTCCTTGATAAGTTAAAAGTTGATTATTATGGAACACCGACTGCAATTCAGCAGGTGGCAAACGTCAATGTTCCGGAACCGAGAATGATTCAGATCCAGCCATGGGAAGCTTCTATGGTAAAAGAAATCGAGAAAGCGATCTTAACGTCAGATCTTGGAATCAATCCGACAAATGATGGAAAAGTGATTCGTCTTCTTTTCCCGGAACTCACTGAGGAAAGACGTAAAGAACTGGCAAAGGATGTTAAGAAAAAAGGCGAGAATGCAAAAGTAGCAATCCGTAATATCCGTCGTGATGCCAATGATTCTTTCAAGAAATTAAGCAAGTCTGCCGATGTGTCCGAGGACGAAGTGAAAGAGTTAGAGGACGGCGCACAGAAAATGACAGATAAATATATCACTGAGATCGACAAGGCTGTTGAGGCAAAAACAAAAGAGATCCTGACAGTTTAGGGATTTTTGTATAGAACATAGAGGTGAGGACATGACAATGGCGTGTCCTCATTTTCACTTTATGAATGAATGCAGGCACAAAGTATGCAGGTTATGGAAAGGCGTGGTGATTACAATGAAAATTCCGCAGCATGTAGCAATTATCCTTGACGGGAACGGAAGATGGGCAAAAAGTAAGGGAATGCCCAGAAACTATGGTCATACGGTTGGGGCAAAAAATGTGGAAACAGTCTGCAAAGCAGCACATGATATGGGAATTAAATATCTGACTATGTATGCTTTTTCGACAGAAAACTGGAACAGACCGGAGGGAGAGGTGGCAGCACTCATGAAGCTGCTGGAAAGTTATCTGAAGAACTGTATTAAAACAGCAGATAAAAATAATATGCGTGTACGCGTGATTGGGGATACCACACGTTTGAGTGCCCGGTTCCAGAAACAGATCGTGGAGCTGGAAGCAGCTTCTGCAAAAAATGATGGCCTGAACCTGCAGATCGCCATCAATTATGGAAGCAGGGATGAAATGATCCGCGCAATGAAAAAAAGTGTGTCAGGATATGGAGAATGGTACAAGGCAGGTTTCGGAATTAAATGAAGATCTGTTTGCCTCATATCTGGATACTGCAGGAATTCCGGATCCGGATCTTTTGATACGCACAAGCGGGGAGCAGCGTCTTTCGAACTATCTGTTATGGCAGCTTGCGTACAGTGAATTTTATTTTACCGATGTGCCATGGCCGGATTTTGGAAAAGAGGAATTAGAAAAAGCTGTGGAAGCGTATAATAAGAGAGACAGACGATTTGGCGGACTGGCAGAGGAAGCGAAATAGACCGAAAGAAGAAAGGGCAGGTTTTCATATATGTTTAAGACAAGACTGTTGAGCGGCATCGTGTTGGTGGCAGCCGCGTTAGTACTTATTATCACGGGGGAGGATGGTGTTACTCTTTTCGACGTTACTTATTTCCTATATAGGAATGTTTGAGTTATACCGCATTTTTCATGTGGAAAAAGAACTGCCGGGAATCGTGGGGTATCTGCGGCGACCGTATTTTACTGTAATCTGAAATGGGCATTTCTGCCGGATCTTATGGTAGTCGTTTTAGGATTTCTGATGGCATTGATGTTTGTCTATGTATTTACTTATCCGAAATATAAGACGGAGCAGATGTTAGCTGTATTTTTCGGTGTGTTTTATGTGGCTGTGATGCTTTCTTATGTATATCAGACGAGAATGCTCACCGCGGGTGCCTATATCGTATGGCTGATCTTTTTGTGCTCCTGGGGATGTGATACCTGTGCGTACTGTGTTGGTATGCTGATTGGAAAACATAAAATGTCTCCGAAGTTAAGTCCGAAAAAATCTGTGGAAGGAGCAATCGGTGGAGTGGTCGGTGCTGCACTTTTAACTGTGATCTATGGCATGATCTTTAAAAATGCGATGGGTGTTACCACACAGCATGTATGGATCATGGCAGCGATCAGTGCGGTTGGAGCGTTGATCTCCATGGTAGGTGATCTGACTGCGTCTGCAATCAAGAGAAACTATGAGATCAAGGATTATGGAAAACTGATCCCGGGACACGGCGGTATCCTGGATCGCTTTGACAGTGTGATTTTTACGGCGCCGATGATTTATTTTCTTGCAGCAAATTTTATTGTATTGTAAACAGAGGATATTAGTGTGAAAAATAAGCCTGATAGCTTATTTTTCGCACGGCTATTTGTTTCTGAGCAAAACAAATAGCTTTGATGGCAAGGCATAAAAAACATGCCTCCGAGAATTTGAGATTCTCGTCGCCTCTTCGCAACAAGTTGCTTAGAAAAGAGGATTTGTATGAAAAAAATAGCAATCTTAGGCTCGACAGGTTCAATCGGAACACAGACACTTGATATCGTAAGAGAACAGAAAGATATCGAGGTCGTTGCACTTGCGGCAGGAAGTAATATTACATTATTAGAGCAGCAGATCAGGGAGTTTTCCCCGAAACTGGTATGTGTTTTCAAAGAGGAAGCCGCAGAAGCATTAAAGATTAAAATTGCGGATACGGACACAAAAGTGGTTTCAAAGATGGAAGGACTGACTGAAGTCGCAGTTCATCCGGAGAGTGAGATCTTAGTTACCGCGATCGTTGGCATGATGGGGATCCGTCCGACAGTTGCAGCAATCAAGGCTGGCAAAAAAATTGCACTTGCAAATAAAGAGACACTAGTGACGGCAGGACACATCATCATTCCGCTGGCAAAAGAATATCATGTGCCGATCCTTCCGGTGGACAGTGAACACAGCGCGATTTTCCAGTCACTGCAGGGCAATGAGAGCAACCGTATTGGAAAAAAATCCCTTCTGACGGCATCCGGCGGACCATTTCGCGGAAAAAAACGCGGAGGATCTTGCAGAGATGAAAGTGGAGGACGCCTTAAAACATCCGAACTGGTCGATGGGAAGAAAAATAACAATTGATTCCTCGACACTGGTCAACAAGGGACTTGAGGTCATGGAGGCAAAATGGCTTTTTGGTGTGGAATTAGATCAGATCGAAGTGGTCGTTCATCCGCAGAGTGTGATCCATTCTGCGGTGCAGTATGAGGATGGAGCAGTGATTGCCCAGCTTGGAACACCGGATATGCGTCTGCCGATCCAGTATGCACTCTATTATCCGGAGCGCAGAAAAATGTCAGGAAAGAGACTGGATCTTTTTGAACTGGGAAGTCTGACGTTTGAACGGCCGGATACAAAGACCTTCCGGGGACTGGCGTTAGCATACGATGCAATGAGAAAGGGTGGCAGTCAGCCAACCGTATTTAATGCGGCGAACGAGCGTGCAGTGGCAATGTTTTTAGACCGTAGGATCAGCTATCCGCAGATCACGGAGATCATTGAGGACTGCATGGAGCATGTGGCATATATCAGCGATCCAACTTTAGATCAGGTATTAGAAACAGAGCAGGCAGTATACGAATATATCGGGCAGAAATGGGCTTAGAGGCAGAATGGAAAGGAATTAAAAACGGATGAAAATTATTATCGCATTATTGATCTTCAGTATCATTATTATATTTCATGAACTTGGACATTTTTCACTGGCAAAGGCAAATGGGATCCGTGTCAATGAGTTCTGTCTCGGACTTGGACCGACGATTTTGGGCGTGACGAAGGGAGAAACGAAATATTCCTTAAAACTGCTTCCGTTTGGAGGTGCCTGTATGATGGAGGGAGAAGACGGCGAGAGTACAGATGACCGGGCATTTGGCAAAAAGTCTGTCTGGGCAAGGATCAGTGTGGTTGCCGCCGGACCGGTGTTTAACTTTATCATGGCATTTGTCTTTTCTTTTATCCTTCTTTCCTGCAATGGATATGATGTCCCTAAGATCACAGAGGTCAGCGAGGGCTTTGCAGCGGAACAGGCAGGTATGCAGGCGGGGGATGTCATTGTAAAAATGAACGGAAAACATATTCATTTTTACCGGGAAGTCAGTTCTTACTCCATGTTCCATGCGGGGGAGACCGTGGAAGTGACTTATGAGCGTGACGGAAAAAGATATACGGCAGAGCTGACACCTCTGTATGATGAAGAACTTGGCAGATACCGCTATGGTTTTGTCGGCGGTGAAGTGGAGAAAGGAAATGTGTTTAAGAATCTTCTGTACAGTGGATATGAGGTAAAATACTGGATCGATACGACGTTTGGAAGCTTAAAAATGCTTGCCACAGGCGGTGTTACCTTAAATGATATGAGTGGTCCGGTCGGGCTTGTCGATGCGATCGGTGACAGCTATGAGGAGAGTGTTTCCTACGGTTATTATGCGGCATTTTTACAAATGCTCTATATCTGTATTCTGATCTCGGCAAACCTTGGTGTTATGAATCTGCTGCCGCTTCCGGCATTGGACGGTGGACGACTGGTGTTTCTGATCGTTGAGGCGATCCGGGGGAAAAAGGTTGATCCGGACAAAGAGGGCATGGTGCATTTTATAGGACTTATGCTTTTAATGCTTTTGATGGTGGTTGTAATGTTTAACGATATTCGAAAAATTTTCATGTAGAGGTGAAAGTACAGTGAAAACAAAAACAGTAAAAATCGGTTCGAAAGTGATCGGGGGCGGTAATCCGATCCTGATTCAGTCAATGACAAATACAAAGACAGAGGACATCGCTGCGACAGTGGCACAAATCAATAAACTTGCGGCAGCAGGCTGTGATATCATAAGATGTGCAGTGCCGACAATGGAAGCTGCCGAAGCATTGACAGAGATCAAAAAACAGGTGGAGATCCCGGTCGTGGCAGATATTCATTTTGATTACCGTCTGGCGATCGCAGCAATCGAGCACGGTGCAGATAAGATCCGTATCAATCCGGGAAACATCGGAAGCAGAGAGCGCGTACAGGCGGTCGTGGATGCGGCAAAAGAGCGGCAGATCCCGATTCGTGTCGGTGTCAACAGTGGTTCTTTAGAAAAAGATCTGGTAGAAAAATACCATGGCGTGACGGCAGAAGGAATCGTTGAGAGTGCGCTGGATAAAGTAAAAATGATTGAGGATATGGGATACGATAACCTTGTTATCAGCATCAAATCCTCGGACGTTATGATGTGTGTGAAAGCACATGAGCTGATCGCAGAAAAAACTGATCACCCGCTGCATGTAGGCATCACCGAAGCCGGAACGATCATCAGTGGAAATATCAAATCCGCAATCGGACTTGGACTGATTTTACATCAGGGCATCGGTGATACGATCCGTGTTTCACTGACCGGAGATCCGTTAGAGGAAATCAAATCCGCAAAGCTGATCTTAAAGACATTAGGACTGCGCAAGGGTGGTATTGAGGTCGTATCCTGTCCGACCTGTGGAAGAACCAGGATCGATCTGATCGGACTTGCAAACCAGGTCGAAAATATGGTTGCCGATATCCCGTTAGACATCAAAGTTGCCGTTATGGGCTGTGTGGTCAACGGACCGGGTGAGGCAAAAGAGGCGGATATCGGAATTGCCGGAGGTATCGGGGAAGGACTGATCATCAAACATGGAGAGGTCTACAAGAAAGTGCCGGAATCCGAACTGTTAGAGAGCCTTCGCTATGAACTGCTGCACTGGAATGAAAATTAGGTGTTACTGGTCACACGGAATGTGTGAACAAGCAACAATTAAGTAAGTTGGAGTTGGGTAAAACATGACAAAAATGTTTTTTGATGTATTTCCGACACTGGAAGTGAATGGAGATATGAAAAAACTGTTATCAGAGACGGAAGTTACCAAGGTCGGAATGAATCATGAGAAAGATCATATCCGTATCTATTTAAATGGAACACGTCTTATCCATAAAAAGAATATCTATCAGCTGGAAAAAAACATACATGATCAGATTTTTAAAAACCGGCATATGGACGTTAAAGTCATTGAAAAATACCAGTTGTCAGAGCAGTATACTGCAGAAAAACTGATGGATCTGTATAAGGACAGTATTTTAGAGGAATTAAAAAATTACAGTCTGATGGAATATAATCTGCTGCGCTCCGCCAAAATGGAGTTTACAGGAGATTCCCATCTGCTCCTGACTCTTGAAAACACGATCATTGCACAGACCAGATCACATGAGATCGTTGAATTTTTAGAGAAAGTGGTGTGTGAACGCTGTGGACTTGACCTTTCCGTAGAACTTGCTTTTGAGGAACCGAAAGAGAGCAAACACAAGAAAAACAGTGATTTACAGATCCAGTTTGAAATCAAAAATATTTTAAAACGTGTACAGCTTCATGAGGAGAGTGCACCGGCAAAGGCAGAAGAAGTACAGGCCGGGAATGACGTACAGACGGCTGACACATCCACGAAAACTGCCACAAAAGAACAAAATCATTCAAAAGAATCTGCTGCAGGAAATAATGCAGGAAACGCGAACGGAAAGGGAGAAAATTCGTTTGGCAAAAAAGAATTCCGCAAAAAATACGATGGCGGATCCTACGGTGGATATAAAAAATCAGATAACCCGGATGTGCTCTACGGAAAAGATTTTGAAGATGAGACGATCCCAATCGAGAAGATTGTCGGGGAGATGGGAGAGGTTACGATACGCTGTCAGGTCATGACACTTGAGACGAGAGAGATCCGTAATGAAAAAACGATCGTGATCATGTCAGTCACGGATTTCACGGACTCCATTGTTTTAAAGATTTTTACCAGAAATGACCAGCTTCCGGAATTGCTTGAGGGGGTGAAAAAAGGTGCTTTCCTAAAGATCAAAGGCGTCACGACCATCGACAAATTTGACAGTGAGCTTACGATAGGTTCGATCGTCGGCATCAAAAAAATCCCGGATTTTACCTCAGTCCGTATGGATACGAGCCCGGAGAAACGCGTAGAGCTTCACTGTCATACCAAGATGAGCGATATGGATGGTGTCTCTGAGGTAAAAGATATCGTAAAGCGTGCGATGAAATGGGGACATAAGGCGATTGCTATCACCGACCATGGGGATGTACAGGCGTTCCCGGATGCAAACCATGCGATCTCACCGGATGATGACTTCAAGGTGATCTATGGTGTGGAGGCATATTTGGTGGATGATTTAAAGGATATCATCACCAACTCAAAAAACCAGAATCTCGATGATACCTATGTGGTGTTTGACCTTGAGACGACCGGATTTTCGCCGGATAAAAATAAGATCATAGAGATCGGTGCAGTGAAAGTGGTGCACGGCGAGATCACAGAACGTTTTTCTACGTTCGTCAACCCGGAAGTGCCGATCCCGTACCGGATCGAGGAACTGACTTCCATCCGAGACGATATGGTGATCGATGCACCGAAGATAGAGACGATTCTGCCACAGTTTATGGAGTTCTGTGGGGATGCAATCATGGTCGCACACAATGCAGATTTTGATATGAGTTTTATCATCAAAAACTGTGAGAGACAGGGAATCGAGAAAGAGTTTACGATCATTGATACGGTTGCTTTAGCACGAATTTTGCTGCCACAGTTAAACCGTTTTAAACTCGATACTGTAGCAAAAGCGCTGGGAGTTTCTCTGGAGAATCACCACCGTGCCGTGGATGATGCGGGATGTACGGCGGAGATCTTTGTAAAATTTGTAAAGATGCTTCACGACCGTGGCATGGAAACCTTAGATCAGGTCAACCAGATGGGACAGGCTTCGCCGGAGACCATCATGAAAATGAACACTTATCATGCGATCATTCTTGCGACAAACGATATCGGGCGCATCAATCTGTACCGTCTGATTTCTCTGTCACATCTGACCTACTATAACAAGAGACCGCGTATTCCAAAGAGTGAGTTTGTAAAATACCGTGAAGGATTGCTGCTTGGATCAGCATGTGAGGCGGGAGAACTCTACCGTGCAATCGTGGGTGGACGGCCGGAGGAGGAAATCATAAGACTGGTAAAATTTTATGATTATTTAGAAATCCAGCCGCTTGGCAATAATGAGTTTATGTTAAAAAGCGACAAAGAATCCGTCAGCACGATCGAGGAACTGCAGGATATCAACCGCCGTATTGTAAAACTGGGAGAAACGTTTGGAAAACTGGTTGTTGCGACCTGTGACGTGCATTTCCTTGACCCGGAGGATGAGATTTACCGCCGTATCATCATGGCGGGAAAAGGATTTAAGGATGCGGATGACCAGGCGCCGCTTTACCTTCGGACGACAGAGGAGATGCTAAAAGGAATTTGAATATCTTGGCTCGGCAAAAAGCGGAGGAAGTCGTCATTACTAACCCGAACAAGATCGCGGATATGTGTGAGAAGATCGCACCTGTGCGCCCGGATAAATGTCCGCCGGTCATCGAAAATTCTGACCAGATGCTGCGTGATATCTGTTATACCAAGGCACACA
>ENA-OPYX01001578-OPYX01001578.1-human-gut-metagenome-genome-assembly--contig:-NODE-1578-length-11681-cov-3.475939_pt1 | contig 11681 bp, 15 predicted proteins | sample MGYA00242639_ERZ504486 | MGnify/ENA primary metagenome ERZ504486 (study PRJEB26092, sample SAMD00036296) | human gut metagenome | host: Homo sapiens | study: EMG produced TPA metagenomics assembly of... | reverse complement strand
CAATCAGTTCAGGTTCATATTCCATTCGCATAATATAATGATGTTTGGCAGAGATATTTTTCTGCGTGTTCTTCTTATATATAATATCCACAGCTTCACGACCTTTTGCCAAAGAAGCATGTTCGATCGTAGTTAAAGCAATCTGAGGCATGGAAGATAAAGGAATATTGTCAAATCCACAGACAGAGTAATCATGAGGAACACGGAATCCATGATCAGAGATCGCAGCCATGATCCCAAAAGCCGTCATATCATTATTCCCAACAAAAGCAGTGGAAGAAGTATGTTCATCTAAAGCTTGAGAAGCCATATCATATCCGTTTTGATATTCAGAATTATCCGCAGAATATCTTCCGTAAGCAGCAATCGTAGGAGATTTTACCTCCACCCATTCCGGATCAAGACCATGATCTTTAAAACAAGAACGCAGCCCAGCAAGACGATGGATTCGGCCAATCTCTTTTGGGCGGATCGGTGTACAGATATAAGTAATATGCTTATGGCCAAGAGAGAGAAGATGTTCAGCAATAATATATCCAGGCTTTTTACTGTCAAGTTCAACTGCATCAAAACGACATGCATCTGGTTTATCACCGATGGAAACAACAGGGACTTGCTTAGATAATGCATTTGCCTGTGCAATCTTTGTTGGTGGATATAAAGAAATAACGCCTGCAAGTTCAAACCCAGATAAAAGGTTTAAATAGAGTTCTTCTTGAGAGACGTCCCTCAATGTACTGACAGTAAATACGGTATAACCATAATCTTTGGCACGTTCTGTGATCGAATGAATAATCATGGAATAATAACCATTCGAAAGAAGTGGACAAATAACGATGATACTCTTAGCAAGTGCCTGTTCTTTCTTTTTTACACCAGCAACAGGCTTCTTGTAACCAAGTTCTTTTGCACCTTGTCTTACTTTATCGATTGTTTCTTTAGAAAAAGACACATGTGGTTTGTTGCTTAAGATCATAGAGACAGTAGACTGTGATACACCAGTGTATTCAGCAATATCTCTTGTTGTTACTTTGTTTCGCTTTCCCATAAATAGTACCCTCTTTTCTATACATTTCATTTGCAATAGATAAATCAAAAATTATTTTGATTAATTCGAATTGCTAATCAAAATAAGCTAGCGATTATTAATATTATACAATTGATTAATACAAAAAACAAGTGAACACGTACTTTAAGAAAAATAATCCAAAAACCGTGAAAGAAATCATTTGTTAATCAAATAAAATGATTAATAGAAAAACTCTGAAAACCGCATAAAATGGGCGTTTGATGGGTTTGACAGGCAAAAAAAATTATGGTTAGATAGAGTCAGAAAGCAACAAAAGCAAGTGAAAAACAGGAGGGAATAACAGTGTATGATGTAGCAATTATCGGTGCAGGGATCACAGGCTGCGCTATCGCCTACGAACTTGGAAAATATAATGTGAAAGCTGTAATCGTTGAAAAGGAAAATGATGTTTCTGTAGGAACAACAAAAGCAAACAGCGCGATCATCCATGGAGGATATGATCCAAAGCCTGGAACAAAGATGGCAGAGTACAATATCAAAGGAAATGTCTATACAAAAGAATTATGTGAGAAACTGGATGTACCTTACAAACAGATCGGAGCATTGGTAGTTGCATTCAGTGAAGAAGAAAAGAAAACACTGGAAGAATTAAAACAAAGAGGTATCACAAACGGAGTTCCTGATATGGAAATCTGGGATAAAGAAAAACTTCTAAAAGAAGAACCAAATCTTTCAGACAAAGCTGTTGCGGCTTTAAGTTCTCCAAATGTAGGAATCGTAAGTCCATGGGAATTAGCCCTGGCACTTGCAGAAACAGCCGTATTAAATGGAGTTGAAGTGAAACTTAATACAGAAGTTTCTGGAATCGAAAAAGAAAATGATACATATAAGATAGAAACAAACAACGGAGTGATCGAAGCAAAATACATTTGCAATGCAGCAGGTGTTTTCGCAGACAAAGTTAATGAGATGTGTAATGAAAAGACATTTGAGATCACACCAAATAAAGGAGAATATTACCTAATGGATAAGAGCCAGGGAAATCTGGTCAATCATGTAATCTTCCAATGTCCAAATGAAAAAGGAAAAGGAGTTTTAGTTGCTCCAACGGTTCATGGAAACCTGATCGTTGGACCAGATTCACAGCCAAGTGCAGCGAATGATGTATCAACAACAAAACATGGACTTGATTTTGTGAGAAATACAGCATTAAAATCTGTACCAGGAATTAATTTTAGAGAGTCTATTAGAAATTTTGCTGGAGTCAGAGCAAGAACAGCAGATCATGACTTCCATATTTATGAAGATAAAAACAACAAAGGGTTTATTAATATCGCAGGAATGCAGTCACCGGGATTATCATCCGCATGTGCAATTGCACCAGATATTTTAAAGATGCTTGAAAATTCAGGACTTACATTAGAAGCAAAAGAAGATATCGTAGATGAAAGACATATCGATCGCTTCAAACATTTAAGTCATGAAGACAGAGAAAAATTAGTAGAAAAGAATCCAGCATTCGGAAAGATCATCTGCCGTTGTGAAACGATCACAGAAGGTGAGATCATCAACGCAGTGCATCGTCCAATTCCAGCAACATCCATTGATGCGGTCAAGAGAAGATGTAATGCAGGTATGGGAAGATGCCAGGGTGGTTTCTGTGGACCAAGAGTTCAGGAGATCATCGCAAGAGAGCTGAATAAACCATTAGCAGATATTCCACAGGATCGTTTGGGAACAAACATTATCACAGGAGAAACAAAAGATGGAGGTGCCAAATAATGAAGTATGATGTAATCGTTGTAGGTGGAGGACCTGCAGGACTGGCAGCAGCAGTGGAAGCAAGTAAAAATGGTGCCGAAAAAGTTCTGGTTGTAGAACGTGATCAGGAACTTGGAGGAATCTTAAATCAGTGTATTCATAATGGATTTGGACTCCATTATTTCAAAGAAGAATTAACAGGACCTGAATATGCAGGTAAATTCATTGATATGTTAAATGAAACAAATATCGAAGTGATGCTTGATACGATGGTTCTTGACGTAGATGAAACAGAAAAATGTGTACATGCCATGAATAAGAAAAATGGTTATATGAAACTTGAAGGTAAATCCATTATCTTAAATATGGGATGCCGTGAAAGAACAAGAGGAGCCATCGCGATCCCTGGTGATCGTCCGGCTGGAGTGTTTACAGCAGGTGCAGCACAGAGATATGTGAATATCGAAGGATATATGGTAGGTAAGAAAGTACTGATCTTAGGATCCGGAGATATCGGACTGATCATGGCAAGACGCATGAGTTTAGAGGGTGCAAAAGTAGTTGGATGTGTAGAGCTTTGTCCATATTCTAACGGATTAAACCGTAACATCGTACAGTGCTTAAATGATTATGATATTCCACTGTATTTATCACATACGATCACAGATATTCAGGGTGATAAACGAGTTGAGAAAGTTATCGTATCAAAAGTTGATGAAAAGAATCAACCAATTCCAGGAACAGAGATGGAATTTGATGTAGATACTGTATTATTATCTGTTGGATTGATCCCAGAAAATGAATTAACAAGATCTGCAGGAATTACAATGGATCCAGCCACAAGTGGACCAGTTGTATATGAAAACATGGAAACTTCAGCAGAAGGAATCTTCGCAAGTGGAAATGTCGTTCATGTTCATGACCTAGTAGACTTTGTTACAGCAGAAAGCCAGAAAGGCAGGAAAGAGTGCTGCAGAATACGTAAAAAATGGAGAAACAAAAGATCAGACATGCATCGATATCAAAAATGGAGATGGGGTCAACGGAATCGTGCCACAGAAAGTACGTCCATCTAATGTAGACAAGAAAGTTGAAGTTATGTTCCGTGCAAGAAACGTATTTACAGATGTAGCGATCAAAGTAAGATCAAATGGTGAGGAACTTGCTTCCTTTAAGAGAGAACACATGGCACCAGGAGAAATGGAAAAGATCGTTATTCCGAAAGCATTTTTAGATAAAGTAGAAAATGGTGAGATTACAGTATCTGTAGAAAAGGTAGGTGCATAAAGATGACAGATTTAATTTGTATCGTATGTCCAAAAGGATGTCATTTAAAAGTTGATGAAGAAAATGGATATAAGGTTACTGGAAATGGATGCCCAAGAGGAGCCGCTTACGGAGAAAAAGAACTGGTAAATCCAACACGAGTGATCACTTCTACAGTCAGAGTAGAAGCAAAGACTGCAAGAAGAGTTCCAGTCAAAACCGCAAGTGATATTCCAAAGGGTAAAATCTATGATATCATGAAAGAATTAGATAAAGTAACAATGAAAGCTCCTGTAGCGATCGGGGATGTAGTGATCCCTAACGTATTAGGACTAGGAGTTGACGTTGTAGCTTGCAAAAAAGTAGCAGAATAAATAAAATGATTAAGTAAAATATTTAAATTTCAGGAGGATAACAAATGAGCGTTATTACATTTGTTTGTGCAGGTCAGATGAACTCTGCGATCACATTCCCAGCATTCGAAAATGGACACGAGGTACGTCTGGTAGGATCACCTTTAGACAGAGATATCATTGATGGATTAAAGAAGGATAATTTCCATATCACATTAAAGAGAACTCTTCATGATGGGATCAAATATTATCAGATCGAAGAATTAGAAGAAGCATTAGAAGGAGCAGACTTAATCTTAGGTGGAGTCAGCAGTTTCGGACTTGACTGGTTCTGTGACGAAATCCTTCCAGTATTACCAGAAGATGTACCTTTATTAACAGTAACAAAAGGTATGGTAGATTTAGATGACGGAACTTTAGTTCCTTATCCACATATCTTCGAACAGAGACAGCCAGAAGGAAAACATATTAACTTTAACGCCATCGGTGGACCATGTACAAGTTATGAATTAGCAGACCATGATGACAGCCATGTAGCTTTCTGTGGAAAAGACATGGAAACATTAAAATTCATCAAATCTTTATTAACAACAGATTACTATCACATCAGTCTTTCTACAGATGTTGTAGGTGTTGAGTGTGCCGTAGCCATGAAGAATGCTTATGCATTAGGTGTGTCTCTTGCAGTTGGTTTAGCAGAGAAGAGAGATGGAGAGATCGGAGCAGTACATTATAATTCTCAGGCAGCATTGTTTGGACAGGGTGTCAAAGAAATGATCCATCTGTTAGAACTGATTCATGGTGGACCAGAAAACATCATTCACGGAGCTGGTGACTTATATGTAACAGTCTTCGGTGGAAGAACTCGTAAGATTGGTACATTATTAGGACGTGGACTGACATTTGATCAGGCAATGGAAGAATTACAGGGTGTAACTTTAGAGTCTATCGTTATTGCAATCAAGAACAGCTCGTGCCGTACGTAAACTGGCAGAAAGAGGCGTTGTATCTTTAGATGACTTCCCAATTGTTAATGCATGTAGATGCGATCATCAATGAAGGCGCAGAAGTTGATATTCCTTGGGAAAAATTTACGACTGTTGTAGAATAATAAAATTAAAAATTAGAAATTCACGAAAATACTCTCTTTTTGAACAAAATTTAGTGAAAAAGAGGGTTTTTTCGACCTTTTAAATTTAAAAAATGCACAAAAAAGAAAATAAATGACACAAAATTATGCATAATGATTATAATGAACATAATAATAAAAGAGTCATAGGAGGTAGTTATTATGAAAAAATACATTATGGCACTGGACGCAGGGACAACAAGTAACCGTTGTATCTTATTTAATGAGCAAGGTGTGATCTGCAGTGTTGCACAGAAGGAATTTACACAGTATTTTCCTCATCCTGGATGGGTGGAGCATGATGCGGATGAGATCTGGTCTTCCATGCTTGGAGTAGCAGTAGAAGCAATGAACAAGTTAAATATTACACCAGATCAGGTTGCAGCCATCGGAATTACAAACCAGAGAGAGACAACGATCATCTGGGATAAGAATACAGGAGAACCTGTGTATCATGCAATTGTCTGGCAGTGCCGAAGAACATCTGAGTATTGTGATCAGCTAAAAGAAAAAGGTCTGACAGAGAAATTCCGACAAAAAACAGGATTAATGATCGATGCTTATTTTAGTGGAACAAAAGTAAAATGGATTCTTGACAACATACCAGGAGCACGTGAAAAAGCAGAGGCAGGAGATCTTTTATTTGGAACAGTAGAAACATGGCTGATCTGGAAACTGACAAAAGGAAGAGTTCATGTTACAGATTATTCAAATGCTGCAAGAACTATGCTATTTAATATTAATACTCTCGAATGGGATGATGAAATCCTTGAAGAACTTGGAATTCCAAAATCAATGCTTCCACAGGCAAGACCATCCAGTGAAGTTTATGGAATGGCAGACGAAAGTTATTTTGGAAAAGAAATTCCAATCGGAGGAGCAGCAGGAGATCAGCAGGCAGCATTGTTTGGTCAGACATGCTTTACAGCAGGGGAGGCCCAAAAATACATATGGAACAGGGGCATTTCTGTTAATGAATACAGGAACAAAACCAGTATTTTCTGATAATGGACTGATCACAACCATTGCATGGGGCTTAGATGGAGAAGTTAATTATGCATTAGAAGGGTCTATTTTTGTTGCAGGAGCAGCAATCCAGTGGTTAAGAGACGAGATGAGACTGGTAGATTCATCACCAGATTCTGAATATATGGCTTCAAAAGTAAAAGATACAAATGGCTGTTATGTAGTTCCTGCATTTACAGGACTTGGTGCGCCACACTGGGATCAGTATGCACGAGGAACAATCGTTGGTATCACAAGAGGTGTCAATAAATATCATGTGATTCGTGCGACATTAGAATCTCTGGCATATCAGACATATGATGTGTTAAAAGCAATGGAAGCAGATAGCGGAATCAAATTAAGTGCATTAAAAGTTGATGGTGGAGCAAGTGCAAACAACTTCTTAATGCAGTTCCAGTCAGATATTCTTAATACAGAAGTACGTCGTCCAAGATGTGTTGAGACAACTGCAATGGGAGCAGCTTATCTTGCAGGACTTGCCGTTGGATACTGGAAAGATAAAAATGACGTTATCAACAACTGGAATATTGACCGCAAGTTCCATCCAGAAATGAAAGAGGACGAAAGAGAAGAAAAATTAGCAGGATGGGAAAAGGCAGTAAAATATTCTTTCGGATGGGCTAAAAATTAATATATCATGCAAAACTAAAAAATTAAGAGAAAAGAGGGAAAAACTATGTTACCTTATATTGCAGAATTTATCGGAACAATGCTTTTAATCTTGCTTGGAGATGGAGTTGTAGCAAATGTAAACCTTGAAAGATCAGGAATGAAAGGTGCAGGGGCTGTGCAGATTACATTTGCATGGGGACTTGCGGTACTTGTACCAGCATTTATTTTTGGATCTTCATCAGGAGCTCATTTTAACCCGGCACTTACGATCGCACTTGCGGCGATTGGTAATTTCTCTTGGTCTATGGTGCCAGGATATGTGATCGCTCAGTTTGCAGGAGCATTTGTAGGAGCAGTCCTTGTGTATGTCTTATTTGCAGGGCAGTTTGAGGTAACCAAAGATCAGGGAACAAAATTAGGAGTATTTTGTACAGGACCTTCTATTGCAAACACAGGATTAAACCTGTTAAGTGAGATCATTGGAACCTTTGTTTTAGTTTTTGCGATTCTTGGAATCGGAAATGTGGAAAATGCAGGTTCTATGGGACTTAACTATTTCTTCGTATTTGCAATCATCGTTTCCATTGGTATGTCACTTGGTGGATTAACTGGATATGCGATTAATCCAGCCAGAGATTTAGGCCCAAGACTTGCACATGCAGTTCTTCCAATCCCAGGGAAAGGGGATTCTAACTTTGGATATGCATGGATTCCAGTTGTAGGTCCAATTATTGGAGCATTGCTTGCGGGTGGTTTATTTGTGATTATTCCATGGTAGGGGTCAGGTAAATGAAAGTAGAATAAAGATTGAAGAGATGGATGTTTTCTTAGACAAGAAGACATCCATTTTTTTAATAAAATCAATGAAAACACCTAGAAAAGAAATAGCACGTGCGTTAAGATATATGCAGGATTATAAAATCAAAAAGGAGTCGATGATCATGGAATACAAAAAATTCAACAATCAATACGTAATAAGAATTGACAAAGGCGAAGAAATCTGTGCAAAATTAAAAGAGGTCGCCCAAAAAGAAAATATCAAACTTGCATACTTAACAGGAATCGGGGCAGCAGGCAAAGTAACAGCTGGTGTTTTTGATACAAAGGAAAAAGTATTCAAAGGCCATACATGGGAAGGTGATCTTGAGATCGTTTCCATTGGTGGGAATATCAATACTATGAATGGGGAAACTTATACACACTTCCATATCAGTGTTGCGGATGAATCAGGGAATGTCTATGGAGGTCATCTGACAGAAGCAGTGATCAGCGGAACCGGAGAACTTGTATTAACTGAGATCGAAGGCACAGTTGACCGCAAGTTTGATGAAGAAATCGGGCTGAATTTATTTGAATTCTAAGTGAAAAACGGAGGACAAAGATAACATGGAAATGATGACAGGAAGAACATTATTCCGAAATTACAAAGAATATGATCAGAAAGAAGTAGAGATCTGCGGCTGGGTAAAAAGCAATCGTGGATCAAAGAAATTCGGATTTCTGGTTATTAATGATGGTACATTTTTTTGAACCGATTCAGGTTGTATATGATCAGGAGATGGGCAACTTTGATACGGTCAGCAAATTAAATGTTGGAACAGCTGTGATCGTTAATGGAACTGTGATCGTGACACCAGATGCGAAACAGCCATTTGAGATTCATGCAAAGAGTGTAGAAGTCGAGGGAGAATGCCCATCCGATTATCCATTACAGAAAAAACGTCATACATTAGAATATTTAAGATCTATCTCTCATTTAAGACCAAGAACGAATACGTTTCAGGCAGTATTCAGAGTTCGTTCTCAGATTGCATATGCGATCCATAAATTCTTTCAGGAACGTGATTTTGTATACGTGCATACACCATTGATCACAGGACAGGACTGTGAAGGTGCTGGAGAGATGTTCCAGGTAACAACGATGGATCTTAACAAGATCGCTGAAGAAGGAAAAGTTGATTATGAACAGGATTTCTTTAAGAAGCCAGTCAGCTTAACCGTCAGCGGACAGCTTGCAGGAGAGACTTTTGCACAGGCATTCCGCAATATTTATACATTTGGACCAACTTTCAGAGCTGAAGATTCCAATACAACAAGACATGCAGCAGAGTTCTGGATGATCGAGCCGGAGATCGCATTTGCAGATCTTGAGGATAATATGATCCTTGCAGAGCAGATGATCAAATATATCATCAATTATGTGATGGAGCATGCACAGGAAGAATTACAGTTCTTTAATAAATTCGTAGATAAAGGATTATTAGAACGTTTGAACCATGTAGTATCTTCTGATTTTGGAAGAGTTACTTATACAGAAGCAGTAAAATTATTAGAAGAACACAATGATGAATTCGAATATAAAGTATCTTGGGGAATTGATCTTCAGACAGAGCATGAACGTTATCTGACAGAGAAGATCTTTAAGAAACCAGTGTTTGTCACAGACTATCCAAAAGAGATCAAAGCATTTTATATGAAGATGAATGAAGACAACAAGACGGTTGCAGCCATGGACCTTTTAGTGCCAGCTATTGGAGAGATCATCGGGGGAAGCCAGAGAGAAGATGATCTTGCGAAACTGGAAGAGAGAATCACAGAATTAGGTATGAAACCAGAAGATTATGATTTCTATTTAGATCTTCGCAAATATGGTTCCACAAGACACGCAGGATTTGGTCTTGGATTTGAACGTATGGTAATGTACGCAACAGGAATTGCTAATATCAGAGATGTCATTCCATATCCAAGAACCGTAGGAAAATGTCAATATTAAGATGAATTATGCATATACTATTACGAGAGCAATTTTTAGGAGGTAGTAGTATATGCATTCTATTTGGCAGGAACAGATGGAATTTCCAGTTTATCCGATTTTAAAAAGAGATAAAAAAACAGATATTTTATATGTAGGTGCAACCCTGAAACATGCAATAGAGGCAAATTTTCAAAAAGAAATGGGAAGATCAGTTATGATCATTGAAGAAAAAGTATTGGAGATATGCCAGAACTTGGTGGCATGGGGATTTTGAAAGCAACGAACATGAATGAATTTAAAGAGCTCTGTATTTTGAAAAATTATATTATAAGACAACATATTCCATGTGATCTTGAAATTATTTCAGAGACAAGCATTCAGGTCCATCCAGTGAAGTTGTTTTTGTTTATGACGAAGGATGTTGAAGTATATGAACAGACAAAGATCACTGCAAGACAGGGGAAACGTCTGGATATCGAAAGTGCCTATATCGATGCAGGACAAGTGATCGAAGACGACAAACCTTGTGAGAAGAGATATATTCATGTATTTTCAGAAGCAGGTTTTCCAGAAATCACGAAGCCAGATATTCTGGAGATCAGAAAATATAAAGAAGATTATCTGGTGTTGTCGTATCAGAGAAAATTGGAAGGAAGCCGGAATTCTTGGGAAATATAATTGAGTCATGTTGTAAAATTAGTGAAACGAAGATAGTATTTTGTGCTACAATAGATGTCAAGAGAACATTTATACAGGAGGATAAGAAACTATGAGTATGATTGATGTAATCCGCAAAGAAATGATGACAGCGATGAAGAATAAGGACAAAGAGAGAAAAGAAAGTCTTTCTATGTTATTAAGTGCATTAAAAAACGCACAGATCGATAAGAGAGAAGATCTGACAGAGGCAGAAGAAAACACAATTATCGCAAAAGAGATCAAACAGACAAAAGAGACAATGGATACTTGCCCTGCTGATCGTACAGATATCATTGATGAATGCAAAGCAAGATTAGCAGTCTTAGAAGAGTTCGCACCAGAGCAGATGAGTGAAGAACAGATCGAAGCTGAGATCAATGCTGTATTAGCAGAACTTGGAATTGATGCACCGACAATGAAAGATAAAGGAAAAGTTATGAAGAACCTGATGCCAAGAGTTAAAGGAAAAGCTGACGGTAAACTTGTAAACCAGCTGGTAGGAGCTAAACTTTCATGAGAAATATATTAATTGTCGTCGATATGCAGAATGACTTCATCGACGGAAGCCTTGGAACCAAAGAAGCACAGGAGATCGTAACACCTGTTGCGGAAAAGATTCGTAATTTTGAGGGTGATATCTATGGAACGCTCGATACACATGAGGAAGATTATCTTTCCACACAGGAAGGAAAGAATCTTCCAGTCAAACATTGTATCTGTGGAGAAGACGGCTGGGCATTAAATAGCGAAATCATGCAGGCAATCGCAGAGACGAAAGCAGAAGTCTATAATTTCTGTAGAAAAGGAACTTTTGGTTCTATGGAACTGGCACAGATATTGAAGGAAACATATGAAGATCAGGAAGTTGAGATCGAACTGATCGGATTATGTACGGATATCTGTGTGATATCCAATGCAATGCTGATTAAAGCAGCACTGCCGGAAGTGAAGGTAAGTGTTGATTCTTCATGCTGTGCAGGAGTGACTCCTGAGAGTCATAGGAATGCGTTGGGAAGCTATGAAGATGTGTCAGATTGAGATAGCATAATT
>ENA-OPYX01001577-OPYX01001577.1-human-gut-metagenome-genome-assembly--contig:-NODE-1577-length-11696-cov-2.333391_pt1 | contig 11696 bp, 14 predicted proteins | sample MGYA00242639_ERZ504486 | MGnify/ENA primary metagenome ERZ504486 (study PRJEB26092, sample SAMD00036296) | human gut metagenome | host: Homo sapiens | study: EMG produced TPA metagenomics assembly of... | reverse complement strand
CAAACAAATCTACTCCATTATCAATTGCACCTAAACCATTTTCTACAATAAATAATGGAATATGGTAACGTCCATAGATTTCATTTAATACCCAACGTAGTCCATTAGGACAAAAGCCCAACCCCATTCTGATTTTTTATTAATTAAATTCTATAACCACTTAAAAGCAAAACTCTAACGTTTTGCTTCTATTTTTCCTTCTTTAATTCTTAAAGACACATCACACATCTTTGCTAGAGTAGGTGAATGGGTTACCAAAATAACACATTTATGATGAATATGTGCTAAATCTAAGAAAGTATTCATGATCTCTATTGAATTCTTTTCATCAAGATTACCCGTGGGTTCATCACAAAGAATCAAATCGACTTCTCTTGCAATAGCACGTGCAATTGCAACTCTTTGTTGTTGTCCTCCTGATAATTGTCGAATATCTCTTTTACATTCATCTTTGGAAAGTCCAAGTTGTTCAAGAATAGATAAACAATATTCTTTTTTATCTTTTCTTTTGATTCCCGCAATTTCTAAAGCAGACATAACATTTTCTAAAGCATTCATATAATAAATAAGATTATAAGATTGAAAGACAATTGAAATATCTTCTCGACGATATTTATTCAAACCTATTTCTTGAATATCTTTTCCTTTGAACAAAACTTTTCCATCATCAGGTTTATCTAAACCAGATGCAAGAGAAAGAGTTGTTGTTTTCCCCGCTTCCACTCGCACCAACAACTGCATAGATTTTACCTTTTTCAAACAAATAAGAAGCATGATCTAAAATTTGATTTTTTTCTTTGCCATCTTGATAACTATAGCTTACATTTTCTAATTCTAATAACTTTTCCATCTTAACCTTCCTTTCTAGATAAGATTTGCCTAGGTGTAAGTCTTAATACATAGGCTGCAGGTACAGCAATAGAAACAATACAGATTGCTGCTGTAACACCAGCAAGTTGAATGACATTTTCACCTGTAATCGAAACATCTAATTCCTGATTTGATGGTCCTTGCATCATATTTCCTAAGAAATTTTCTTTTGTTTGTGTATTGTTTTTTTGTTGATTACTATCTGATTGATTTTGATTTTCATTTGGTTGATCTCCTTTTTGACCCATTTGCATGACATTTGAAGAAGAACTACTTTCTAACATATTTCCCATATAATGAGATGTTAATTGTCCTGTACCTAAAGAAATCACAAAAGCAACTACTGCAATTAACCCTACTTCAATAAGTTGTTGAGCAATAATTTTAACTTTACTTTGTCCAAGTGATAAAAGAACACCAATTTCATAATATCTATTTCTAATTGTTAGAGCTAAGATTAAACAAAGAATTGCACTACCAGCAATCACTACGATCCATACAAACATCTTTGCAAATGATTGCATACTTTCAAGAGAAGAAGCATTTTGTTGATAAAGACGATTATTGGCATCTAATGAGAACGTATCAAAATCAATATCACTTTTCTTTTTCGCAAGTTCTACAAAAGCTTCTGCGTTTTCTGGATCATCTAAATAATAAATTGCTGATGTAATATTTTCACTACTTCCAGTAAGTGTTTGTCCAATTGATAAATCAGTATAAATTGTGTTTACTGGATTATTGAAATGAGCACTACCAATTTCATTTGTTGATTGAATTTCATAAATACCTACAATTGTAAGTTCTTGAGTAATTGTTTCATCATTAACCGTTGTTGTAATAGTAAAAGTATCACCAACACTTAAATCATTATCACTTGCAAGATTGGTTTCAATAACACAATTATTTGTATTTTGATCTTTTGTTGTAAGTAAACGCCCTTTTGTAAGTTTATAATTGTTATTGGTAAAAGAATCTAAATACTTCATTGTGGTGTTGGCACTGATTGTAAAATCAACTTGATTTGAAGCTTGTTCTGGTTGATTATTACTATTATCTGATGCAGTTTCTACCGCTGAAATAGAATTACTGTTAGCTGATGTAGATATTTGATAATTATAATTTTTTACATACTTTAAATCTTTTAAACTATCTGCCATGGTTGTTGTTAATGATGTCTCATTACTTACGGCTTCACTAGGTTTTCTGTTTTTTATCATATTTCTAAAATCAATAGAAAGAGTTACATCGTTTCCTAAACTACTACGAATTTGATCCATTGATTTTTTTGTTGCTGATTGAATAGATAAACCAGCAATAACGAGATTTGTAATTACAACAATAATTACAAATAATAAAATCGTTTTTCCTATATTTTTCTTTAAACTTAATAGTGCATTTTTTATCATACATTTCTACCTCCGACTTTAATATACCGAGATACTTTAACAATAAAATGGAATAATTATGTTAAAAAAAGTGTTTCATCATTGCAACTCTTTTATTAAAAAGTTATCCTTATAAAGGAAAGAAGGAAAATTATGAAATTAGAGGAATTGGCTATTGGAAAAAGTGCTGTTATTCTCTCTGTTGGCGGAGAAGGAGCTTTAAGACAACACTTTTTTAGATATGGGATTAATTCAAGGTACAGAGGTTACCATGGTAAAGTATGCACCGATGGGAGATCCTGTGGAAGTACGGATACATGATTATGAGCTTACTTTAAGGAAAGAAGATGCTCATAAAATTGAAATTAAAGAAATAACTAAAAAACAGAAAATAAAAATGATTCATTCATTTTTCAATATAAAGATCACCCTGGCTATGGTGAATCAAGTTATCATAAAATGAATGATCATCAAATCTATCATGAAAGTGATTTACTCACATTTGCTTTAGTAGGAAATCAAAACTGTGGTAAAACCACACTATTCAATCAACTTACAGGTTCAAATCAACATGTTGGTAACTTTCCTGGAGTTACTGTTGATCGTAAAGATGGAAGAATTAAAGGGTATCAAAATACTCTGATTACTGATTTACCAGGTATTTATTCTATGTCACCTTATAGTAGTGAAGAAATCGTCACAAGAAACTTCTTATTAAGAGAAAGACCTAAAGCTATTATTAATATTGTAGATGCTACAAACATTGAAAGAAATCTTTATCTTACAATGCAACTTCTAGAACTTAATATGCCAATGGTTGTCGCTTTAAATATGATGGATGAAATGTTAGGTAATGGAGGAACTGTATTAATCAATGATTTAGAAGAATATCTCGGTGTTCCAGTTATTCCTATTTCAGCTGCTAAAGGGGAAGGTATTGATGAACTCGTCAGCCATGTTTTACATGTTGCTTATTATCAAGAAAGACCTCAATTTTATCAACATATAGATAATCAACAAAATAAAGCGATTGATCGTTGTTTAAATGCAATTGAACATTTAATTGAAGATCATGCCTCAAACGCAAAGATTCCATTACGTTTTGCAGCAAGTAAACTTGTTGAAAAAGATGAACTTTTATTAGAACAACTTGATCTGAGTCAAAATGAAAAAGAAACTTTAGAACATATTCGTATTCAATTAGAAGAAGAAAGTAATCTTGATTGTTCTGCTGCTATAGCAAGTAATAGATTTCATTATATTACAGATATTTGTAAACAAACTGTAAAAAAAACCACATGAAAGTAAAGAAAGATTAAGAAGTCAAAAAATTGATCAATTCTTAACAGGAAAATATACAGGAATTCCTGCTTTTATTGGAATCATGGGAATTGTTTTCTTTCTAACATTTAATGTTATTGGAGCTTTTTTACAAGGAGTTTTAGAAAGTGGGGTGACTGTTGTCACAAATTATGTTGACACTTTACTCACAAATGCTCAAATTAATGTTGCTTTGCATTCTTTAATCATTGATGGGATTTTTAATGGGGTAGGAACTGTTTTAAGTTTCTTACCAATTATCGTTACTTTATTTTTCTTTTTATCAATTCTCGAAGATAGTGGTTATATGGCTCGTGTAGCATTTATCATGGATAAACTCCTTAGAAAAATTGGACTTTCTGGACGAAGTATTGTCCCTATGTTGATTGGCTTTGGATGTACAGTACCTGGCGTTATGGCAAGTCGTACACTTTCTTCAAGAAGAGATCGACAAATGACCATTATCCTTACACCATTTATGTCATGTTCAGCAAAACTACCAATTTATGCTTTCTTTACCTCTGTCTTTTTTCCAGGCAAAGGTGCTTTGGTAATGATTTTCTTATATGTTTTTGGTATTTTAACAGGTATTATCTTTGCTTTGATTTTAAAAGGATCACTTTTTAAAGGTGAACCTGTTCCTTTTGTCATGGAACTTCCAAACTACCGTATGCCAGGTGCTAAAAACGTCTGTCAATTATTATGGGAAAAAGCTAAAGATTTCTTACAACGCGCTTTTACTGTCATCTTTGTCGCAACCATCGTTATTTGGTTCTTACAAACATTTGATTTAAGATTTAATATTGTTACTGAATCAAAAGATAGTATTCTAGCTATTCTTGCTGGTTATATTGCTCCAATCTTTAATCCATTAGGATTTGGTGACTGGCGCATTTCAACAGCCCTTATTTCAGGATTTATGGCAAAGGAAAGTGTTGTTTCGACATTATCTATTCTTTATGGTTCAACCCAATCATTGTTGATGTCACTTACAACACCAGCTGCTTTATCTTTACTTATTTTTTGTTTACTTTATACACCTTGTATTGCTGCTATTGCTGCAATCAAAAGAGAACTTAATGGTAAATGGGCATTGATTGTTGTCTTTGGACAATGCCTTATTGCTTGGCTTGCCTCTTTTGTTGTGTATCATTTGATTTTATTGGTATTTTAGTATTGTAACATCAGTTTTTGCATTGTAACAATTAGATTGTTACAATGCAATTTTTATTGTTACAACAAAAAAACAGATCCAAGGGAAGAGAAAAGATCTGCTTTTTACTATTATCTATTAGTATTTTTTTAAAGGGAAAATTTATAATTAAGTTTTGAGTTTAAGTAAGTTCTTGTTCCTCCTTTCGTCTATTATCATAAGTTACAAATATGAACTTTATTTAACTTTTTCTTGTTTCTTTCTTGGTTGTTTTGTCAAAAATTATGGGATAAAAAAATGCAACGTTAAATAACATTGCATTTTTAAATTGCTTTAATATTTTGGTGTTAATTCTACATACATATCTTTGTATTGTTTTGCGCTTTGTTGCCAAGAGACATCTTTATTCATATCACGAACAACCATTTCATCCCAATATTTTCTATTTTCAAAATAAAGTGTTTTAGCACGATTGATGGCATCATAAAGAAGTCCACTTTCATAGCGATCAAATGTAAAACCATTACCTGTATTATCAAATAGATTATAAGGTTGAACAGTATCTTTAAGTCCACCCGTTTCTCTTACAATTGGGATAGAACCATATCTCATACTAATAAGTTGTGTAAGTCCACATGGTTCAAATCTTGATGGTACTAGTAAAGCATCACATCCTGCATAAATATTGTGAGCGACGTTTTCATTGTAAGCAATATATGCACAGAAGTTTCCTTTATATTTATTTTCATAATAACGGAAAGCATCTTCATACATCGCATCTCCTGTACCTAAAACAACAACTTGTGTATGTTCATCCATAATACTTGGAATAACATCATTGACAAGATCAAGACCTTTTTGATTTGTAAGACGTGAAATAAGTCCAATGACAATTTTATGATCATCAACTTCTAATCCTAATGATTCTTGAAGTGCTTTTTTATTTGCTTTTTTTATTCTTGATAACAGATTGACTATCATATTGCGCAGCTAAAAGTTTATCTGTTGCTGGATTCCAAATATCCGTATCAATACCATTAACAATTCCTAAAATCTTACTACTATGATATCTTAAATGTTCTTCAAGACCTTCACCATATTCTTCTGTTTGAATTTCTCCAGCATACGTATTACTTACGGTTGTAACTACATTACTATAAGTAATACCACCTTTTAACATATTCGCATCTAACCAATTTTGTGTCATACAATCTTTATTGAAGACATAATCAGGAAGATCAGACCAATATTGAATTGTTTTTCGATCATAGACACCTTGGAATCTTAAGTTATGAATTGTAAGAATAGCACCTGCACGTCCAACGTTTGTATCTTTAAAGGTTGTTCTTAAATAAAGAGGAACTAAAGCTGCTTGCCAATCATGACAATGTACAATATCTGGTGTCCAATTTAAATAATTAAGTGCCGCAAGAGCTGCTTTACTAAAATAACAGAACTTAGGAATATCATCGATAAGATTAGTATATGGATTACCCCATGAGAAGAATTCATCATTATCGATAAAATCATAAACAACACCATCTTCTTGATATTCCATAATACCTACATAATATTGTTTTCCATCTGCACATAGATCCATATAAAATGATCCTTTATATTCCATCTTTTCTTGGAACTTTTGAGGAATACATTTATATCTAGGAATAATAACTTTAACATCCATATTTAATTTAGCTAAACTCTTTGGAAGAGCTGACATAACATCCCCTAATCCACCCGTTTTTAACAAATGGATAACATTCTGAACCAATAAAAGCAACACTTCTACGTGGTCCCAAATCAATTGGTTGAGGTTTTTCAACAGGAACTTCTTGAATAACTTCTGTTGGTTTAGCCTCAACAGGTGTTTCACTTTTTACAGATTTTGGTTTAGCAGTAGTTGTTTTTTTACTTGTAGCTGTTGTTGATTTAGCAGTTGTTGTCTTTTTAGTAGTTGCTTTCTTAGTAGAAGCTGTTTTTTTAGTTGTTGTTGTTTTGGCAGCGACTTTTTCAGTTGTTGTTTCTGATTTTGCAGTAGCTGCCTTTTTACTTGTAGCTGTTGTTGATTTAGCAGTTGTTGTCTTTTTAGTAGTTGCTTTCTTAGCAGGCGCTGTTTTTACAGCTGGTGCTGATTCAGCAGCAACAACTTTTTCACTTGTTTCTTTTGGTTCAACAGTAGTAGTTTTTTTAGGCACTTCTACTGGTTTAACATCAGTTTTCTTTTCACTTGTGATTGGTGTTGGTTCAACAACCGTATTGGCCTTTACACCTGATGTTCTTTTTTTATTCGTTCTTGTTGTTCTTTTTTACTTTTTTGAACTGTTTTTTTACTCATAATTTTTTCTCCCATCTTGAAAATAATATCATGTTTAAAACTCTAACTTCATCATTTTCTCTTATTAACATTTCCTATTATAGTCATTAGAATTTGCAATTTTTGTATCTTTTTAATATTTTATACATACAAAAATTCTTTCATTTTAATTTACTTTCATATTCAAAATGTTCTTTTAATTATTGTATCATAATCAATGAATGTTGTTTATATATTCTGCACAAAAAACAGATTCAAAAGGGAGGGGGAGAATCTGTTTTTTAATCTATTATTATCTTTTTTTAAAAAGGGAAATTTATGATTAAGTTTTGTTTAAGTAAGTTCTTGTTCCTCCTTTCGTCTATTATCATAAAGAAGAAATATGAACTTTATTTTACTTTTTCATGTTTTCATTTTTTGGTTGTTTTTGTCGAAAATCATGTGATTAATAAGAAGTTTTTTACAAACTTCTTATTATGTCTAAAATATCTTCTCCATACCAATCACATTTCTTTGGTCCAAATCCTTTTATCGAAAGGAGTTCTTCTATTGTTGTTGGTTTATAAGCAACGATTTCATTTAAAGTAATATCATTAAATATATAATAAGGTGGTAAATTCTTTTCTTGCGCTTTATTCATACGATATTTTTTAATGATTCAATTAAATGATCATCATTATTAATTGCTATACTTTCAAATGTATTTTCTTCTTGAATTGGTGGTATTTCTTGTTTTTGATGATAAGATAAAAGTCCATCAGCCATAGCAATCATATCTTTTTGATTTCTAAAAGCACTTTGTTCATGCTTCTTTATATAATCTATCAGTTGGTCTGCTTTAATAACTTTTTCTTTTATTTCTTTAGGAGCATAACGACTTTTTAAGATAGACTTTGGATTAGCAAGGACAACAAGTGATTTAAAACCACTTGAAAAGGTCTTATTATAAAGAAATTTCATTACTGATCCTTTATCCTTTTCACGTAACATTTTATATAACTCTAAATGTCTTTGATTTTGTGTTATGGGTGAATAAATACCTTCTTTAATTATTTTCCCATTATAATTATACTCTCTTGTAAAATTTCCCATAGAATCTATCGTGATTGTCCCTATAAGATTTTTACATTCTATAAAATAAACCATCGATGGCGTAATAATTATATAATCAATTTGCGCACTCAAATCATGATCTACCATATAAATATCATGTAAAACATACATTGGAAAATGACTATTCTTTAATTCAAATAGAACATTCTCTTCTCCTTCAATACCATACTGAATAAATCTTGCTTTCTTTTCTAATTCTTTACTTGTATGTGTTTTTAAATATTCTTGTATTTGATTTAGTTCATTTATTGCCTTATTACTCCCTTTATAAATAACAGGTTCTTTTAATTTATCTTTAAATAACATAGATTTTGCACCTCTCTCTATCTACCTTATCATTTTCATTTTATAGAAACAACAAAAAAACAGATCAAAGGGAAGGGAAAAGATCTGCTTTTTACTATTATCTACTATTATTTTTTTAAAAAGGGAAGTTTATAATTAAGTTTCGTTTAAGTAAGTTCCTGTTCCTCCTTTCGTGTATTATCATAAAGAAGAAATATGAACTTGATTTAACTTTTTGATGTTTCTTCTTTGGTTGTTTTGTCAAAAATTATGTGATACCATTATTTCAAACAATGCACCTTTGGGTGTTTTTTATTATAGGGAGGGTAATCTATGAATAAAACACAAGATTTTACGAAAGGAGTTATTTGGAAACAATTACTTTTTTTCTTTTTTCCAATATTAATTGGGAGCTTTTTTCAACAACTTATATAATACCGTTGATACCATTATTGTTGGTCAAGCTTGTGGGACAAATGCTCTTGCTGCTGTTGGTTCAACAGGGAATTTGACAAACTTAGTTGTTAACTTCTATGTTGGTTTATCAACTGGAGCTTCTGTTGTTATTGCTCAATATTATGGAGCTCATAATAAAGGTAAGATTCATCAAGCGGTTCATACTTCATATATGCTTGCTATTGTTAGTGGAATTATCATGATGCTTTTTGGTTTATTCTTTTCTTATCAATGTTTAGATGACGATTAGGTGTTCCTCATGATATTTTTAAATGATGCCAGTCTTTATATGAAACTTTACTTTTTTAGGGATGATTCCTGGAGCTATTTATAATATTGGTTCATGGAATTTTTAAGAGCTGTAGGAGATAGTAAAGACCTCTTTATTATTTAATTATTTGTAGTATTGTTAATGTTGTTTTGACTTTGTTTTTGTTGTTATTTTACATAAAGGTATTGCTGGGGCAGCGATTGCAACATTTATTGCCCAAACAGTATGTGCTATTTTAGTCACACTTCAATTGATATTTTCTAAAGATGTTTATCAACTTACATTATCAAAAATTAAATTTCATTTACCTGTATTAAAGAAAATTGTTAAAATTGGTGCTCCTGCTGGAATTCAATCAACAATGTATAGTATCGCTAATATCGTCTTACAAACACATATTAATTCTTTTGGAACACAAACGATTGCTTCATGGTCAGTCTATATTAAAATCGATGCTTTATTTTGGATGGTCATGGCTGCTATTGGAGCCGCCATTACAACTTTTGTAGGACAAAACTATGGTGCTCATCTTTATGATCGTATCCAAAAAGGAGCAAGAACCGCTTTAACGATTGCCTTAACAATAGCAGTTTCTTTAAGTGTGATCTTATGTTTTGGGGGAAGTTATATTACAAAACTCTTTTCATCTGATCCAGCCATCGTTAATCAATGTCAAAGTTTAATACTCTTTTTAATGCCTTTCTATTTTTCATACTGTTGTGTAGAAATCTTTTCAGGGACAATGAGAGGGTGTGGGGAATCATTAAACCAATGCTTTTAGTCTGTCTTGGAATTTGTGTTTTACGTGTAGCTTGGGTTACTTTCATTTCACCACACTATCCAACATTAAAGGGAGTTGTTATATCTTATCCAATTACTTGGTTTACGACATCATTCTTATTTATTGTTTATTACAAACAATTTAAAAAACATCATTTTGGAGCATAGTTATGCGACGAACAGAACGAGAAATTACAGATTTAAATAAAGAAATCATTGAAAATAATCAATGTTGCCGTTTAGGTTTTATAGATCAAGGCAGTGTTTATATCTTTCCTTTAAATTATGGTTATCTTTATAATAATAAACATATCTTTTATTTGTGTATGTATCCGTTAAATTAGATAATGATTAAATTTTTTTGAAAATGAAAAAGAGAATTCTAATATTGACTGCTTCAATAATAAATGAAATCTCTTTATTTTTTATATTATAAATCTACTCCATAATCACTTACAACAACTTGTCCTGTAAGTGGTGCTGCATCATCACTTGCTAAGAAAAGTGCTACTTTTGCAACATCTAAAGGACTACAAGGTTGAAGTGTTAAATCACTATGAGCTGACATAGCGCCCATCATTTTCATATCCATTGTATCAGGTGTTAATCCTGCTGCCATATCTGTTGTAATACTTCCTGGACAGATAACATTACATCTAATTTTTTCTTTAGCAAAACGCATAGCAGCATGTTTTGTTACCCCAATAATTGCTGCTTTAGTAGATACATAAACAGCACCACCTGCTCCATATTGACCAGCAACACTTGAGATATTAACGATAGAAGCTCCACTTTTCATCACTTTTTAAAGCTTCTGACATACAATACATTGTTCCTTTTTGATTAATATCAATAACTCTATTTAAATCATCATAATCAATTTGATCAATTGCATTTAATCCTTTATCTAAACACCTGCATTATTAATTAAAATATCTAATTGACCAAAAGTTTCAACTGTTTTACTTACTAAGTTTTTAACATCATCCACTTTAGAAATATCAGTAGGAACACATAAAACAGTTCCTCCTGCTGCTTCAATTTCTTTTGCTGCTTCTTCCAAGACTTGTTGACGTCTTGCTGAAATAACAACTTTTGCTCCTTCACTCGCAAACAGTTTCGCAATTTCTTTACCAACGCCGGCATTCCCTCCTGTAATAATTGCCACTTTATTATCCAATTTTCCCATAAAAAATCCTCCTAGATATATAGTAACACATGTAAGCGCTTAACTCCATCTTTTTCATATCTCAAAATTGTATATGAGTTTACCATATTTTTTACACACTACTCACACTCTTATATGTTAAAGAATGGGTACTATATAGGTGTCAAGAGGAGATAGACATGAAAAAGAAATTATCCGTTATAATCAGTGTAATTTGTATTATCGTTTCCTTAGGTTCGATTTCAGGAACTCTGTATTATGCTAAAAACCATAATACTTCATCTATGATGCAACAAGCAGGAGGAACACCTCCTTCAATGCCTAATAAAGGAGAAAATAGTCAAAATAATGAGTCTAATCAACAAGATTCATCTCAAAACAACCAAAGTAGCAATGATTAATCAAATTCACAAAACCAAGATTTAAATGATCAAACAAATGAAAATTCTACTGGACAAGCACCTAATAATCAACAAGATTCCCCAGGACAAAATCAACAAAACAACAATCAACCTGACCAAATGAATCAAGAAATGACTTCATCAAGTCAATCATTAACTGCTCTACAAATTGTCATT
>ENA-OPYX01001576-OPYX01001576.1-human-gut-metagenome-genome-assembly--contig:-NODE-1576-length-11712-cov-3.659732_pt1 | contig 11712 bp, 9 predicted proteins | sample MGYA00242639_ERZ504486 | MGnify/ENA primary metagenome ERZ504486 (study PRJEB26092, sample SAMD00036296) | human gut metagenome | host: Homo sapiens | study: EMG produced TPA metagenomics assembly of... | reverse complement strand
GTAAGTGTCGGATCTTAAAGCTTGCCCTAGCGCCCACAAAGTGTTCGACAAGAACCCCGGAGCCTGCCGCTGTGTTTTGGCAGAAAAACGGATGGTGGATATTGAAGATTATGGCAGAGAGAGGGAATCGCTGAGTAGAAGGAGCGATTCTGAAAAAGGGAAAATATGGGGAAAGATAAATAAAAGCAGGTGCGAAGGAGAATATAATCTTTGCATCTGCTTTTTTGTTGTGTTGTATCAATTGATTCAGTGGCTCAAGTTTGAGTGTTCTGAATCCGAAGAAAGCTGCCGGTGGCAGCTTAGGCAGGTGATGTCAGATATCAGCTTTCCGGCTGCGTGAGAATAGTGGTGAGGGCTTCTTCCAGGTTCCCAAGGAGGGCGGTTGTGATTTCGTCGCTTTTGGGGATGCGCCAGTTTTTGCCGTCGTTGTTCAGGTGGATGGTTACAGGGGTGGTGCTGGTTTGAGTGCTGGTGGCGATACAGTCTTTCAGGAGAGTGATGGCGTGGGACTGACGGCCTTCGGTTCCGTCTTCCAGAGCCTGGGAGGACGCCAGGTAGGCGGTGTATTGTTCCTGATAGGAGTATACAACAGAAGAAAAATCGCAACTGGTCAGATTCAGATCTACAGAGGCATCCATACCGTCATCAGACAGGAGTTCCGATGTGATGGAGTAGTCCAGGCAGTTCAGAAGTTGACTGGCGATGGCTTTGACAACGGAACGGCTCGAAGTATCTTCGGAATTGAAGAGGGAGTCCAGTGCCAGATAACGGTTTAATTGTTCGGTGTCGAAAGCTTTCAGAGTATCCAGGTGGATCGCGATGATCTCAGAGGGAGAAAACAGGGAAGCATCGGCCACGTAAGTGGAAAAGTTTCCGGTTACTGCAGCAGACAGGCTTTTCGGGGAATCAATGTTCCAGGTTTTTCCGGATCGGGTGAGGGTGATCGTATAGTCAGAGGTGATGCTTTTATAATCATTGTTTTTCAAAACATTGCCAAGAAGCAGATAGCAGTCTTCCAGAGAAAAATCTACGGAAGCAGGGCTTGCAGAGTTCTGAATCTGTTTGATCATTACCTGACGGGAGTATTCTTTTGCCAGTGCTTCACCGTCAGGTGTGGTAAGGGAAACAGTAACCGAAGCTGAATTTCCCTGTTCCGAGAAATTTCTGATATGATATGAAAAATCATGAAAGAAATCAGCAAATACAGAGGTGATATCGGAAGGTACGGATTGTTTAGTGTCAGCAGACGGGAAAACATCATGGACATTAAGTGTTTTTACAATGTCAGATTCCTTCTGGGCGGACAGAGAGGAGAGTTCGTGACGAACTACTTTGACAGGATCCTGCCGGTATGGCGTACGATTGCTGATGGTATAAAAACACAGACATCCGGCGATCAGTTCCATAATGAGAATCATAGGAATCCCGATCCGGAAAGAAGGATGCAGGGTTTTGTGATGAAATACATACATACCGATGAGACAACCGACACTTCCACCAAGGATAGCGATTGCAAACAGTGCGGATTCCCGGATCCGCCATTTATGATGGATAGCTTTGTATTTGTCGATGCCAAAAGCGGCAAAGCCGGTCAGATTGATAAAAGCCAGATAAGAAAGAATACCGGTAAGTGTCATAAGAACCTCCTAATATATATAAATTGTAACTGTTCAGTACCTTCACAGTTACGAGCCAAAATACATTTAAAATCACCTTCGGTGATAGCATTTTGGCTTGTATGTCTCGGGATTTTGGCATATTCATGCCAAAACACCTCGCGGTACAGTGGCTATTGAATAGTTGCTATAAAGCATTGTATTTTCAGAAAATACCGGAATCGCGGTAACAGATTTAATATAACAGAACCAGGAAAAATGTCAACTCCGGGGGCAGGGGAAAATGGCAAGAAAAGAATATCGGAAGCTACTATTCACTGGTAATATCCCGCGAGGTGTTTTTTGTGAGCAAAGGTCACAGAAAACCCGAGACATATCGCGCGAATTTATGCGATCAGCATAAATTCTGTGCATCGCGCAGCGTGTTGCTGGGCACGGAGTGAACAGTAACTATCGGAAATGTCCATAGAAATGTAAAGAAAAAGTAAGGAAGAGCAGAATGCACTATGATATACTGAAACCATGAGAACCTATCAGATACAGGAGGCAGACATGAAGAAAAAGAAAATTATTCTTACCGGAGCAGCTGTTGCAGCCGTTGTGGTAATCGGAATCGGTGCGTGGACATTGTTCGGCAGAAAATCATCGGATGGAAGTACGGAAAATGTAGTATATGTAAACAGCGTAGATAATCTGATGAATCCGGGAAGTGGTAACGGGGCAGTGAATCGCTTTGCCGGTGTGGTAGAAACACAGAAACAGGTGGACATTCAGCAGAGTCAGGATAAAACAGTAAAAGATATTTATGTGGAAGTCGGACAGGAAGTATCCAAGGGAGATCCGCTATTCTCTTATGATACAGAAAAATCACAGGAAGACCTGGAAAAAGCAAAGCTGGAGCTGGAACGGATCGATAACAATATCGGAAATAAACAAAATGAGATTGCTGCACTGGAAAAGGAAAAAAGGAGTGCAGGAAATGATGCACAGCTTGACTATACAATGCAGATCCAGAGTGCCCAGATGGAACTGAAACAGAGCGAATATGAAAAGAAAAGCAAACAGGTGGAGATTCAGAAATTACAGGACTCCATCGAGAACTGTCAGGTTACCAGTGAGATTGATGGTGTAGTCAAATCCATCAATAACGGAAATCAGGACAGTAATTCTTATTCAGGAGACAGCCAGGCATTCATGTCCATAATTGCAATGGGAGATTTTCGAATTAAATGTAAGGTAAACGAACAGAATATCGCATCTGTAACGCCGGGGCAGGCTGTAATCGTACATTCCAGAGTAGATGATTCTGTCACCTGGAAAGGAACGATGGGTGCGGTAGATAAGGAAAATCCGGGCAACGGTTCCAATAATGGCTATTATTTCAGCAGCGGTGACGGATCCACCCAGTCCAATTCCTATCCGTTCTATATCGAACTGGATTCTTCTGAGGGGCTGATGCTTGGACAGCATGTTTATGTGGAAGCCGATTACGGACAGAGTGAGGAAAAGGCGGGTATCTGGCTGGATGAATCTTTCATCTGTGATGCAGATACGGACAGCCCATATGTTTGGGTTGACGATGGAAAAGGAAAACTGGAGAAGCGTTCTGTGACGCTGGGACAGCATGATGATGAACTTTTCCAGTATGAGATTGCAGATGGACTGAGTAAAGATGATATGATCACTTATCCGGAAGACGGATTAAAAGAAGGCATGAAGACTGCAGTGGGAAGCAACGGTCAGATGGGGCAGAGCAACCCGGTGACGGATGGAGACGATATGGATCTTTCGAATGAAGATTACTCAGAAAAAGATGGTTCCGGCAGTGATCTTTCTGATGAGAATGTGGATGGAGTGGATTCCGGCGAGACGAATCAGGAAGATCTCACAGAAGACGGGATGCAGCAGAATGAGTCAAATGCTGATGGCAGCGAAGATGTCATCGGAGGAACGGAGGATGCACAGTGATTCTTGAGTTAAAAGATATCTGCAAAGATTACCTTCAAGGGAAAATGGTCATTCCGGTTCTGAAACATATTGATTTCCAGATGGAACAAGGAGAATATGTGGCCATTATGGGACCTTCCGGTTCCGGTAAGACGACGCTGATGAATATTGTAGGATGTCTGGATCAGGCGACTTCCGGCCAGTTTTTTCTGGACGGACAGGATATCAGCAAATGTACGGAAAATGAAATGTCAGATCTGAGACTGAAAAAGATTGGGTTTGTTTTCCAGAACTTTCAGCTGTTGTCAAGACAGACTGCACTGGAAAATGTGGAACTGCCACTGACCTATGCGGGGGTTGCGAAAAAAGAGCGACGGGAACGGGCACTGCAGGCACTGACCCGTGTAGGACTGGAAGACAGAGTGAATTTTCAGCCGAATCAGCTTTCCGGTGGACAAAAACAGAGAGTAGCGATTGCCAGAGCACTGGTTAACCGGCCGAAGATCCTTCTGGCAGATGAGCCGACCGGTGCCCTGGACAGTACTTCCGGAGAACAGGTTATGGAACTGTTTCAGAGCCTGAACGATGAAGGAGTAAGCGTATTGATGATCACCCATGACAGTGAGATTGCAGCGAAAGCACAGAGAAAAGTAATTATCCGCGACGGCATAATGAAAAAGGAGGAGCAGCCATGAAGAAAAATGGATTGTGGCTTTTATTGCTGCAGGAGTACTCCTGCTTGGAGGGGTGACTGTATATGCGGTGAAAACAAGCAGTCAGAGTACGGTAAAGGTGGTATCTGTCAGTGACATGTCAGGTGGCGGTGGATGGTCCGACAACAGTCTGTCAGGAAATATTACTTCAGATGTATCACAGAATATTTATCTGGCAGATTCACAGACAGTAAAGAAAATACATGTAAAAGAAGGAGATACGGTAAAGGTCGGCGATGATCTGCTCACGTATGATATGACCCTGGAGAATCTGGATCTGGAAATGAAAAAACTGGAAAAACAGGGAATCGAACTGAACATAGAGAAAGCAAACAGGGAAATTACAAAATTAAAGAATACAAAACCGTCCAGTGATAACGGCAATGAAGATCCGGGGATTGGATATACCGGAAGATCCGGGCGAGGAACCGGAGGATCCGTCCATAGAGCCGGAAGAGCCGGCAGAGGCTTATCAGGAGCTTACAGCGGAGGCAGAACCGTATATGGGAGAGGGAACGGTGGAAGAACCGTATCATTTTCTGTGTGCTGCTGACGGTGCGATTCTGGGAAGTTTTTTAAACCGAATGGCAGAGGAACAGTGTTTCTTTGTGATTGAGATCCGGGAGGGCGATGTAAGCAATGGAGAACTGTTAAAAATCTGGGGACAGAAGATTACGGAAGATGATTTTCAGGTAGCGGATACTGACCGGTTTCAGGTAAATCTTGAAAAAGAAACAGATGACAGTGATGGTCAACTGCCGGAGGATCTGAAAGCAGCAGCGGTTCTTGAAAAAGGAGCCAGTGCCTATCAGGGAGATGGAACAGAGAAAAAACCACTGACCTATCTGGTGAAAAAAGAATGGTATTGTAAAAGGAAGTTTTTTTCCTGGAAAGAAAAGAAGATGGAAAATATTTTCGTATTGAGGTTCGAGAAGAAAATGGTGATCTTATAAAGGCGTGGGAACAGAACGGAGCAGATGGGGATTTTGCAGCGGATGTAAAAGAGGACGGGGAATATCTGGTGGATCTGAGCAAAAAGCAAAGTGGAGAGACACCGGGAGAGCCAGCTGAACCGACCGATCCAAGTGAGCCAACAAAGCCGGGAGAAAGTCCGGAGCCACCTGAACCATCGAATCCGGAAGAAAAGCCAACCGAACCATCGGTATCGCCGGAAGTTACTCCCGGAGAGAACCCGGAACCGACACCGGAAGCCGGCACTTCTCAGGAAACGGCAGAACAGGAAAATACCGTGGATGGAATGAGCACAAAGAAAAGCCGTGCCTCCATTCGCTATCTGACAGTTACCAGCGTAATGGGAAGTGGAAGCAGAAAAGTGATCTCTACCGATACTGTTTCTGATACGACAGGATCCGGTGATGCAGGAACTTCTTATGGAGGAACAGCTGCAGAGATTCAGCAGCAGATCAAGGATAAAGAAAAAGAAATCAGGGATTATCAGCTGGATATTAAAGAGACCAATCTTGAGATTAAAGATATCCAGAAAAAGCTGAATAACCAGACAATTAAGAGTACATTAAATGGTGTGGTGAAAACAGTCGGTGATCCCGAAAAAGAAAGCAACGATGGAAAACCGCTGATTCAGGTGGTCAGCAGTGAAGGGCTTTATGTGCAGGGAACGGTCAGTGAATCTAAAATGAATAAACTGAAAGTGGGAGCTACACTGAGCGGATACAGTTATGACAATGGTGTCAGCTTTACCGCAGAAGTACGGGAAATTTCTCCGTATCCATCCGATAACGGACAGGACGGAGCCAATGCATCTTCCTATCCATTTACCGCATACATTGCAGATGCAAGCGGACTTAGTAATAACAGCTGGGCAGAACTTACGCTGCTGGATGAGGGCGACGGACAGGGACAAGGAATCTATCTGGAGAAACCTTTTGTGCGGACAGAAAACGGTCAGTATTACGTTATGAAGGACGACGGAACCGGACATCTGACAAAACAGATAGTACAGGTTGGCGGTATTCAGTATGGATCCAGTTATCAGATTACAGGCGGTCTGAGTATGGATGATAAGATCACATTTCCTTATGGAAAAGATGTCAGAGAGGGTGCAAAGACAGAAGAAGGTACGCTTGATGACCTTTATAACTATTAACGGCAGATGGGAGGAACAACAATGCTAGAAAATATCAGATTGGCCTTTCGGGGGATATGGTCTCATAAGATGCGGTCATTTTTGACCATGCTGGGGATTATTATAGGTATTGCTTCCATCATTTCCATCGCATCTACGATTCAGGGAACCAACGAGCAGATCAAACAGAATCTGATCGGTGCAGGAAACAACAATGTGGATGTACGGCTTTACCAGGGAGAGAGTGAGTACTGGATGGACAATGGTCTGCCGGATAATATTTCCGTGATTTCCGATGAACAGAAAGAACAGATTCGTAGTCTTGAAGGGGTTGAAAGTGCGACTTTTTATAACCGCAGAGGGTATGCGGACGGAATCACCTATCGGAACACCAGCCTGGACAGTGGAAGTGTGTACGGTGTGGATGCGGAGTTTCTGAAAACAAAAGGTTATGTAATACAAAATGGAAGGGATTTTGTAGAACGTGACTTTAAAGAGTTCCGGAAAGTGGTGCTGCTTGACGATGTGGCAGTGCAGACTCTATTTCCGGGAGACAATCCGGTGGGAAAAACCATAGAACTCCGTGGGGAACCATTTACCGTAGTCGGTTGTATCCGCAAGTCAGATGCTTTCGAACCGGTGATCAACAGTCTGGAAGATTACTATACGTATAATCAGAATACCAACGGAATCGTGCTGATTCCGGACAGTACCTGGCCGGTTGTCTATAATTATGATGAGCCGGAAGAAGTCAGCGTGATGGCTAGTGAGACAGACCTGATGAGTTCTGTAGGAAAAAAAGTGGAGGACATTATGAATCAGGCGGTAACCGGACAGACCGGTTCCGGTATGATTGATTCTGAAGAGGAAATGATGGACGGTGCCGGCAGCAGTGGTGCTGACAGTGGCAATGTCTCTTATAAGGCGGCGGATCTGTTGAAAACAGTTAAGAACCTGCAGAAAGTCAGTGAAAACACAAACAAACAGCTGCTTTGGATCGCAAGTATCTCTCTTCTGGTCGGAGGTATCGGTGTTATGAATATTATGCTTGTATCCGTTACGGAACGTACCAGTGAGATCGGTCTGAAAAAAGCAATCGGAGCGAGAAAAAACAGGATCCTATGGCAGTTTCTTACAGAAGCTGCTGTGCTGACCAGTATCGGAGGGGTTCTTGGAGTAATCGCCGGAGTGATCCTGTCACAGGTGATATCGAAGATGTCTCAGACTCCGGTGGCGATCAGCGTACCTGTCAGTGTACTGGCTGTAGTATTTTCTATGGCAATCGGTATTATCTTCGGTTTGCTTCCATCCATTAAGGCAGCAAATCTGAATCCAATCGATGCACTTCGTCACGAGTAGAAAAAGGATACGAGTGTTCAGAATTAAATTAAGAAAAATATTAGAAATTATTCACGCGAAATTCACCATATCGGATGGAAAATGGGTTATACTGGTAACGGAAAACTGAAATGAAAGGGAAGAATGTCCGGTCATTTCAAAAAAAGATTTCTATGGGGATTTATAGTAAATGAACATTTTATTTTTCTTAACACCAAAAAATGAAGTTGCCTATGTGGAAAATGATGACACTCTGCGTCAGGTACTTGAAAAAATTGAATATCACAAATATACTGCTATTCCGATGTTAAATAAGAACGGAAAATATGTGGGAACTGTAACAGAGGGAGATCTGCTCCGGTATATCAAGGAAAAATGGTTCCTGAATATCCGGGAAGCGGAGGATTGCAGCATCAGCAGAGTACATCTCCGATGGAAGTACCAGACAGTGGATATTAACTGTAACATGGAGGATCTGGTGGATACGGCCATGAAGCAGAACTTTGTTCCGGTACTGGACGATGCGGATAATTTTATTGGTATTGTCCGCAGAAGTGATATTTTAAAATACTGTTATAAACAAAGCAAAGCAGGAAGACAAAAACAGGAAGAAGCATAGCAGATGAAAGACAGAAGTGATCCGTGGAATAAAAACAGACAATCGCTTCTGTCTTTCTTTATGTGGGCGGGGAATCTGGAGCGTGTCTGCATAAAAACAGTTGATAGAGGGGCAGACAGGGTGAATTCTTTTAGTTGACCAGCCTGTGTGCCCGTGATAAGATATAATGAGCGTTAGCGAGTGGGAACAAACGAAGTTTGTTCATCGGGAGCGGCGAATGGCGATCATGATAGCTGCGAAAGCAGCGTCAAGCACCGAAGGTGCGAATCATGATATAATGTAACGATTCTAACAAAGGAGTTTTAGGAAAGTATGAAAACAATAATCGAATTGATTTCCAATGAAGTAATGACCGCTTTTAAAGAAGCCGGTTATGATGAAAATATGGGAAAGGTTACGCTGTCGAATCGGCCGGACCTGTGTGAATATCAGTGTAATGGTGCTATGGCAGGTGCAAAAGTATATCATAAAGCCCCGATCATGATCGCCAATGATGTAGTGGCAAAACTTGCCGGCAGTAAAGTCCTCGAGATGGCAGAAGCTGTTAATCCGGGATTCATTAATCTGAAAGTATCCGGAGCATATATGGCGCAGTATTTGGAAGAGATGAGAAACAGTGAGAAAATGGGTGTGGAAGAAGCAAAGGATCCACAGACCATGATTCTTGACTACGGTGGACCAAACGTTGCAAAACCACTGCATGTCGGACATCTGCGTTCTGCAATCATCGGTGAGAGTATCAAGAGAATGGGAAGATATCTGGGACATAAAGTTATCGGTGATGTTCATCTGGGAGACTGGGGACTGCAGATGGGTCTGATCATCACAGAACTGCATAAAAGAAAACCGGAACTGGTATATTTCCAGGAAGATTACGAAGGAGAATATCCGACAGAAGCTCCATTTACCATCAGTGAGCTGGAAGAAATTTATCCGGCAGCCAGTGGAAAATCAAAAGAAGACGAATCGTATAAAGCAGAAGCTCTGGAAGCAACCCATCAGTTGCAGATGGGTAACAGAGGATATCGTGCATTATGGAAGCATATTTTGCAGGTATCGGTTACTGACCTGAAGAAAAACTACGCAAACCTTAAGGTAGACTTTGATCTGTGGAACGGAGAATCTGATGTACAGGATACCATTGCACCGATGGTACAGAAGCTGAAGGAGCAGGGACTGGCTTATGAAGACCAGGGTGCGGTTGTCGTAGATGTAAAAGAAGAGACGGATACCAAAGAGGTACCTCCGTGTATGATCTTAAAATCAGATGGTGCTGCTTTGTATACAACCACAGATCTTGCTACTATCGTGGAACGTATGGAAAAATACAATCCGGATGAGATCATGTATGTGGTAGACAAACGTCAGGAGATGCATTTTGTTCAGGTATTCCGCTGTGCCAAAAAAGCAGGTATGGTAAAAGATGATACCAAACTGACGTTCCTTGGTTTTGGTACCATGAACGGAAAAGACGGGAAACCGTTCAAGACAAGAGAAGGCGGTGTGATGCGTCTGGAAAATCTGATTCGTGATATCAACGAAGAAATGTATAAAAAAATCGTGGACAACCGCAGCATCAAAGAAGAAGATGCAAGAGCGACTGCAAAAATTGTAGGACTTTCTGCAATCAAATACGGAGACCTGTCCAACCAGGCATCCAAAGATTATATTTTTGATATTGAAAGATTTACATCTTTTGAAGGAAATACCGGTCCGTATATTCTGTATACAACCGTCCGTATCAAATCTATCCTGAACAGATATAAAGAAGAAGGCGGTAATCTGGATACCCTGAAGATTCTGGCGGCAGGAAGTGACAGTGAGAAAGCGCTGATGCTGGAAGCATCCAAATTCAATCAGGTGATCACGAATGCTTATGAAGAGAAAGCACCGCATAAAATCTGTTCTTATATTTATGAACTTGCAAATGCATTTAACCGCTTCTATCATGAAACAAAGATTCTGGCTGAAGAGGATCAGGCGAAGAAAGAATCCTATCTGGCTTTGCTGATGCTGGTAAAAAATATTCTGGAAGCATGTATCGATATGCTGGGATTTGAAGCACCGGAAAGAATGTAAGCGTGATTTCCGGAAGGAGGAGCAATTATGAAAAAACCTTCAGGAACCAGAGTGAACATCATGATCATGGGAATTGTGATCGTGGTGCTTGCCCTGGGTCTTGCAGCCATCCTGGGATATGGAAAAGCCAGAAAGCAGATGGAACAGATGCAACAGGCACAACAGGAACAGGAGGCAAAAGAAGCGCAGATAACACCGACGCAGACGGTGACACCGGAGCCTACGGATGATCCGACAGATCCAGCAGTACAGAAAAAGAATCTGATCACGGAGATCAAAAAGGCGGTAGAACATAATGATGTAAAAATTATGACCGCAGATCTCCGGTATACGTCACAGGAAGGTCAGGTAGAAGCATATACGCAGGAAGATGTGGCAGCTGTTTTGCTGCATCTGAAAAAGAACGAGAAAGATTACCAGGCTTTTGTGGAAAAACTGCAGGATGAGAGTGTTACAGTAGGAGAAGAAGAGGGAATACAGTACCTTCTTCTGACAGATTCAAATCTCAGGAAAATGACCGGGACAGAAGAACCGGCAGAAACCGTAGAGGCGGAGATTGTCACACCGACACCGACTCCTGAAGGCAATGGCAGGAAAATTGCCATTGATGCAGGCCATCAGGCACATGGAAACAGTGAACAGGAGCCAATTGGGCCGGGGGCGTCTCAGACAAAAGCAAAAGTGGCATCCGGAACGACCGGAAGAACAACAGGAGTAACGGAATATCAGCTGAATCTGGATGTGGCACTGAAGCTTCGCGATGAGCTGGAAGCAAGGGGATACGAAGTCTATATGATCCGGGAAACCAATGATGTGGATATCAGTAATGCGGAGCGGGCACAGCTTGCAGCGGAATCGGGTTCAGATATTCTGATTCGCATCCATGCCAATGGGTCGGATAATACCTCTGTAGCAGGAGCTCTGACAATGGCACCTAGTACGGCTAACCCATATCTGAGTCAGGAAATGATTGCTGAATGTCAGAAACTGTCACAGTGTATCATCAGCTGCGTTTTGTGCTTCCACAGGGGCAAATAATCAGGGTGTGTATCAGACCGATGAGATGAGTGGGCTCGAACTGGTGCAGTATTCCTGCAACCATTGTTGAGATGGGATATATGGACCAATCAGGAGGAAGATACCCGGATGCAGACAGCAGATTATCAACAGCAGATGGTGACGGGGATAGCAGATGGAATTGATCAGTACTTTGCGTCCTGAGAATAAGAAAAGTGACAGAAAAATGAAAGGGGAATGCCAATGAAAAAATCTGAAAATGATCGGTTGCTAATTCGT
>ENA-OPYX01001575-OPYX01001575.1-human-gut-metagenome-genome-assembly--contig:-NODE-1575-length-11733-cov-2.535930_pt1 | contig 11733 bp, 13 predicted proteins | sample MGYA00242639_ERZ504486 | MGnify/ENA primary metagenome ERZ504486 (study PRJEB26092, sample SAMD00036296) | human gut metagenome | host: Homo sapiens | study: EMG produced TPA metagenomics assembly of... | reverse complement strand
ATATCATTCTTGATATCGTACACTTTTATTGAGCTTACTTTCTTATCACTTATATTAATGTCATCTATTCTATGATTAAAATTAATCTGCGCACCAAGACTCTCACAATACTTTCGTATATTGTATACAACATTCATCAGCACATCTGTACCGATATGCGGCTTGTTAGAATATAATATCTCTGATGAAGCGCCAAATCTTACGAACATTTCAAGAACATTTCTTATTCGTCCTGTAGGATCTTTTATTACTGTATTAAGCTTTCCGTCTGAAAATGTTCCTGCTCCGCCTTCACCGAACTGCACATTTGACTGTGTATCAAGCTTTCCTGTATTCCAGAACTCATCAACCTTTCTGTGTCTTTCTTCAACGCTGTCCCCACGCTCATATACAACAGGCATAAGTCCAGCCTCGCTAAGCTTAAGTGCCGCAAACATTCCCGCTGGTCCAAAGCCGATTATAACAGGCCTGTCTTCTTCCTTAATTCCTGCGCCCTCATAATTATTAATTCTGCCATATGGAAACTCATATATAACCTTCTCATTATATGTAATATTATTATTGGCTGTTTTCTTTGCAAACGCTTTCAAATCCATATCTTTATTATTGATAACAAGCTTCTTCACATCAACACTGTATACATACATAATGTCAGGCTTATGTCTTGCATCTATAGACCTCTTTATAATGTCGGACTTTATATCACAGTTATTCTTTAACCTGAGTGCTTTCTTAACTGCCTTTAAAAGCTCAGCCTCTGTGTGGTCTGGTTTTAATTTTATATTATTAATTCTTATTACTTTTTCCTGTTTCAATTATTTATCCTTTCCTTTACTCCTGCCGCCGCTAAGTATGCCGAACTCCACGCCCATTGCAGGTTATAGCCACCGCATTTGCCGTCAACATCAACAACCTCACCAGCAAAGAACACACCCTTTACCTTTTTACATTCCATATTACTTATGTCAATGTCATCAAGAGCAACTCCGCCCTGACACACCTGACCATAATCAAATCCTTTATCACCTGTTATAACAAATCCAAAATGTGTCATAGTTTCAATAATATGTCGCATTTTTTCAATATCAATATCTGCTATGTGCTTACTTTCGCTTATTTTGCATCTTGCCGCTATCATAGCAACAAGCTTTTTATTAATAAGCCCTTCAAAGAACTGCTCTAACGTCTTATAACCTTCTGTTATAATTCGCCTGTTGAAAATATCTTCTATATCACTATCTGTTATATCAGGTATCATATTAATAACAGCCTTGACTTCCCTGTTCTCATCTATAGCTTTTACTGCAAATCTGCTTACCTGAAATACCGGTATTCCTGATATTCCATAATCTGTATACTGGATTTCTCCTGTATCATTTGCTACGCACTGTCCGTCAACCCAAAGCTCTATGCTTCCATAGCTTCTTACACCTGCACCAAGCTTACATACAGCTTTGTCACTGCATACAAGCTGTACAAGTGCAGGAAGTGGCTTTACAATATCAATTCCAAGCTGTCTTACAAGCTCATAACCCGAACCATCTGAGCCTGTCTTTGGCGAAGCCTTTGAACCTGTTGCAATAATTACTGTATCTGCTATAAAGTCTATACCGTCACATTCAAGAACGAACACATCCTTTCCATCAGCTTCTTTCTTATAAATCTTATTAATGACAGTATCCATATTAACCTTAATGCCAGCGTTCTTTATTGCCAATCTTAATGCATTCTGTAATGAAGCGGCTGTCTTAGAATGTGGATATACATAACCATCCTTTTGTGTATAATATACGCCTATACTTTTAAAGAATTTAAGCGTATGCTGTACATCAAACTTATCAATAACTTCCATAACAAGTCTGTTATCTTTATTCTGATACATTTCACTGCTCATATTAAGATTAGTAAAATTACACTTGCCATTGCCTGTCTGTAATATCTTGCTTCCAATCTTTCCTGTGTGTTCTATTATGCAGTTATCTATTCCATAACCTGCAAGCTGTACTGCCGCCATCATTCCAGCCGCACCGCCGCCGATTATGACACATTCGTGCTTTTTCACATATTTGCTTTTCATATATCACTATCCTTATTACTGTTATTCTATGCTGTATGCCTGTATAAAATCATACAGCTGCTGTTCTCCCTTTAAACCAAGCCCGTCTGTACATTCTTTCTTTATGCTTTCTGGCAGCAGTTCAATATCAATCTGGGCATAATCGTAGAATTCATATTCAATGTCCGAATTCTTCAATACACCCCTGTATATTACAGCCTGTCCGTCCTGTAACTGCAACAGATAATTATCCGTATATGTCTTATTCTGCTGTGATACCCCTGCTGTCTGCTGGGACGTCACCTGTTCTGTGCCCGCTCTTTTATTCTGCATATCTTCATACTTAACGCTGTCCCTCTGTATGTCATCTATATGCTCATCGCCTGTATTGCTGCGTGACAGAAATACTATTGTTAATATTACAATTACAGCCGCCACAACACATATTGATATAACATTTCTTCTATTAAATATACCATTTTCCATTCTTTTGCACCTTCCTTGCAATATGAATTTATATGGTAATTATTTGCAAAATGTTATATTTTATACATTTCATTTTACTATTTATTACAATTTAAAACTATCAGGCAGTAAATAATCAATAGTATATTTAATTATCTCTCCAGCATTTTCAAGAATTATCTGCTCATTACCCTTAAAGAATTCACTCATAACCTGCCTGCATATTCCACACGGATACGTCTTTAAACCTGAAGATGACACTATGGCAATCTTAGCGAATTCTTTTCTACCCTCACTTACAGCCTTGAATATTGCTGTCCTTTCTGCACAGTTAGTCGCACCAAAGCTTGAATTCTCTATATTACAGCCTGTATAAATATGTCCGTCCTTTGTAAGTACGCAAGCCCCGACCTTAAACCTTGAATAAGGTGAATACGAATAAACCATTGCCTCTTTTGCTTTATCTAAAAGCTCTCTATCTGAGTATTCCATTATACCTATACCTCTCACCCGCGATTTCTATATTCTTATAACTGCAATATATAATCTCAATGTTGTCATTTTATAGTTAACTACAATATTATCATTCTTATAATTGTAATATATCCAATATAATTATCTTGTAATTCCTATATTATCAAGGACTTCTCTCTGCTTAGCTTCCATAACCTTGCTTTCTTCTTCTGTCATATGGTCATATCCAAAAAGGTGCATCATACTATGTGCAACTAAGAATGCAAGTTCTCTCACTTCACTGTGTCCATATTTTTCAGCCTGTTCAGCCACCTTCTCTACTGATACAACTATATCACCAAGCATAAGTTCACCTGTATCCGGATTAAAATAGTCCTCTGTGTTATTCTCAAATTCGTCTTCAAGTGACTCAAAATCAGATGGTGCTTCATAATTAATCATAGGAAATGAGAGAACATCTGTAGGTGCATCAACTTCCCTGAACTCTTTGTTAATCTGATGTATTGCCTCATTATCCGTCAATGCGACATTAACCTCTATCTCATATGGACATTTCTCATATGCAGCTGCCTCATTAACAACCTCATTAATTATCTTCTCATAATCTAAATCTAACTTTTTATCTGTTTCATATTCTATATTAATTGTCATTCTTTCTTGTTCCTTTCTCTTTCTTTCCCTGTCTGCTGTCGTAATTCTTTTTTGACCTGCCATCAGATTCTTTCCTATTCTGCCTGTCAAATTCTTTCTTGTTCTGTCTGTTCTCATATTCCTCATAAGCTTTTACAATCTTCTGTACAAGAGGATGTCTTACTACTATCGTGGTTAGTAAGCTTTACAAAACCTATCTACATCATCCTTTGAAAGCACCTTCATAGCAACGTCCAGACCAGATGTTACATCTCTTGGAAGATCCTTTTGTGTCTGGTCTCCAGTAACTACTACCTTAGAACCGAAACCTATTCTTGTAAGGAACATTTTCATCTGTGCAGGCGTTGTATTCTGTGCTTCATCTAATATTATAAACGCATTATCAAGAGTTCTTCCTCGCATATATGCAAGCGGCGCTACCTCTATAAGTCCCTTTTCCATATTAGCATTAAAGCTTTCTGCACCCATAATCTGAAAAAGTGCATCATATAAAGGGCGAAGATATGGGTCTACCTTGCTCTGTAAATCACCCCGGAAGAAATCCCAGCTTTTCTCCTGCCTCTATCGCTGGTCTTGTAAGAATTATCTTATTAACCTCATTAGACTTAAATGCCTGAATAGCCATTGCCATTGCAAGATATGTCTTTCCTGTACCAGCAGGGCCTATTCCAAATACAATCATTTTATCCCTTATCTGGTCTACATAATTCTTCTGGCCTAATGTCTTTGGCTTAATTGGCTTTCCTGCTATAGTCCTGCATACTGTATCGGAGTCTATCTCTAACATAGTATCCTGCTTATCATCAAATGATAACGATATTGCATAATCAACACTCTGTCTGCTTATCTGGTTACCTCTTCTTGCAAGCTCTATAAGATTATCAAGCACGCCTCTTGCCCTTATAACATTAGCTTCTGCTCCTATTATCTTTACAACTCCGTCCCTTGCTATTAATTCTATATTAAGATTACTCTCTATTGCCTTGGCATATTCATCAAACTGTCCAAACACCATACTGCTGTATTCTGCTGGCATATCAATAACAACTTCTACTTCACTCATTAATATTAATCCTCTTTCTATTAATATGTATATCAATTAGTAACCGGAAGAAGTACTTCCAATTCTCCAGTACAGCTTCCTCTGTCATCAGTTGTATCTATATTAACACGACAATCCATTATTTGCACTCCTTTTTGTTCCATATGTGAAATATACATCTGTAATCTTTCATTAAGAATATCTTCTAACTGGACATCATTATACCTGTCATTCATAACTTTATATTCTTTTCTGTTCTCTACCCCAATAACAATTCCAGTATCTATCCCTCCTGCAACAATCAATGGATATTTCTGCGTTATTATATCATACTGCTCTATCCGCCTGTGCGGCTTGGTCAGCTTAATTAAGCCGCTGTTATTTTCTATAATTAACGAAGAATATCTCCTCTTGGTATACTGTCTGTATTCGTATTCTCTTTCCAGTATATCATCATAAGCAATTACTGTATGAACTAAAATGTCTGCATCAGGACATACATCTACCTGATACAGCTCCGTTCCTGAGTCATCAGTAACAGCCACCCTGCCAGATACTAACACCTGCCCCTCCTGAACCTCATCACCGCAGGCTACTAGTGGTGTACCACTTCTTGTAATTATCTTCTTAACAACCCCCTGACAACTGCTTACTATATCTTCACCGTCACTATACACAGACTTCACTGCTTCTTTATTCATAGAATAATTTTCTTTTATGTATACATTAACCATTGAGCCTTTTATCTCAACACTCGCCCATGTAACATCAAGATCATTTCTTATGCACTCTTCAATATACGCACAGTCAATATTTTTAAGCATATTTCCATTATAAACTTTCATATCCTTTATATAACTTTTCAAATACTCATCTGTGTATACATAATTACCATTAAAATTCACTTTCCATACGAACATTCCCAGAAGCTTTATTATAACAAATGCAATAAGCACCCCGTAGGCAAACGAATAATGCTGTCTGTATCTAAATATGTAATATCTTGGATAAGCCTTTTTGATAACTTTAATATGCACCCTTGCCGCCTTAACAAGATTTTTTATCATAAAGAAATCATTTCTTGCTATCCTGGCACGCACAACATTATTGCCAGCTTTAATATGCTGTACATCAAAAAATATTATATCTTTTTTTCTGCACATATTAAAAAATGTATTTATACCATCCCCGCTTATTTCCAGTTCAATATAAAAAATATGCTTCAATCCATCTTTAATACCCAGTTTCATATTATACACAGCACCCCATTAACCATATTACTCAAATGTAATCTCTTTAATCCTCCCCTTTTATGGATATTTCATCCATATCCAGATATCCTATATCAAGGTCACTTCCCTTAACGTGTACAATTCCACGCCTTGTAATGACTTTGACACTATCACATTCATACTCCATTATTGATTTAAAATTCTCTATATACATTTCCTTATTGCCAATAACTGTAAGAATCGGCATAGTAACAGACTGCGGCATAACAACCGAACGCACATCTTTCGCACACCTAAACTTTCCCATATCTTACCCCAGCATAACAACTTACGCTTATATATAAAATATGCAAAAAAATCCCGATGTATTCTAAAATACACCGGGATTAAATATTTCGCTATCAAATTAATTGAACTTACGTTTTCTAGCAGCTTCTGACTTCTTCTTGCGTCTTACGCTTGGCTTTTCGTAATGTTCTCTTTTACGAATTTCCTGCTGAATGCCTGCCTTTGCGCAGTTTCTCTTGAATCTGCGTAATGCGCTATCTAAAGACTCGTTTTCTTTAACGATGACATTTGACATACTACTTCCTGACCACCCTTCTGTTGCAAATTGTGCGCCAAACTACATAAATAGGGTATTTACTAATCGCACAAAAAACATTATATCACATTTTTGCAAATCGTCAAGCCCCAAATTATCTAATCTTACACTAATCTTGCATATTATCATTACTGTTCAGAGCTATCTCGAAAATACTGTGTATTTTCGAGATGTGGCGTATCCGCCATATAAAATCTGATAAACACACATAAAAATGCCAGCATTTTTATGTGTATCTCTCAGATTTTGCATAGCTCTGAACAGTAACAAATTATCCAATCTGTGCAAGAATTGTATCAGGTACTTTAGCAATAAGCTCATCAATACCGGCAGGGTTCTTACCACCAGCCTGAGCCATATTAGGACGGCCGCCACCGCCACCGCCAACAATAGGCGCAAGAGCCTTGATAAGGTTACCAGCATGAGCACCCTTGGCAATAACATCGTCTGTTGCCATCGCAATAACGCTTACCTTATCAGCACCCTGTGCGCTGACGATAACAACAACTCCTGAACCAATCTCACCCTTTAACTTATCGCCAAGGTTTCTTAATTCATTCATATCAACGCCGTCAACCTTAGTTGCGATATACTTAACGCCATTAACTTCCTTGATATCTCCTGCTGTATCTCCAAGTGCATTATTAGCAAGCTCGGCCTTGAGCTTCTCATTATCGCTCATAAGAGATTTAATCTCATCATTCATAGCTGCAATCTTCTTAACAAGCTGTACGGGCTCTGCCTTGGCTGCCTTAGCTACCTCTTCAATAGTCTTCTCAAGTTCAGCGTAGTATTTCATAACACCCTTATCTGTAAGAGCCTCAATTCTTCTTACACCTGCAGCAACACCTGCCTCAGATACAATCTTGAAAAGTCTGATATTAGCTGTATTAGCAACATGAGTACCACCACAGAATTCCTTAGAGAAGTCTCCCATAGCAACTACTCTTACCTTATCGCCGTACTTCTCACCGAAAAGTGCCATAGCTCCTGTCTTCTTAGCTTCCTCAATTGTCATTACATCAGTAACAACAGGAATAGCCTCTGCAATCTTTTCATTAACAATATCTTCAACCTTAGCAATCTCTTCCTTAGTCATGCTCTGGAAATGTGTAAAGTCAAATCTTAATCTGTCAGGATCAACGTATGAACCCTTCTGCTCAACATGATCACCAAGAACAATTCTTAAAGCCTTCTGAAGAAGATGTGTTGCACTGTGGTTCTTGCATGTATCTGCTCTGTAAGCAGGGGAAACTTCCATTGTTGCAGTATCTCCAACCTTCATCATGCCCTTAGTCATAGTTCCGACATGACCAATCTTGCCACCCTTTAACTTGATAGTAGTCTCAACAGCGAATTCTCCTTCAGATGTCTTAATAACACCCTTATCGCCTTCCTGACCACCCATAGTAGCATAGAATACAGTCTCATCTACAATAACAGTTCCCTTATCACCCTCAGATAAAGCGTCAACAACTTCTTCCTCTGTTGTAAGAACTGTAATCTCAGATTCATTAGTAAGCTTGTCATATCCGACAAACGTGCTTGTTATAGCAGGGTCAATCTCATCATATACAGTTGCGTCAGCACCCATATAGTTAGTTACCTTACGGGCATTTCTTGCCTTAACTCTCTGCTCTTCCATAGCTGCATTAAATCCAGCTTCATCAATTGTAATATTCTTCTCTTCAAGGATTTCCTTAGTAAGATCAATAGGGAATCCGTAAGTATCATAGAGCTTAAATGCGTCTGCTCCTGATAATACTTTTTCACCCTTAGAAGCAAGTTCAGCTTCCATATCATTAAGGATGCTTAATCCCTGGTCGATAGTCTTATTAAACTTATCTTCTTCTTCAGAGATAACCTTAGTAATAAATGTTCTCTTTTCCTCTAATTCAGGATAGCCGTCCTTAGAGCCTTCAATTACAGTTTCACAAAGCTTAGATAAGAACTTTTCTTCAATACCTAGAAGTCTTCCATGTCTTGCAGCTCTTCTTAAAAGTCTTCTTAAGACATATCCTCTTCCTTCGTTAGATGGCATAATTCCATCACTTACCATAAATGTTACTGAACGGATATGGTCTGTGATAACACGGATAGAGACATCCTGCTTCTCATCTTCCTTATACTTAACTCCAGCCATCTCACAAACCTTGTTGCGAAGTGCCTGTAATGTATCAACATCAAATATAGAATCAACATCCTGAACAACAACTGCAAGTCTTTCAAGTCCCATACCTGTATCAATATTCTTCTGGATAAGGTCTGTGTAATTGCCATGTCCGTCATTGTTAAACTGAGAGAATACGTTGTTCCATACTTCCATATATCTGTCACAGTCACAGCCTACTGTACAGCCTGGCTTACCACAGCCATATTTCTCACCACGGTCATAATATATCTCAGAACATGGACCGCAAGGACCAGCGCCATGCTCCCAGAAGTTATCTTCCTTACCAAATCTGAATATTCTTTCAGGTGCAATACCGATTTCCTTATTCCATATATTAAATGCTTCATCATCATCCTGATATATAGAAGGGTATAATCTGTCTGGATCAAGTCCTACAGCCTCTGTTAAGAACTCCCATGACCAGTGAATAGCTTCGTCCTTAAAATAATCACCAAATGAGAAGTTGCCAAGCATCTCGAAGAATGTACCATGTCTTGCTGTCTTACCTACATTCTCTATATCGCCCGTTCTTATACACTTCTGACAAGTTGTAACTCTTCTTCTTGGTGGAATCTCCTGTCCTGTAAAGTATGGCTTAAGCGGAGCCATACCTGAATTAATGATAAGCAGACTGTTATCATTATGTGGTACTAAAGAAAAGCTCTTCATCTTCAAATGTCCCTTGCTCTCAAAGAAATCAAGGTATAATCTTCTTAATTCATTCACACCTCTGTACTGCACTTTAACTTCCTCCTGATTATTCAGTAATCTCTTTCTCTTTATTCTCCGATGCAGCCATCTTAGCTGCCTTCTTGGCATCTGCTGCCTTTCGGAGCTTACCACCTACGAATACTGCAAGTACCAGTAACGCAAGCATTATAATAAATCTTACCGCTTCGTAAGCTATCTCACCTACGAGTACGCCGACTAACCCAACCATATTATTACCTCCACGAATTATAATAAAAGCCTTCGCAATAATTTATAATATCACAAGAAACAACATTTATCAAGATTTCCAGTTCCCATCTGTCAGGAAATGCATTGCACGCTGTTCTGCTCCCTTAATTATATTCTTATCATACCCTATAACATTAAGAAGCTTGATTGCATTCCTTGTTGTTGCAGGTCCGGCATACAGCTTATAATCAAACTTAACCTCATCCTCAGTAACTTCCTCCTGAAAATGATAGTTGCTGTAACAGTCCTTAAGTATTGTTGTAAGCTCAATATCATGTGTTGCTGCAAAGCACAACGCCCTATCTGTATTAAGATTCTTTAATATCTCTGATGATGCTGCAATTCTCTCAACAGTGTTAGTTCCACGAAGCACCTCATCAATAAAGCATAGAACCGGTATGCCTTTTTTACCAACTGCATCAAGAATTCTCTTTAATGACTTAATCTCAACAATATAGTAACTGTCTGAATTAGCAAGGTCATCCCTTAATGCCATTGAAGAATATATCCTATATACCGGAGCAATGTATTCTTTGGAAAGACTTGTTCCTATAGTCTGTGCCAGAATACTGTTGATTGCTATTGTCTTTAAAAATGTTGATTTACCTGAAGCATTAGAACCTGTAAGAAGAACATTTCCTTTAGTTGTTATTGAGTTGCATACAGGATTATCTATAAGCGGATGATACACTTCTTTCACACTAAGGTTATTAGTATTTTCCACAAATTCAGGCTTACAGTAAAATGGCAGGCTTTCCCTGAATGATGCAACAGCAATTGATGTCTCTATGAATCCAAGTGTATCTACAAGGTTATATGCATCCTCACTTTTGGCAGTTATAAGCTTTGTCATCTTATTAAACTTCACAATATCCATGTGCGTTATCATTCTTAGATAATCAAGTACAACCTCTCCGATTGAACCATCAACATTGCCTGACTCAATCATCCATGAGCCTTTTGTTACTTTAGAAAAGCTCTTTAATATCTCTTTAAGCCTGTTACACTCTGGTTCAAGAAAACTTATATTGCTTTCACATATATCTTCAGATGCCAATGCCATTTTCACAATAACATTAATACATTTGAAATAATTCTCAATCTTAGCCTTATACTTGTAATAAGTAATTATTGAAAATGCTACCGATGCAATTATAAGCCATATTCCAAGCACCGGAGTTACAAGAACCGTAACAAGAATTGAAGCTATAAGAAATACCCACGCAAGATAATGCACAATATTACTTCCCTGCTCTATATCCATTATATAACCGATATAATCTGTAACTGCAATCTTACGGCTTTTTCCCATATTCATAAATATCTTCTGAATTGTGATTCTTTCTTTTTCATTAGCTGTGAATTCATCTGCAAGCCTGTCCAGTTCGTGAAGCTTTTCTGCATCTGCAACCGGTTCTCTTAACATCTTATATAGATATTCCTGTCCAACAGATGAATTAGTATTATTAATACATTTAAATACTTCATCCATGCCAAGATCATTCCATGTTATATCATCAATCATAGATTCACTCGGATTACCTTTGGCATAATGCGATATATATTCAAAACTCTCATCTGTTCCCTTGTATACAAGCACGTTTGCCCCATGCTTTCTTTATGGCATTCTCCGCTGCCTTCTTCCGCTTAATACTGCTGCTTACACATACATACACGCCGATTGCAACAGCCAGCAGTACAAAAACAATAATCTCTAAATCTGTATCTGTCATAAATCCTCCATCTGCCTGTTATTCTGCAATCTAACTGCAGTTTCAAGAGCTATCTCCATCATATTAGTAAATCCTGTCTGTCTCTCCTGTGCTGACAGCTTCTCACCCCTGTAGAGATGGTCACTTATTGTAAGAATAGTAAGTGCATGTTTTCTGCATCTGGCAGCAGTCATATACAACGCTGCTGACTCCATATCAACTGCAAGCACACCCATCTTCTTCCATCTGTCATTAACTGTTGTATCATCATTATAAAACACATCTGATGCCAGCACATTGCCAACTTTAACCGAAAAATGTTTTTCTTCTGCAACATCATATGCAGTCTTTAAAAGCGTAAAAT
>ENA-OPYX01001574-OPYX01001574.1-human-gut-metagenome-genome-assembly--contig:-NODE-1574-length-11738-cov-2.346396_pt1 | contig 11738 bp, 13 predicted proteins | sample MGYA00242639_ERZ504486 | MGnify/ENA primary metagenome ERZ504486 (study PRJEB26092, sample SAMD00036296) | human gut metagenome | host: Homo sapiens | study: EMG produced TPA metagenomics assembly of... | reverse complement strand
TGGTCATGGTATCGCTGAGACCCTTTCTTGTGGAATCATTCCATCCGCCGCCCCATACGTAAAGTGCTTTTCCAACAGGTAAAAGTGCTCCTGCAAGATAATTCTTGATGGTCTTATTTCCTGTATTTCCATTCGGAGAAGGATCATCCTTCTTCTCTCCCTGACATACACCAGTACTGGAAAATGTATATGTAACACCATCAATAGTCTGTGTGCCTGTGTACATCGCGCCTGTAGTAGGATCAAAATAGTACTTTGTACCCTTGTCTGTATTCTCCACCCAGCCCGTCGCCATAGCTCCGGAGCCGCTGTAGAAATAATAGGTAACATTATTAATTGTCTTAAATCCAACTGCCATGATTCCATTGGTAGCAGTTTTTCGATGTAGTGTCAAAAATACCGCTTCACTCCTGATGAGCTAGTCAGCCAGCCTGTGGCCATAATTCCCGTTTTGGAAAAATAGCGGATATTTCCTTTGCTGTCCTTTACAAAACCGGTAGCTGCAACGCCTGATTTCGCGTAAAGGTAATAGGTCTTTCCGCCAAGCTTCAGCCACTTTGTCTTCATGTATCCGGTTGATGGTGCAAAGTAACGACGCTGTCTCTTGGAATTGGAAAGCCATCCAGTTACCATAACACCTGCTTTGCTTGTGAAATAACGCTTTCTGCCCTTTTTATCTTTCACCCAGCCTTTCGCCTGAACACCGGTAGATTTACTAAAATAATATTTCTTACCGTTCAGGGTAAGCCATCCTTTGACTTTCTTGCCGTTTTTATAGTAGTATGTTTTTCCTTTTACTGTACGGAATCCATTCTTCGTGGCAGCCTGTACATCTCTTGATGTACTATGGCATGTAAAACCGGCTGCCATAAGCATTACCAGCAGCAGGATACTCCAAAGTCTGAATTTTTTACATTTGTTTTGCATACTTACCTTCCTTTTTAATTAATCTGTTGCTGTCCACAGGTAATACTGCAGTCCAGCAAACACAACCCCTGTTATTATCATCTTCAAGTTTTTACAAAGTTGTTACAGCTTTATGTAGCTCATTATATTACAGTTTCCATCTATCGTCAACCCGAAAGTAAAACTCTGTAAAGTTTTAACAATATTTTCGTATTATTTTTTTCTTTAAAAGCAATGATTTCAAAGGTATTTTCCATAAAAAAACGAACAGCCCACACAATGTGAAAGAACTGTCCTTTTATAAATTCTGTAATATTTCTGTTATAAAGTAATTATAACAGATGTTTTCTTAATTCTTCTCCGCTCAGAGCGCTTAAGTAAGCAGGTGCTACATCAAATACCGTCTTGCAGCCATTCTGTCCTTCCTGGTTCATGCGGTATGCAGCTCTTGCATATGCAATGATTACAGAAGAAGTAAATTCCGGATTGGAATCCAGTTTCAGGCTATATTCGATCACATGGCTATTCTCATCGTTCCAGCCAGTCTTGCCTGTGCGGATTACAAATCCACCGTGCGGAATTCCGCTGTGGTCACGTTTCAGTTCCTCTTCGGAAATAAAATGTACTGTGGTATCGTATTCATCAAAGTAGTTCGGCATAGTCTTGATCTCATTCTCAATCCTTGCAAGATCAGCGCCTTCTTCAGCTACTACGAAACACTCTCTGGTATGTTTCTCTCTTGTAGTAAGCTCCGGATTCTTTCCGCTTCTTACTGCTTCCAGAGCAGACTCAACTGGGATGGTGTACTGTTTGCCATCCTTTACTCCTTTGATACGGCGGATTGCATCAGAATGTCCCTGACTTACGCCTTTTCCCCAGAATGTGTAATCCTTGCCGTTTGTCAGGATTGCATTTGCATACATGCGGTTCAGGGAAAACATTCCCGGATCCCAGCCTACAGAAATAATTCCAACATGACCGTTCTCAGAAGCTGCTTTGTCCACATTTGCAAAATGTTCCGGGATTCTCTTATGGGTATCAAAGCTGTCTACCACATTGAACCACTGTGCATATTTCGGTGTCTGCTCTGGCAGGTCAGTAGCACTTCCGCCGCAAAGAATCATAACATCAATCTGATCTTTCATCTTCTCAGCATCATCTACAGAATATACCTTCGCTGTTTCAGTCAGGATCTTAACCGTTTCAGGAGCACGACGGGTAAATACACCCACCAGTTCCATATCAGGATTGTGCTTGATCGCACATTCTACGCCACGTCCCAGGTTGCCATATCCCAGGATACCAATACGAATACTCATTATCTGATTCCTCCTATACTACCGCACGCAAGATGCACAATCCCGACAAATGGTCAGGCAGCCCCCATCCCATACGAACGTCAGATGCTTCACGTCTGCGGTATCTATATCTATTTCACGCTTTAACAGTTTAATACGTGCGAGTTTTCTTGTCAATTGATTTTTAAACAAAATCTGTCATTCAAAGATTACTGTTCTCTGGTAACATCAAAACACCTCAAAAAAGAATACTGTACAATGGCATCCTTCTCCACGGTACAGTATCATAAACTTCTACTTTATCAACAGCACAGCACTCCGCTTCCCGGACAGCACATTCCGCAAAGCGCATTCGCCAGACAAAGCTTCAGGCACATATCATCCCCTGCCACTGGCATTCCTCCAAACGGTCCCTGCTGTGTCTCATACCAGCTTCCGCCACCTTCCATCCGGTTCAGGAGCATACGGTACTGCTGATTATTCGGCTCCTGGCGCACAGCTTCACGAATATGCTCCAGCGCTTTTACATTATTCCCCATTCCCATGTTCGCCATGGAGGAAATATAATACCACTCTCCATTCTTCTGGGAAAGGGAATTCAACACATTCATAGCCTCCTGATAATGTCCGCTCTGAACAAAATTAGCTGCTGCACGTCTGCGCACACTTTCCTCATCTTCGTAAGTGCTCTGGCGCTGCTGTCCTCCAAAGCCGCCAAATCCTCCATATCCATAACCACCGTATCCGCCGGAAGATCCACCACTGCTTCCATACTCGCGTTCTCTCATGATCTGCTCATATGCCTGCTGTACTTCCTTAAACTTCTCTTCTGCCTGATCCTTGTTCGGATTGTTAATATTCGCATCCGGATGGTACTTCCGGCTTAACTTTCTGTATGCCTTCTTTATTTCTTCATCTGTTGCATTTCTGGAAACTCCCAGTACGCTATATGGATCCAACATGTTCTTTCTCCCGTTCTTCCCTGCGTTTCCTGCTCACTTCCTCGAAGCGGCACCACACACCGGAATATAAAATGTTCCGAAGAATATCCCCATATTTAATAATAGGAAGCTTCTCGAATTCTCTGCAGGTTTCTGCCATCATCATCATAAGGATCTGGCGTACTTCCCCTTCAAACCCTTCCATTGTATATTTTTCTGCGAAAGGATTGTAATCTTTATTTTTCACATCTTCTTCCACATCATCATATGCATCCAGAAGATAGATGAATTTGCCAAGATAAAAGCCAATTCTTCGAAGGCTTTTCTCCCACTCATCCTGCCTGTAAGCAAGAATCTCCTCCATAATATGCCCAAAAATCCCGGACATTCTGTCTATATCTGTCTCTCCCTGTTTCTCCAAAGCGGAAAGCTCATCCAGAAGTCGACGATCCGCTTCGCCTTATCTGGATAAAGTTTTTAACAGACGGTTATTTTTCCCCTCGAGAAGCCTGGCGTAACCAAGCTTCACATATTTTCTGTCATCGTTCCAGTCATCCAGACATTTATAATAAGTTAAAAGTATATTCATGTCTGCACAGTATTCTGTCATCACATTCTTTCGAACTGGCTGTTTTCTCATAGGATGAAGAATGCATCTGGTAGTGCCCTTGTACGTCTTTGGCTCATAAAGGCCGGAAAGAAGCATGATCACAAAAGTCATATCATAGCTTAATGTAATCTGGCCGGATATCCCGTATTTCTCACGCAGTTCCCTGCAGAGTCCGCAGTAAAAGGACCTGTACATGTCAAAATCCTTCATCTTGATCTCCGGCTTGTTCATTACAATATATCCAAACATATCAGCGCCTCTTTATAAATTTGGTATGACACTTGGGACATTCAATCTCCACTTTCTTAAATCCGCCTCTGGGAATACGGATTTTCTGACCGCAGCCAGGGCAGCTGTAAATATGATAGTCCTTGCGCTGGCTCATCATTCGCTTCTCTTTCTGGAAACGGGCTCTTAACTTATCTGTCATCTGAAGATACTTCTGATTCTCCTGATAACGTTTGGAAATATTTTTGGAAAAAATCCTGAAATAAGTATAAACAATGGCAGCCATTCCAAACAGATCCAAAAATGCGCCAATTCCACTTCTGGTCCCAGTAAATAAGGTGAGCACAATAGCAGCCAGTGCCACTCCCATAGTGAATCTTGCAAACTGATCCACTCCGTTGCGTCCCTGCATAAATCTCATAAATTTTTCTTTCAATAAAATACCTTCTTTCTTGTGAACTTATCTTCCTGGAATAAGTTTCTGTCGCTCTTTTGTTATTATATTATTTCCCTATCCCTGATTCTGTACATTCACTATTATGGTTCACAAAACAACCAGCAATCATTCCGTCTTTTCCTATCTGTCGCTGCAGACTTGAAAAATGTAAAATTTCAGATAATAAGATTCATCAGCAGACCATAAGATCGGATGATCTGGTGCCTGGGTGCGATATTCTACCTGACGGAGACGTTTATGCACATTTCTGGCAGCCTGCCCGATGGTCTGGGTAAAAAGCTGGTAATCCATAAAATGTGAACAGGAACAGGTTGCAAGGAAACCGCCGTCTTTCACCAGCTTCATGGCACGAAGATTGATCTCACGATAGCCTTTCACTGCATTCTTAACAGAGCTTCTTGACTTGGTAAATGCAGGTGGATCCAGAATCACCACGTCATATTTCTCGCCTTTCTCTTCCAGTTTCGGAAGAAGATCGAAGACGTCCTCACAGATAAATTTTACAGAATCAGAAAGTCCGTTTAAAGCTGCATTGGCTGTAGCCTGATCAACTGCAAGCTGTGAAGCATCCACACCAGTTACTTCTTTCGCTCCTGCATATCCTGCATTTAAAGCAAAAGAACCAGTATGGGTAAAACAGTCCAGAACTCTGGCATTCCTGCAAAGCTTCTGGATTGCCAGACGATTGTATTTCTGATCCAGGAAAAATCCTGTCTTCTGACCGTCTTTTACATCCACCTGATATTTTACACCATTTTCCACAATTTCAACCAAAGTAGGGAACTCTTCACCAATAAAGCCCTTATATGGCTCCATTCCCTCCTGCTTACGTACTTTCACGTCACTTCTCTCGTAAACGCCGCAGATCCGGATACCATCCTCTGCCAGAACTTTCTTCAGAAGTTCCACCAGCATCTCTTTATAACGGTCGATTCCAAGTGCAAGGGACTGTACCACCAGCACATCAGAAAACTTGTCCACAATAAAACCCGGCAGAAAATCTGCCTCTCCGAAGATCACGCGACAGCTTGAAGTATCCGTTACTTTCTTACGATACTCCCATGCATCCCGCACTCTTTTCTCAAAAAATTCCTCATCGATCACAGTATTCTCATCTCTTGAAAGAAGACGTACCACAATCCTGGAATTCGTATTGATAAATCCTCTTCCCAGAGGATATCCGTCAAAACCATGAACCAGTACAATATCTCCATTTACAAAGCTTCCCATAATAGAAGCTACTTCATTATCAAAAATCCACATTCCGCCGGATTTCAAAAGACGTCCTTCTCCCTTTTTCAGGGTTACTACTGCCAGACTCATAGCACTACTCCTTTGCTTTTGCGATTTAGGTAACATTGTAGCACACAATTTCTCAATTTGCCAGTGTTTCCAGGGTTCTGAGAAAAGTCATAAAAATTTCACTAATCTTAAAATTTTATAAACTGCCAGCCATTCATCTTCCTTTTTTTAACAGACATCTCAGTCTCATTAACAACACAAAAAAAGCTCCGGACTGCCTGAACTCGCTTCCTATCGTCAGATTCTAAATCTGACTTTCAATGGCGGTACACGGTTCAGACATTCCAGAGCTTTCACTTATCTTATATTCTGACTTTTCCAGATGGTTATTTTCTTCTTATTTCGCATTCGCTGCAGTTACATATACATGAATCAGATTTGCCTTAATAAGGGCTGGACGAACTGCATTGTAAATAATCACAACCAGGATTGTAGATACAATTGCATTTACAAATGTAGCACCGGCGCTTAATTTTGCAAGGATGCTCGCTACTTCCTGGGGCTGACCAAGAATGTACTGTTTGTAGAAATAGCCAACGATGGGATCTGCGATCACATTAAAAGCAAGACCTGCAATGGAAGCGATCAGACTCCATTTGAATACGTATTTCTTGTCGTTCGTCTCATTGATCTTTGCAATCTTGTGGGCTACAAGACCTGTTATAAGACCGATGCAAAGCTTCAGGACAAAAGTCTTGGGTGCTCCTGTAATGTAAACCGGATCCATAAGGTCTGCAATAGTCATTCCAATAGAACCAGCAAGACCGCCGTACCAACCGCCAAGAAGCAGAGCTCCAAGCACGCAGAAGGTATTTCCGATGTGAAGAGAAGTAGCATCTCCACCCGGTACCGGAATCTTAATCTGCAAAAATGTAAAAGATACATAGCAAAGTGCTGCAAGAAGTGCAGTCTCTGCAAGTTTCATAATGGTAGAATTCTGTTTGTTCATAGGTTTCTCTCTCTTTCCCGGAAACCTGGTACATATTGAAAAACATTCTGCAAGATGTGCCTCACAAGTTGCAGGAATGATTTCTCAAACAAGCTCCAATGTTTCCTGTTTAATCACTGCTTTTTATACTGCAGTATCTAATTAGCACTTTATCATAGCGAGATACTGGTAATGTCTTCAATAGACAGTTTTGATTATTTTTAAGAGGTCAGTTGTTTTCTGCAAAAAAAAGGTACCGTCCCCAATATCCCACTGGATATCAGTTTCTGTACCTTTTCCACCAGCAGACATGTCATCTCCTGGAGCATCACCACATACTATTCAACAGTATTCTTCCAGATTCAGTCTTTTATTCTTCGTAGGACTCTTCATCAATAGTCTCGTCGTAAGATTCATCGCCAACTTCATCTGTAGCACTTTCATCTGTTGTCACATTTTCAGAGCCGTCAGCTGAATCACTGGAATCTGAACTTTCACCATAAAGTTTCTCAAAGAACTTCATGGTATCTTTATACAGGGTATCTTTATCATCAGAAGATACTGCATCGCCAAGAACATCAATATCCTCAGAAGACTCACCATCATCGATCACATCAATGCCGGAAAAGTTTCTTCATCTCTTTATCCAGCATGTTCAGTTCTGGTGTAATGTATTTCTCAGTTCCATCCTCCTGATAGGAAACAGCACCATTTCCAAGGATACCAAGGTATTTCTGAAGAACCTTGATGGAAAGCTTGTTGGCTGTGTCGGAATCAAGTGTTACAGTAACTGCAGCATCATCTCCCATTACTTCGTAAAGAGCGTCCTCATCACCGCTGTACTCTCCCTGACAGAAGGTCTTCGCATTTTTCAAATTTCGCTTTCGCATCATCGCCAAGGAAATCTGTATTCAGCTGGGATATATCTGTGATCTCTGCGGAAGAATCACTGCCATCACCAGTATCTGTTCCGCCAACTTCACTGATGTCACCGTCAGCTGACTCATCTGCAGCTCCAGTCTCCTCAGCAAGTCCCGGATCCTCTGTAGAACTCTCGATAACATTGTCACCAAGAGCACTCTGGTCTACATTATCCACAATACTGTCCTCATCATCTGATGAATCACTGCTCTCCTCTGCCTGACCTGTTACATTATCATTTACACGTTCCAGAGTTTCCTGCATCTCAGAGTAATCATAGTCCTGCTGGGAAATCTGCTGAAGCAGGTTTACGATGGTATTAATCTCATCATCTGTAAGAGTTACATTGTTATTATTGGAGATATTTACAACAATATTGTAGATATCGTCTGCATTCTGAACATTGTCTGCATAACCTGCATTTCGCCTGGTTGATAACAGTGGTAGCGTCATTCTTTCCTACAGAATCAGCAAGATTACCTGTAACTACCATCTCCTCAGTAGCAAGCTTCTTCTTGGTCTCATCAAGCTTCTGTCCACTGGCAGTCTCATATGCCATCTGGATACCGGTCAGTGCTCCTGTACCGGATACTTCAAAACGGGCAGGCAGCAACAACCTCACAGTTGGTAACACCAGATGTGGAAAGGGAACTTGCGATCATATTGCAGGTAACCCAGTTCAAATTGGCGGTACGAACCTTGATACCACCGGATGTGGTAGGCTTCACATAAGCACAGCTCACTGTTCTTGTACCAATCTGCTCCAGCGGAACATAGGAACTTAAATGATCCCTCTCATCCTGATTGGTAACGTAGATAATCTGTGCCTGGCTGGAATCTACTTTAAAATATTTCAGCATGGTGTTCTTCTGCTCATCTGAAAGATCTGCGCCAAGTGTAACAACCTTCATAGCATCTGCCATAGCCGGTACTGTGGGAACCATGCTTCCCATAACCATTGATGCGCTGCAGAGTAGCGTAGCTAATAATTTGCCTTTCTTCATAACTTTTCCTCCAACTTTCTGTCTGGGTTATAATCTGATCTTTAATGAAAGCCTCATACTCTGTAACGGCTTCCATGCACTGCACTTCTGTCTTTGCAGTTGTTTCATTTAGTACACTTATTATAACATACTTCTTATAGTTTTTGTAATTTTAATTGTTAATTCTCTCTTTGAACCTGAAAATATGTTTTGGTAAAAAAATTATTATATCAGCAGCTTTTCCAGAGCCTGTTACCGTGCAGGCTGTAAACAGTAATCCAGAACCTCCTGCACGGTCTTAACTGGTGTAATCTCAAGCTTCTCTTTTACCTCATCGGCCACATCATCAAGATCATCCATATTCTCATATGGAATAAACACATGCTTTACGCCAGCTCTTTGGGCAGCCATCAGCTTCTCCGGCAATCCGCCAATAGGCATAACACCGCCGCGAAGGGAAACTTCTCCTGTCATTGCTATTTCTGCTGGTGCAGGCTTTCCTGTCACCAGAGAGGATAATGCAGTTACCAGCGTGATGCCTGCTGATGGGCCATCCTTGGGAACTGCTCCTGCCGGCACATGGATGTGAAGATCATTTTCCTTGAATTTATCTGCAAATTCCGGATAGAGGGACTTCACAAGAGTAATGGCAATCTGGGCGGACTCTTTCATCACATCTCCAAGCTGTCCGGTAATGATCACCTTTCCATCGCCTTTTGTAAAAGAAGTTTCGATAAAAAGGATTTCTCCACCAGCACTGGTCCAGGCAAGACCGGTTACAACTCCAGGCACTGGGTTTTCCAGAATCTTCTCATGATGAATTCCATGTCCCAAAAATTCTGCTACACGCTTCTCACTTACCGTAATGCTCTTCTGCTCACCCTTTACCAGCTTCACAGCTGCATATCTGCATAACACATCCATCTGCTTCTTCAGTCCGCGGACACCAGCCTCCGCTGTATACTCTTCAATAATGCGGCGGATTGCCTCATCTGTCACCTTCAGATTCTGGGCTTTGATTCCCATGCTCTTCATTGCTTTCGGCAAAAGATGACGTCTCGCGATCTGAAACTTCTCTACTGCAGTATATCCAGGAAACTGGATTACTTCCATACGATTGAGCAATGGCTCAGGAATGGTATCGGTGGAATTGGCTGTACACACAAAAAGCACATTGGAAAGATCATAAGGAACATTCATATAATGGTCTGTAAAGCTTCCGTTCTGCTCCGGATCCAGCACTTCCAGAAGAGCACTTGCCGGATCACCGCCGTAATCTTTGGCGAGCTTGTCCACCTCATCCAGTACCATAACCGGATTTGCAGCTCCGCTTCTCTTCATTCCTTCCATAATCCTGCCTGGCATAGCACCTATGTAGGTTCTTCTGTGTCCTCGAATTTCCGCTTCATCACGGATTCCACCAAGACTGATACGCACGTATTTACGGTGAAGCGCACGGGCAATACTCTGTCCGATACTGGTTTTTCCAGTTCCAGGCGCACCTACAAACAATAAAATGGAACCAGACTGTTTCTTATTAAGAGCCATAACAGCAAGCTGCTGGATAATTCGCTCTTTTACTTTTTTCAACCCATAATGGTCTTCATTCAGGATTTCTTCTGCCTCGTTCAAATCAATTTCAGCAGGTTCCTCTGTCTTCCAGGAAAGACTTGTGGCAAAATCCAGATAATCGTACAGCATGCCATACTCATGGCTGTCTTTTCCTTCCTGCTTCATGCGGTTCAGCACCTTTTCAGCTTCTTTGCGTGCTTCCTCATTCATGCCGGATTCCTGGATTTTCTTCTGGAAACGGCGCACATCAGAAATATTCTCCGGATGCATTTCGTCCAGCTGCTGCTGAAGAAATTCGATCTGCTTCCGGATAGCGGACTCCCGGTAAACTTTCTCATTGGAGTTCTTCTGCGCAGTCTCAGCTTCCTCACTGACACGGAAAATCTCCATCAGCTCATAGACAGCCTCTTCCATCAGATGCATGCGTTCTTTCCTGGAATCCACCTCGATCATATGGTATTTTTCTTCCCAGGAAAGGCTCATGTAACCAGCCAGGGCACTGACGGCTTCCGGATAGCTTTTCCAATGGTAGATCATGCTGCGTACCCAGACGCCCCACTGAAAGCCTTTTGCAAAATCCATCAGTTCTTTCTTGATCTTATCAAATTTCTCCTTTTCTTCTTCCGGGGAGATATCCTGGATATCCGGAAGATCTACCGCTTCTGCCTGAACCATGCCGTCAGTATATTCTACATGAGTCACCTGCACTCTTTTTCTGGTAGTAATCTTGACGCTGCCTTCCTCGTCTATATTCTCAATGATTCCCATCACGCCCACTGGAAAAATATTTTCCATGGAAATTTCCTCTGGGGCTATTTCTTTCTTCTGTAAAACGAAGAGAATTTCTTCTCCGATATTCTGTTCTTTAATTCTGCCTTCCGGAAACATATCTTTTTTAAAGAAAAATGTAACTTCCGGTAAAAGAAGAAGTTCATAAACTGGTATTGTAATCATACATGTTTCCTCCTTGTATTGTTAGCACTCCTTTAATATGAGTGCCAGATTTATTCTATAGAAAATGGCGAACTCATATGAATTCGCCATCTGAATCTATGATAGTTCATTATAGCACTAAATTAAAATTTTGCAATAAGAATCGAACATTCTTTCTGGAACATGGTAGTTTTTTCGAAACATTTATTTCGAAACGGGAGCTAATTTTGCATTCTGATCTGTTCCCCTTTTATGGGCGCATAGGTATAAAGCTTCTCACCATCCAAATCCGCCTTGTACATATCCACAGCACTGATCTGGTGATTGTCGTAAGTATTATAATAATAGATTCCCTTATCTGTATTACAGCAGGAAGTATATAGCGTAATCTCATACTTGTCTTCTCCCAGCTTGCAGCAGCCCCTCTGCTGGTCTACGCTGCCAAGAATGTGGAAAAACTGGCTTACGCTTCTTCTTCTGAATCCCCGGACAGAGAGTTCATTTTTACAAAGGCCACCCTCACAAATCTTGACTGTGAGGAGAGATCTCCCGGCAGTCCCATGCCACCCATTCCCCGGCTGTACTGATTCAGCTTCAGATTTTGCTGAAAACGTGTTACTGCGGTTTTCCACAGCCAGCTGCATATAATTGTTCAGATT
>ENA-OPYX01001572-OPYX01001572.1-human-gut-metagenome-genome-assembly--contig:-NODE-1572-length-11747-cov-4.046041_pt1 | contig 11747 bp, 18 predicted proteins | sample MGYA00242639_ERZ504486 | MGnify/ENA primary metagenome ERZ504486 (study PRJEB26092, sample SAMD00036296) | human gut metagenome | host: Homo sapiens | study: EMG produced TPA metagenomics assembly of... | reverse complement strand
CATCTCGGATCTCAAGACCGATGTGTCGTTTCAAGTTACCAGTATCCACTGGAGCTTTTCTCTGTGCGGCCTCCTGCAGAGCTGCACCATTATCCTTTACTATCTGTTTCACTTTACTCATCTGCACGTTTTTCTTCAATTTGACCTGCAGTTTTTCCATTCCTTCCAGCTTGATTTTCGGCATCAGACCACCTCCGATAGTATAAAAGTCTGTTTCACGCGAAGTTTCCGCGTATAGTCCACTCCATAGGTCGTGTTCCCGATCCGGATCCGATCAAACGGCTTCTGGTAATGATTTTGAAGCTGTACGGTCACGCTGCCCTGACGGATTCCTCCGTATACGATCTGCATGATCTCTGCCCTCGTATCCATCACAGAAGCCATTTTCCGCACCTCTGTGACCTGGTCTGCAGCATAGTTTCCGGTTTTCGAATCATATTCGCCCGGCAGTACCCGTTGGAAGAAAACTGGCGTATCGTATCTCACAGAAACTTCACCTTTCCCTTTCTTGCCTCCTGCTGACTGTCCAGATAGGACTGAATATCATCCATGTACCCGGCAAAATCATTTTCAGACCAGGAAAGGCTCTCGCCCTCAACACTGTGAGAGGAGAGCCCTTCCGAGCCGATCCGGTTGAATCGAATGACCGAAACATCCAATATGATGTATTCCATCTCTTCCGGCGGCTCCAGACCGCCAAGAAGAAATTTCAGCCGCTGTTTCGTGGCATTCAGAATCAGCTGTAACTGCTGTTCTGTCTTTTTGTCTGTATCTTCCATCCCAAGAAGCAGTTTCAGATCTTCGATCATAGGCTGCCTCCTACTCTGCCAAGGAATCTACTGCCTTATTCTTGCTTTTCACTTTGCCTGCCTTTTCCGGCTCCACCAGCTCGATCAGTGGGATACCACGCAGATTTTCAGCAGATGCAAGCTCTGCCAGGCGGGCTTCGGATACCTTGAGTCCCTCACGCGGGAAGGTATCGCCTGCTCTGTATTCATGGTCATTGTCCTGCAAATCAGTAAAATACTCGATTACTCTGTACATATATCATCACCCTTTCTCAGCTCTTCACAGCTACTGTTACATCGCCGGAACGAACTGCTTTGTAGTTCTGGTCGCACTCAACCAGCGTAATATGATGCCCTGCTGTAGATGCGATCTCGGACTCTCCATCCCATTTGCTCCAGTTCTTCACATCATCGCCGTATTTCACGGTAGTTGCGGATGCCGCATCTTTGTACTTCCAATAGTTATTCACAGACATGATCTGCTCTTTTACAGAAATCTTAGTCTTTCCATCTTCTGTTCCTGCTTCAGATGTTACATTCAGAGTTCCGAGCGTCTGCGCATCAGATCCACCAACGGAAATATAGGCGATAGCATCCAGATATTCGCAGAAGATTCTGAGACCCATAATAGCGTACAGATCCGAAATTGCTCTCTCATAGGTACCCTGTGCATGGAAGCCGATGAAATGAGTGGTTGGGTCTGTTGTGTAACTGAGACCGGCCTTTGCAAACTCAGAGTCGCCTGGATCGATGTAATATCCGACGATGTTATTGAGTGGAGTTGCAATAACAACGTTTTCCGGGATTTCAGAGCTTACAAACACAACCTCTGCGCCCAGAAACTTTTTCATGTACTCAAATCCGAAGGCAGTCTGCAGGGAAATATCCGCAGCACCAACATATTTGTACACATCCAACGTATTCACCCACACTGCTACGCCGGTGGCTGTTCTTTTCATCTTTTTAAATTTATCTTTGACTTTTCCGATCGCCATAGCAACCGCCATCTGCCAGGTACTTTCGTGGCCAGTCAACGATCCTGCTTTCAGCTGTGTATACAGTTTGTCCATGACAACATTCTGCAGATCGGTTTTGAACTCTTCATCGGTATCCTGCACTGCAGCATCGTATCCTTTTTCTGCGATTGCTTCCAAGGTTACTCCCTTGCGATATTTTTCAATACGGATGGTATCAAACGGAATCTCTTCTACAGCGTACCGGGAGTATGGAATTTCTTCTCCTTCTTTCACCTCTCCGGACTGCAGGTTCCTGTTACCTTTTTGGTCTTTAAAATAGTATTGTTGTCCTTCTTGATCATTCGGGCAATGCCCAGAACGTCAAGCAGTGCCTGAATGTTTTTGCCGAAAGATGTTACGAAATCAATCTCGCGGGCTTTTACCTGGATCTGTGCCTGACCTGTCATGTTATCCGGTGCCGCAAATACCTGCAGCCCTAATTTTCCAATTCTATGCATGCTGTTTTCCTCCTACTGAAATAATGCAATATTTTCCGCAATCAGCCGCTGCCGTTCAATTGGGTTGCTGACTGCAAGAATCTGTTCTTTTGTCACAGCGCCTTTTCCGCCGGATCCGCCCTTTGGGGCATTTCCTTTCAGGGCATCTTTTACGGCAGCCTGTACTGCATCCTTATACATCTTTGTGAAAGCTTCGACTGCCGTCTTGGTATCCTCAGCGCTTTCCGATACCAGATGTGCCAGAAGTTCATCCGGGATGTTGATTTCTTCATCTGCCAGCATCTTTCTGGCCGTCTTTGACATTTCCGAGAGCGAATTCTGCCGTTTCAGATCTGCCAGTTCCTTTTCCAACTTCCGGTTTTTATACTCCGCTTTCTCTTCCTTTGTCATCTTCGCCAGCTTTTCCGCCTCTGAAAGCTTATCATCAGTCAGTGCCTGCCACTTTTCCTGCGCTTTGGTCACTGCTGTATTTACCGCTTTCTGCACTCTGCGGTCGAACTCCGCGCGATTCTCTGCCTGCCCCAGAAAATCATCAAACGACATCTCATTGCCGCTATCTCCAGAACCTGCTCCAGCTCCGTCCTCGTTTCCGTCTCCGGCTCCGCTGCCGTCTCCTTCGCCGTCTGCAAATACCTGCAGGTTGATCATCGGGATTCTCCAATGATAATGGTTGTTTTTGCGCTTCATTATTTTTCTGTCCTTTCTGCCCCGTCCCGTTCTGTAATAGCCCCGTGCCGTTGCTCCGGAATCATAGTTTAACGACATTTCGGTCACATCGGTTACACGATCCGGACATGCTCCGGAAATTCATCGACCATCAGACAGATGCCGACAAAAAAGGAATCCACCAGAGTTCTTGCTCTCTCTGATAGATTCCCATACTGTATATCAACCCAGCCGGGCGATACTTCGTATTCTATTTCATCCCTTGTCAGATCCTCGATCGAGCGGATCAGCGTCCGCACAAGGCTGGAAACACCCGCACAGACAATATCCTGCCCATGTGGTGCGTACATTGCATGACCGGACACAGTCAATCGGTCTTTTCTTACCGTTACATCAATCAACAGTCATCACATCCTTTCATTCCGGCTGTTTCCTGCCGGTGGGAGATGTATGGATCACCGCTTTTCTACTCTGCTGTGTAATCTTCAATGACCGGAATACCGTACTCAATAGCACATGTATTTTCGATCTTGCACCCTCTGGCATCCTGCCAGCCTTTCGCAAAGTAGGCAATGTCAGCACCAGCCAGAAGTTCCAGGGATTTTCCAAGGAACCAGAGTGGCTTTGCATCCACCGGAGCTTCCTGGAAGAAAGAATCAATAACCTCTACTGGCTCTCCGATCTTCTCTTCTGCACTCTTGATTGCTTTCTTACGTTCTGCAAGGATGTCTGCATCAGACTTTCCTTTCATTGGCTGAGAAATAAAAAGTTTCTTCATGGTCTTGTACCTCCTATTCTTCTGTATGGCATGTATTAGTTATTTTACCGTATACATCTTCGTAGAGTTCCTGCTTGTCCCCGTTATAGGTGTACTCAGCATAGATGCCATCTCCGCTGATAGTCGTAGATGCAAGGCACTTGTAATTCTGGAGTGTTTTGCATGACCATACCACGAATACATTTCCAAGGTCGATCTGAACCTCCGGTCTGTTCTTGTGGTACCATTCAACGAGTTTCTTCTGTGCTACACTCTCGAAATGTGCCATTCCTGTGATAATCATATTTCACCTTGTCCTTTCTTAAAAATGTGTATAAAAATACCACCGGCCTCTCGACTGGTGGTTAATTATACAAATGGAACCATTTCTTTTACGTCTTTCAATGTCCTTTTTGCCTTTTCGATCAATGAATTCTCAAACAGATATGAAATACCTTTGGGCGTGATAATAGCATCCGGCAGATCGCCTAAAAGAACGCCATCTTTCGTATGATTAACAGCAATGCCTTTTACATATTCTTCCGTAATCAGGCTTAAAATGATATACTGCCAATAATTCTCAGGAATATTATAAGCTGATGCTGTAAGGTAACACGCTTCTGGTTTTTCACCCTTTTTCAAGCATTCATACAGATATTTCAGTACCTGGTATACAATCACGAAATAATCATTCTGAGCCATTTGTCCTGTCTCCTTATCATCAGTTGATAATTAACTGATTCTTGCAAGAATCACAGTAAAAAGTATTGGTTTTTTCACGGTCGCCAACAGGAATCATAATTCCTTTTTTGCATTTCTTGCACAGAACTTTTTCGCCTTTTCTCAAAAAGTTTTACCCTCTCATGAGGCGGCATATTCAGAGTATTCGTCATAAACAATCACTCCCATTTCAAATTCGGATATTTATCATTTATATGATTAATTATATCCTGGACAACTTTCTCTGTCAATTCAATGTTTTGATGTCTGTACTCGTTCATATAGCATTGTAACTCTTGATTTTTGGTGTTTGGCTTGTTGATTTTGGCATGTGTGGCCTCGTGAATCACTGTAATAGCTGTCTCACGAACCGTTTTGGTGTTATCAGCATAAATGTTGATTTCACCATCTTCGAAAAGTCCGTCCAGTCCCTCGTCGACATCAACTCCGTACCATACCTTTATTTGAATATCATTTTCCTGAAGATATTCCAACATTTCCGTTCCGATGCTGGACTTTTTCATTTCTTTCATGATATTTCGAGGTTTGATAACGTCTCGCCCCTTTGATCTGCCATCCAATGTTTGGAATGTGCCTTCGTTGTCTTTGTATCTCGCCTTTCTGTTTTTCGAAGCTTCCCATTCTTCTGTGGTACCACCCTGCTCCAGAAATTTCAACCATTTCTCATACTCTGTGCTGTCTTCATAGGCCGCCGTAGAGCAGTGGCATCGCGGATGCATCGGCGGCGCATTTGTCCCTGGCATCATATCCTGCACCCTAAAATGCTTACCGTCCAACGCCTGGCACCGCTCGCAGACATCTGCATTCCCGCAGGCAACGTATGTATACTCTTCGAATCCATTTCGGATATAGGACTGTTTCTGAGCTTCTGTCTGGACTCTGGCAAGCTCCGTGACCATGAGCCGCTCTGCATCCTCCCGGCTTGCACCGAAGCGTTTCTGCAGGTGCACCGCAAGCTCCCGCGGGTTCTTACCCTGGATTAGCCCTGTTTTCAGCAGCTTGTCCAGCTCTGCTTTCAGCATATCCTGATACATCCAAATCCGGTCGGAATAGGTGGCGTTATGGAATGACGCATCGACGATTGCCCGCGCCATTTTCCCGTTTTCCTGCACAGAATTGCCAAGAATGCCCGCCTGCCTGCGAAATTCTTCTATTGTCTGCTGTGTCAGCGTCTGATCAAAGTATTTCTGCAGTTCGTCGAAGCCGGATACCATTTCCAGCCCGATATTGGCTTTCAGCAGCTCCAGGCGATTGATTTTCATGGTCGCATTGTACAACCGCATCTCTTCATTCGCCTGATCAGAAAAATCTTTTTCTTTGACGTATTTTGCGGCTTTCCTTCCATATTCTTCGATGTCAAGCTTGGAAACTCTCCTTTTTGCCTCCGCCAGCGAGATTCCCTCTTTTGTGGCGTACTTTGCATAAAATCCATCGATCTCCTTCTGGATCTGGTCTGCCATATATGCATAGGTCTTCCGGATCTCTTCTGCATAGGCCTGCTCCGCCATCTTATTCTTCTTAGCATGCTCCGTCTCACGCTTCTGCCAGTATTCCTTACTCGTCATCCTGTCCACCGCCGCCAAACATCTGCTCCATCACAGGATCCGCTCTCATCTTATCCTGATCAGCATCGATTTTCTTAATCTCGTCCTGTGCATTATCCACGATAGACAGCACGCCCAGCTGTGTTTCCTGGCTGACAACGCCTTCCAGATTCTTCGCGATCTCTGCCTCTTCCTGCAGGTTTGCCGGGAAGTTCGGCGTAAAGTGTGGATGGATCTTCACCCAGTCATCTTTTTTCATCCCCGAGACCGGATTTGAGAAGATCAGACGGTACCGCCGGTTCATACCGCTGGTAAATTTCCGTTCCTTCGTCTTTTCCAGGTTGCTCATCGCCTGCAGCTTATACTTCATGGCGATACCGGAGCTGGTACCAAAATTCTCATCCGAGATATTGGCTACCATGCTGATATGGAAGATGAGCTTTTCCAGTCGATCGATCAGATGCTCCTGTGTAGTGTCTCCATCTGGCTTCTGAAGAAATTCAACGATCAACCGCTCGGTATCTCCATCAAAGTTAATGATTCTGTCGTCCCGGATATGCGCCACATCATCTTCTTCCAGCTTGGATCCAAGAACTTTCAGATAAGCATCCGCGAAATAGTCAACATCATTGGCCTTCTCGCTGATCGCCTTATTGTATGCATTAATCATCGTAAGGACCGGCTCGAAGATTCCCATACGCTCCTTGTTTTCTACGTACTCCGATGCCGGAACGCCGTCGAAGCCGTGTATCTTCTCGTCTGCATCCCAGAGCAATTTTCCTTTGATTGTAAACCAGCGGACCTTCGTCTCGTCCGATACGCTTCCATGAAGGATCTGATTCGAATCGTAATACAGCCGCACGAAATATCGTTCCCTTTCCAGCACGGAATCGTCGTAGATCATGAATGCATCCAGCGGGCTCAGATATGTGATACCGATATTCCCGTTCTCATCTACGTAATACATTTCATAGCCTTTGCCGAAGATACTGCAGATTTTAGACAGCTCGGCATTGTTATCGTCCTGATCGTTGTACTGATCCAGGAACTCAACATATTTCTCAACCGCTTCGTTTCCACCATCAACCAGTAGCTTAATTGGATTCCCGATGAAGAAACCATTCATCGTATCCACGATATATTTTGCAAAATTGACCATGATTCGGTTGTCCGGTTTCCACCGGGGCTTGGGCGGCTCATGCAGAATCGGGTAGTCCGTTTCATAGGCCTCCTGCAGTCTATTGTATCGAAATGCGCACTCTCCAGAATGCCGCATGATGAATTCATTCAATTTGGCATCTGTCAGTGCTTCCTCTGACGGCAGCCTGTACAAATTCGTTCGCACTTCTATATCCCTCCTTTCACCTTTCTGTTCAGCCGTGGTCGCTCCCCAAGTATTGTATATACAAAATATCGTACAGCGTCCATCGCATGATCATATTGTTTCACTGGCTTGTCTTCTCCGTTTTCAGCAGCTTTTTTATCCCAAATATAAGATGCAAATTCTTTAATTGTATTTATACACGCCGTTGAAAATACAATTTTTTGCAAATTCAATTTGGTTGCTACCAATCGAATTCCGTCCTCTACATCATTTTTGGCTTTTATGATTTTGAATCCACGTTTTCGCAATTCCGCAATAAAAGAAGCAGCCGCAGGATCCACTATAATTGCGCGAATTTCCATCTTATCCAGCCAATTTTCCAAGTCGTCTGCATACTCTGCATCCGTTTTCTGCTTTCCTTCCTTTCGTCCAGAATAATAATATTCTTTCGTACAATACCAAACGCCATCCGTTCCTTTTTCCCACAGGAGAAACACCGTTGCATTTTGAGTTCCATAATCGCAACTGACATATCTATTGCTGTCAAGCAATAACTTTTCAAATAACAATGGATCTTTCACATGTTGTGCTTCGCTGAACATATCGTAGATAATACCCTCAGCCATAGCCCACAGGCCCAGGATGTATCTTTTATAGAACACCCCGGTATACATGTTTCGGTATCTGGTTTTTATTTTCTCAGATAGGCTTAGGTTGTCATCCATTGTAAAATGGAGATACAGCAGCTGTTTTTCTTTCCTCTTGTCAATCCAATTGAGCTTAAACCAGTGATATGGACCGTCCGGGTTGCAGTTAAACCAAAACTTGGAACCTTCAACGGAGCATCGGCCGGTTGCCTGATTGACGAAGGATTCCGGCATCAGTGCAACTTCATCAAAGAACACGCCCGCAAGCGTGATACCCTGAATCAGATCCTGTGAACGTTCATCTTTTCCACCAAAAATATAGAAATAGTTCTCTGTATCGCCTTTTCTGATGATAATGAGGTTATCAGCTCTTCGATCGGTTACGGAATATCCTCTGGACTTGAGCATCAGTTTCAGCCAGAACAGTACGTTTCTTCGGAAAGAACCAATGGTCTTTCCACACATAGCAAAGTTCTGACCATTGAATGTGCTCATTGCCCACATCACGAATGAGAGGGACATACTGACAGTCTTTCCGGATCGGATCGCGCCGTCAGCTATGATTCCATCCTTATCATGGACTGGCGAATCCTTGCACCACCAGGTAAGAACCTGCTTCTGTTTTCTGGAAAACGGCGAAAAATGGAATGTCTGGTCTTTCTGACAATTTTTAATGTTTCGCGTGAGATTCTGCAGCTTTGTTTTCAACGATGAGATCTTCTCATACACTCTCATCACCCCAGACTTCCTGCGCCACGGCATTCATCGCAGAAAGGAATCCATCATCGCCGGTTTCTTCCTGCTGAACATCCTGTTTGCTCATTTCAAATTCAAGCTGCATTGCTGCAAGTTCCAGCCGTGCATCGTCGTAACCAAATTTATGTAAAGCCTCAATGGCTCTCTGGCGCCGCGCCTGCACGCGAGTCAGGGCATCTTCTATGGACTGGATCTGTCCCAGAATTCCCTCATATTCTTTTAAGACAGTTGGTTTTCCTTTTTCAATTCCAGATCGATATCCGGTAACACTCATTCCCGCTGGAACTTGTTCTTCTGGCTCAATATTTTCATCGGCCGTCGGCTGCTCCATGTTCTTCAGCATCTCAATTCTTTTCAACATCCGCCGTTCCCGCACAGTCAATAGCTGAATTTCCTGCAGGAGCAACTGCTCCTTGTCCGGCGTCACAATTTCAGTCAACCGTTTTTCTTCTGGATCCAGACAATCAAAAAAGAGAGCTTCAAACTCTCCTGTCTTAATCGCATTCTTATTTCCCGGCGGTCCTGTTCCGCCATGCCCTTCGGCATTTTTGTTGCCCGGCTGACCGCCTTTCTTTTTTGCAACGTTGCGTTTATTTTTTTGCAACGTTGCATTATCCCAGTCATATCGATTCTTCCAGCTTCGAACCGTCCCTTCCGGAACTCCCAAAGTGCCGGCAATCTCTATTAATTTCAGACCTTTTGCATATAATTTTCTGGCCTGCTCCACCCGCTGATCCGGTGCTCTTGCCAAGCCTCACCACCTCTCATTCGTTTCGTTTTTGAGTATAAAAAAAGGCAGTCTTTATGAAAGACCGCCCGCTGTACTATTTTACTTTTCCTTTTTTTCTATAAGCTTCATCAAGTCATCTGATAAGTAACTCACTTCCTGCTGTACTGGAAACACATCTTTAATCTCATTTGGAGCATCTATTGCAGAATAAAATTGCATTCCCTTGTCCATCCAATAGGCAAGCTTTTCAAGACTTCTTCCCGCTTTATCTTTCTCTTCTCCATCTTTTAATTCTCCAAGCTCCTGCTCCAACTCACTCACAGAATTTTGTGTTAAGATTTTGTTGGTTTTCTTGAACGCATCCAACACCTCGGCTGCTATTCCATTTTTTTAATTCCAGTGATCGCAATGCTTCTTCCTGCATTTTTACAGTCGTTGCGTGTGATTTGATTTTTGCAGCAGCATCTACAAGTTTACCCAAATTAGATAATACAGTTGTTGCCGCTGCTCCTGCAATCAAAAAAGTTAACCATGTAGATCCAACATCGACAGAACCATATTTGATGCTCGCATCTTTTGAATTTAAATATGGACATTGACTTAATATAAAATTCAAGTCTGAAATACATCCTGCGAAATCATCCAAATTTTGAAATTCCGGCATTTTAATATCAAATCCATATTCTTTTTCTGCCACTTTTTGTGGATTTATAGCTTCATATGTTCGAATTATTGTCTTCATTGCAATAACTAGCTGTCTTTTATATTCCTTAAATGTGTCTGCCACCGTTTCGGTGATATCAAATTCATCCACATCACGATACATGATTGGAATTGATTCATACAGCTTTTGTACACTTTCACGCAATGGCGTTATCTTAGCCAGTTCATTTAAGATAATACTTTTTTCATTCCAACCTTCAATATATTTAACAGGCCCTGCTGTTATTACTTTAGATCCAATTTCCATATTTTGAACCGTTTCCAAATACATTTTACATGTATAATACATTCCATATAACCTCATTTTCATTTCCGCCTTTCCACAAAATCTTAAATCATAATATCTCATTTCTATTTTTTTTACAACAAAAAACGACCTGTTTTCAGATCGTCTTTTGTATCGCTGATTTTGTGGAAGTCTCCAGTCAATGGAGAGTTGGAACGGCAGGACTCGAACCTGCGCCCTTGTCGACTTATTCGACTGCTTCTTCCTTCTGAGCTACGTTCCAGTTGGTGCAGGGTACCAATCTGCACCGTGCATCATTCGGACTTTTTCCACGGGCTGATGCCGCCCAATCAGCGGCCAGGCTGTGACACCTGACCGCCGCTCAAAATACATGCAAGGAGATTTTTAGGAATGATCCCTTATCCATTCTCTGGCTTTTACAGCATACCACAGGTATGGTATACCATTCTATTCCATCTTGAAATTCGTCAATGCCCTTCCGTGGATTCTATGCACCTGAGTCCATCCATATCCCATTCGCTCAGCGATCTGCTCCCACTGCAACCAGTGTATGTATCTCAGTCTCAAAACTGTTTTTTCGGTCTCATCTTGCATTGCCTCAATCCGCTGCGTAATTTCTCGCCGGATTCTGATCCGCTGCTCCATCTGATCTTTCAACTCTGTCAGCAGCTCATCAAGCTGCGCGGCATACTCTGAAAGATCCATGCAACTGCTCCCATGCGGCATCCCGTCTTGGAGCAGCGCCGGAAACATTTTATTCATCCGCAGATCATCGATTTCTTCCTGAATCTCTTTTTCTGCCAACTCTGCCACATGGTATCTCTTCAGGTATTCTTTTTTCTTTTCATTCTCTTCTTTGTACTGCTCCATGGGTACCACCTCCCTGTCATTTCCATTAACATCCTTTCGTTCTGACTCCTAATCAGCATTATGTTTCCGCTTTCCGTGCTGTTCGTTCCACTTCTTTAAATATTCTTCCTGCTCCGCATCTTCTTCCGGATCCTTTGGACGCTCTGTCCGGTTCAGTAGCCACGCCGCCGCGCCGATCATCCCTGCGCAGGCAAGCAATTTTCAATAATTTCTCTCATACCCTATCCTTTCCGTAAGATCTCAAGTCTTACTCTATCCCATTCATCCAGCAGTTCTTGTGGATAATTATCTTTCACTTTCTCAATGTTTCTTTTTATTCTGCAGATTCCGTTTTCTCTCGCAACTCTTCCGATCGTAGTTTCCGATACCCCTGTTCTGTCCACAATCGTTTTATACATTTCACCCCGTTGCAACGCCTCCAGAATCATTCTCTCCATCTCTTCCGGTATTTTTCTCATATTCCATCTCTCACAAATAATT
>ENA-OPYX01001571-OPYX01001571.1-human-gut-metagenome-genome-assembly--contig:-NODE-1571-length-11747-cov-4.494578_pt1 | contig 11747 bp, 13 predicted proteins | sample MGYA00242639_ERZ504486 | MGnify/ENA primary metagenome ERZ504486 (study PRJEB26092, sample SAMD00036296) | human gut metagenome | host: Homo sapiens | study: EMG produced TPA metagenomics assembly of... | reverse complement strand
ATGGGTATCACCCGGCACGATGCGCAGGTCGTGGATCGAAAGGCAGGGGTCGAGCTGGCGGGCCTTTTCCATCAGGCGGGTGCGCAGCACGCCCACCGCCGCATCGGTGGTGACGATGGGGTCATAGTGGATGGTCACCTGCAGGCCGTCCCGCTTTATAAAATCGTTCTCGATGTTGTCGATGACATCGTGGGCCTTGAGCGGGTCGGTCTCTGCCGGGAACTCGATGTGGAGGGATGCGAACTGATGCCCCGGGCCGTAATCGTGCACCATGAGGTCGTGCATCCCCAGCACGCCGGGGTAGCCCATGACCGTCTGCTCAATGTGCTCCACCAGCTCCGGGCTGGGGCTCTCGCCCAGCAGGGGGCTCAGGGTGTCCATGACCAGCCCCCAGCCCGACCAGAGGATGAAGGCTGCCACGGCCACACCCATGATGCCGTCCAGCCGCGCCCAGCCCGTCAGGCTGCAGACCACGGTGGAGATCAGCACCGCGCCGGTGGTCAGCACGTCATTGCGGCTGTCGGCGGCGGTGGCCATCAGGGTCTCGGAGCCGATGGTGCGGCCGATGGTGCGGTTGAAGCCGCTCATCCAGAGCTTGACGAGGATGGATGCGGCCAGCACACCCACGCTCAGCCAGCTGAACACCACGGGGGTGGGGTGGAACGCCTTGACCACCGACTCCTTGAGCAGGGAAAAGCCGATGCCCAGGATGGTCACGCTGACCACCAGACCGGCCAGATATTCATAGCGGGCGTGGCCGTAGGGATGCTCGGCATCCGGGGCCTTGGCGGCCAGCCGGAAGCCGATGAGGCTGACCACGTTGGACGAAGCGTCCGAGAGGTTGTTCAAAGCATCCGCCATGATGGCGATGGAGCCGAACAGGGTGCCTGCCAGCAGCTTGCCCAGGCAGAGCAGCAGGTTGCAGGCCATGCCCACACCGCTGGCAAGGTTGCCGTAGGCCGTGCGGGTGGCAGGGTCCTGGGGATCATTGGGATGCCGGATGAACCGGCGGATCAGGAATTGCGTCATATCTATCTTTCATCTCCAGAAGTGCGTTCAAAAAATACGACTTAGGTATAGTATAGCACCCAGCTTTACCGTTGTGAAGCGTTCACCCATGAAACTGCGGCTTGTCAGGCGGCAGTTTTGTGAATTTGCTTCTTGTTGTAACCAAAAAAGAGCTGCCGCGCGCCCCTTTGCCAACACTTTGGTTGGCAGAGAGCGCCGCAGCAGCCCCTTTTACGGTTCCGTCAGGGGAACTCAGACATTCTTGGCAGAGGGCTTGCTCAGATCCACGCCGCGGATGATCTTGCGCACGGGCAGGATGCTCTTGGCGTTCATGGACAGCTCGTCCACGCCCATCCGCAGGAAGGTCTCGGTGAGGGCGGTATCCGCGCCCAGCTCACCGCAGATGCCCACCCAGATGCCGTGGCGGTGGCCCGCCTCAATGGTCATCCGGATGGCCTTCAGCACAGCGGGGTGGTGGGGATCAAAGAAGGGCTCCAGCTTGGCGTTCTGGCGGTCCAGCGCGCAGGTGTACTGGGTCAGGTCGTTGGTGCCGATGGAGAAGAAATCGCACTCCTGGGCCAGATCGTCCGCCACCAGAACCGCGGCGGGGGTCTCGATCATGGTGCCCACCTCGATCTTGTCGCTGAACTTCTTGCCCTCGGCGGTCAGCTCTGCCTTGCACTCTTCCAGCACGGCCTTGGCATCCTGCAGCTCCCGCAGGCTGGTGATCATGGGGAACATAATGCTCATGTTGCCGTAGGCAGAAGCGCGCAGCAGGGCCCGCAGCTGGGTCTTGAAGAAATCCCTGCGGGTCAGGCAGATGCGGATGGCGCGGTAGCCCAGCGCGGGGTTTGCCTCGTGGTCCAGCTTCATGTAGTCCACGGTCTTGTCCGCGCCGATATCACAGGTGCGCACGACCACCTTTTTGGGGGCCAGGCTCTCCAGCACCTGCTTGTAGGCCTCGAACTGGTATTCCTCGGTGGGGTAATCCGTGCAGTTCAAGTAGACGAATTCGGTGCGGAACAGGCCCACGCCGCCCGCGTCGTTCTGCTGGACCGCGCCCACATCGCTCATGCCGCCGATGTTGGCAAAGACCTGCACGGTCTTGCCATCCAGCGTGGTGTTGGGTTTGCCCTTGAGCTCGGCCAGCAGGGCCAGCTTCTTCTGGTCCTCCTGCTGGCGCTTTTTCAGGCTCTCCAGCAGATCGGGGGTGGGATCCACATACACGCAGGCGTTGTAGCCGTCCACCACAGCCATCTTGCCGTCCCAATCTTCCTGGATCTCCTTGCACTGGATCAGGGCGGGGATGTTCATGCTGCGGGCCAGGATGGCGGTGTGGCTGTTGGAGCTGCCCTCCCGGGTGATGAAGCCCAGCAGCAGGCTCTTGTCCATCCGCACCGTCTCCGAGGGTGCCAGATCCTCTGCCACCAGAATGCTGGGCTCCGTGCCCTGCAGGGTGGCATTGTCCACGCCCTGCAGGATGTCCAGCATGGCCTGGGCAATGTCGATGACATCGGCGCTGCGGGCCTGTAAATAGGGGTCGTCCATGGCAGCAAACACGGCGGCCTGGTTGTCGCCCGCTTTCTTGACGGCATACTCCGCACACATGTGCTGGCCGTTGATGATCTCCTTGATGGCATCCACAAAGTCATCGTCATCCAGCATCATGGCATGGATGTTGAACACTTCGGCAATGTCCTCGCCTGCCTCGGCCAGTGCCTTTTCATACAGGGCAGTCTGCTGGTCAATGGCTTTGGCCCGGGCCTCTTCAAAGCGGGCTTCCTCTGCCGCCGTGTCCGCGACCTGAGCGGTGGAGATCACGGTATCTTTTTTCTTGTAGATCTTCAGTTTGCCGATGGCAATGCCGTTCAGGATGCTTTTACCGGTTCCTACCTGCATGGTTTTCTCTCCTTTGTTGAGAATTTAGTGCGAAAAAGCCCCCGCAGGGTCTCCCGCAAGGACTTTTGTCCGCAGATTCAAAGATCAGACGTTCTCGGTCAGGAACTTCTGAATGGCCTCGGCAGCGGCGGCCTCATCGTCGCCCTCCACCTTCACGGTCACGGTGTCGCCCTGCTTGACACCCATGCCCATCAGAGCCATCAGTTTGCGCAGGTCGCAGCTCTTGCCGTCCTTTTCCAGGGTAGCGGTGCTGGCAAAGCCCTTGGCCACCTTCACGAGCAGACCGGCCGGACGAGCGTGGATGCCGCATGCATCCTTAACAGTATACTGGAATTCCTTCATGATCATTTTCTCCTTACTTCATCCCGTTTCAGATCCGGACGGTCCTGCCACTCCGGACGCAGCCGATTTTGCTGCGGGATGCTACTATTATTATAAACCCGCTTCGTTATTTTTTCATCATCCCATATTGCTGATTTTTAGCCAGAAATTTTGGTGCTATTGAACAGAAGTTTTGCCCCCATTTTTCCACCGGATTCATTCAACAGGGTACCCCTCGGCATCCAGGGGCAGGTCGGTGTACTGCGCCTCCTCGGGCACCACGGAGTCCGGCTCCCCGCTGGTCTGCTGGCTCTGCCTGGCCGCGCCCAGCTCCTCATCATGGCGCTCTCCCCAGTCGCCGCTGTAATCCTCACCGGACACCTGCTGGGCATCCTGCTGCTCGGCCTGCGCCATTGCGGTCTGGGCATCCTTCAGGCCGATCACCGTGCCCGACGGCTTTTCCAGCAGGTAGGCCCCCACAGCCTTTTTGCGGTAGACCAGCAGCACGCCGTAGCGGCTGGTCTCTCCGCTGCTGGCCGCCGGGATCAGGGCGGTCCACTTTTCCACGGTTTTCCCTTTGTAGCGGGTAAGATCCATTCCGCTTTGCTGCACCACCCCGTTGAAGGCCGAAAAGCTGTCGTCCCACTTGCGGGGGATCTTGACCTTATCCGCCGTGATGGACGTGCCGTCCACATCCAGCCCATAGCCCGTGAACCAGGTCTGGATGTCCTGTGCGCTCTCGATCCGGTTCACCCCGGCCGCTGCCGCCACCGTGCGGGTGCTGATGTACCGCCCCAGAAAGGCGCTGAAGATCACCAGCGCACAGCAGAGCGCACCGGCCCCCACCTTTTTCAAGCTCGTCTTGTTCAGCGTTACCACAAACATACCGTTCCCTCCCACCCGTTTTGTTCTGAAAGAATATATGGGGCGGGCAGGCAGAATATGTTTTGCAGCACCAAAAGAGCCCCCGCCGGAAATAGACCGGCAGGGGCTCTTTCTCATAGCGGCAAGTTCAGGATCACTCGATCAGGCCGTTCAGCAGGGCCAGGCACTTGCGGCTGTGCAGCTTGCGGATGGCCTTTGCCTCGATCTGGCGGACACGCTCACGGGTAACACCGAAGTCGCGGCCCACCTCCTCCAGCGTGCGGGGGCGGCCATCGTCCAGACCAAAAGCGCAGGCGGATGACCTTTTCCTCACGGGGGGTCAGGCTCTTGAGGGCCTGATTGATCTGCTGGGCCACCATGGCGCGGTCCGCTGCCTTGCCGGGGGCCTCGGCGTTCTCGTCGGCCACGAAATCGCCCAGGGAGGAATCTTCTTCCTCGCCCACGGGGCTTTCCAGGCTGGCGGGCTCCTGCGCCATGCGCTGGATCTCACGCACGCGCTCCACGCTCATATCCATGGCCTTTGCCAGTTCCTCGGGGGTGGGCTCGTGGCCGTTCTGGTAGACCAGCTGGTTGGTGGCCTGACGCATCCGGTTGATGGTCTCGACCATGTGCACCGGGATGCGGATGGTGCGGGCCTGATCCGCAATGGCGCGGGTGATGGCCTGACGGATCCACCAGGTGGCGTAGGTGGAGAAGCGGAAACCGCGGTCGCAGTCAAACTTCTCGGCGGCCTTGATCAGGCCGATGTTGCCCTCCTGGATCAGGTCCAGGAACGCCAGGTTGTGGCCGACATGCTTCTTGGCGATGGAGACCACCAGACGCAGGTTGGCCTCGCTCAGGCTGCGGCGGGCGTTCAGGCCGTCGCGGCGGATCTTGAGCAGCTCCTGGCGGCGCTCCTCCGTCAGGGGGCCGTTCTCAACGGCCTCCATGGCTTCCTCTTCGGCAGCCTTTTCCTCGTCGTCCTCGCTGGACTTGGTGTTGCCGTCCTCGTCCAGATCCTCGGTATAGCTCCGGCTGTTCTCATCCTCCTCGAACGAGAAGCGGGCGCTGTTCTTTTTGATGTACTCAGGCGCGCCGTACTTCTGGCGGTCGGCCTGAAGGATGTGGGCAGCCTCGGCACCGGCGTGGATGCGCTTGCTCAGGTCCACTTCCTGCTCCGCGCTCAGCAGCGGGATCTGGCCGATCTGCTTGAGGTAGTTCTTCACAGGATCATCCAGCAGCTCATCCATGGCAGCCTTCAGGTCTGCGGGGTTCTCCTCTGCCGGGTCGTCCTCATTTTCATCGCCCAGGCCCAGCTCATCGCTGTTTGCCTCGGCACTTTCCACCTCTGCCATGATGCCTTCCACATCCAGGCTGGTGTCACCGTCGGCCTCGTCATCCAGAATTTTGATGCCGCGCTCCTCCAGAAGCGTGTAAAGCGTTTCCACATCCATCCGGCACTGGGAAGCCAGTGTCTTGGCCTCGCCCGCCGTCAGGGTGCCTTCGCCCTTCGTCAACAGTTCCTTCAAAGTCATGCCCATTTCGCTCTCTCCTTTTCACCGCGGCGCTGGCTGCGCCGTAAGTGATATCGTATCATAAGTTTTGCCGCTGCGGGATGGTTCAAATCACCAGGCCGCCGTTCACACCGTACACCTGCCCGGTGATGTAACCGGCGCTTTCGCCTGCCAGGAACACCAGCAGCTGCGCCACTTCGTCTGCGCTGCCAAGACGGCCCACAGGGGTCTCTTCGGCCAGCGCGGCCTTATCCTCGGCGGTGAATGCTGCCATCATATCGGTGTCGATGACACCCGGAGCCACGCAGTTCACGGTGATGCCGCTGGGCCCCTCCTCTTTGGCAAGGGCCTTGGTCAGGCCGATCAGGCCCGCCTTGGCAGCGGAGTAATGCACCTCGCAGCTGCCGCCGGTCTGGCCCCACATGCTGCTCACGGTCAGGATGCGGCCCGCCTTGCGGCGGATCATGCCCGGCAGGGCCAGCTGGCACAGGTGGAACGCGCCGCTCAGGTTCACGTCCAGCATATGCTGCCACTCTTCCGGGGTGATGTCGGTGAACAGCTTCTGCTGGGCAATGCCCGCGTTGCTCACCAGCACATCCACATGGCCCACGGCCTGCTCCACGGTGTGGAACGCCACCTCACAGCTGGCGCGGGAGGCCACGTCGCACTGGACCGCCAGCAGGCCCGGCAGCGCCTTTTCCAGCGCCGCCGCCGCCTCGGCGTGGGTGTGGTAGAGCACCGCCACCCGGTAGCCCGCCTGCCAGAAGGCGCGGGCCGCCGCGGCTCCAATGCCCCGGTCGCCGCCCGAGATCAGCACGCAGCGCCCGTTGGCCGCAGGGACTGCCGGTTCCGGTACAGCCTCCACCGGCGGTTCCTTTTCCGCGGCCGGTTCCGGCGCAGCTTCCTGCACCGGCTCCTGTTCCGGCTCAGGGGCCCGGGATGCCTCGTCCTCATCGCTCAGGTCAAAGGTCAATTCAAATTCATCATCGTACAAGAGTCAGCCCTCCTGCCGTTTGTTCTCTGCCTGCAAAAAAGCCCGCAGGCAGGAAGGTCCCGCCCTCCACCGCACCCATGGGCTGCGCTCTGCTCCTCTTTCCGGTCAAGGCCGGTCCTGCGGCGAGCCCGCTGGTCTGTGCGAGTGGTTTCGACAAGTTACCATTAAATAATATAGCACAATTCGACGAAAAAAGAAAGTGGGAACCGCCGTCTTTTTCACGCAGTTCCCACTTTTTTTCACGTTCTCAGGGGGTCACGGGCGGTTTCCAGCGGGGCTTTGCGGCCCGCTGCTCCCGCAGCCGGAGGAAAAACGCCTGCAGCAGCGCCTGCGCCTCCTCCTCCCGCAGGCCGCGTTCCACCACCGGATGGTGGTTGAAGGGCAGGGCGAACAGGTCGGTCACGCTGCCGCAGCACCCGGCCTTGGTATCCGCCGCGCCGTACACCACCCGCCTGATCCGGCTGTTGATGATGCCGCCGCTGCACATGGGGCAGGGCTCCAGCGTAACGAACAGCTCACACTGCCACAGCCGCCAGCCGCCCAGCTTTTTGCAGGCCGCGTCAATGGCCAGCAGCTCGGCGTGGTGGAGGGCGTTTTTTCTCAGTCTCGCGGGTGTTGTGGGCGGCGGCGATGATCTCGCCGTTCCGGGCCACCACCGCGCCCACGGGCACCTCGCCCAGCGCGGCGGCCCGTGCGGCCTCCTCCAGCGCAGCGCCCATCAGCTCATAGTCGGTCATCCCATTCCCCTTTCTGCCAGCGCCCGGGCCAACACCAGCCCATTGTTCAGGATATGCAGCACCACCCCGGGTGCAGGACTGTCGGTCTGCTCTGCGGCCCACCCGAAAATGAGCCCCATGCCCAGCGCGTAGCACTTTTCGGTCAGCGTTCCGTGCAGGGCCGCAAAGAGCACAGCCTGGCAGAGGTTTGCCGGGTGCTCCCCCAGCGGCCGCAGCAGGCGCAGCAGCGCCCCCCGGAACACCAGCTCCTCGGCCAGCGGCAGCACCAGCAGGCTGCGCAGCGTACCGGGCACGCCCTGCGGCAGCTCTGCCGCCCCGCCGGGAACCAGCACACACCAGACCGCCGCCAGCCCGGCCCAGGCCAGTGCCGCGATGCCTGCCGCCCGCAGGCGGCGGTTCCGCTCTGACATCTTCTCCGTCCCCTCTCCGTTTGGGGCCGCGCTGTTCCGCTGCTTCGGGCGCACAGCGCACCGCCCCGCAATGCCTGATGCCCATTGTATCATGTTTCGGCCCGTTTGTGCAAGAAAACGGAGCGGAATTGCGAAAATACGAAGAAATATTGATTCAAACAATTGACATTTCCCGTCGTCTCTGGTATATTCCTATACGACTTTTTGATTGATTTGGTCGGGTTATCCGTTCTTGGCCCCGTTGGAGGTATTACTATGATCCGCATTCTTACCGATTCCGCATCCGACATCCTGCCCGCTGAAGCCGAGCAGCTGGGCGTGACCGTCATCCCCCTGAACATCACCCTGGAGGACGGCACCGTGCTCCGGGACGGCGTGGACATGACCCCCACCGTGTATTACGGCGTGATGGCCCGCTGCCACAAGCTGCCCACCACCAGCCAGCCCAGCCCTGAGCTGTTCCAGCGCTTCTTCCTTGAGGCGGCTGCCGCCGGGGACGAAGTGGTGGGCATCTTCCTTTCCCATGAGCTGTCCGGCACCTGCCAGTGCGCCCGGCTGGCCGCAGACATGGCCAATGTGGACAATGTCCTCTTTGTGGATTCCGAGAGCGTCTGCCTGGGCGAGAGCCTGCTGGTGCGGCTGGCTGTTCAGCTGCGGGATGCAGGGAAGACTGCCGGGCAGATCGCCGCCACCCTTGAGCACGCCAAGGAGCATCTGCATCTGGTGGCCGTCATCGACGACCTGAAGTATCTGCGCAAGGGCGGCCGCCTGCCCGCCGCCGTGGCCGTGGCCGGTGGGATGCTGGGCATCAAGCCCCTCATCACCATCAAGGAGGGCAAGGTCGTTATGGCGGGCAAGGCCCGGGGCCTGCCCGGCGCTTACGTTGCCCTGTTCAAGAAGATCGAGGAGCTGGGCGGCATCAGCACCTGCGCCGACGCGCTGGCCGGTTACACCCTCGCCCCCCGCGAGGTGCAGCCCATCCAGACCTACCTGCAGGAGAATCTGGGCCGGAACGAGGCCCTTGTGCGCCAGATCGGCTGCGTCATCGGCACCCACGCCGGCCCCGGCGCGTTCGGCCTGGCCTTCCTCGATGAAGGCTTCACCTTCTGATCTTACCCAATCAAAAAGAGGAACTGCTTTCCCGGCAGTTCCTCTTTTTTGTTGGTTCACAGCACCGCGTCCGAGACGATCTTGCCCAGCAGGAGCACCAGCACCACAAGCATCATGGGGCGGATGAACTTTGCGCCGTTCTTGAGGGCGAAGTGGGAGCCCAGCAGGTTGCCCACAATGCCGCTGACAGCACAGGGGATGCCGATGGAGAACACCACCAGCCCGCTGGAAAGATACGTTACAAGGCTGGCGTAGTTGCTGGCAAGGTTGAGCACCTTGGCGTTGCCGCCCGCCGTGCGCAGATCAAACCCCATCAGGGTGGTAAAGGCAATGATGGCAAAGGTGCCGGTGCCCGGGCCAAAGATGCCGTCGTACAGGCCGATGCCCAGCCCGATGGCAAGGGCCAGCACCGCCTTTTTGGCGTTCAGGGTGCCGTCGTCCCGGTTCTCGTCGGGCAGGTCCCGCCGCCAGAGGATGAGCACCGCCGCCACCGGCAGGATGATGAGCATCATGGTGCGCAGCACCTGATCGCTGAGCAGGAGCACGATGTGGGAGCCCAGTGCGCTGCCCACAAAGCTGCCCACAGCCGCCAGCAGGCCGACCCGAATGTTCATGGCTCCCTCTGGAAGAACTGCGCCGTGGCAAAGGTGGTGCCGCAGGCCGCGCTGAACTTTACTTGGTGCCGTAGGTGTAATGCACCGGCAGGCCCGCAAACAGGTACGGCGGGCAGGCTGATCAGACCGCCGCCGCCCGCCGCCGAGTCCACAAAGCCCGCAAACCCGGTCATCAGCATTAGAAACAGCAGCATTGGCAATGATAATGTAATTTCCATTCGTTCTACTTTCCCACTCTTTCGTTTACTTCAGATACAGCTTTCCCTCGCAGGCCAGGATCTGATCCAGGATCATCCGGGACACCCGGGCACCATAGACCATGGCGGGGTGGTCGTTATACTCGATGATGTCATGGAACTCCTTGTTCATCAGAACGATCACATACTCGCCGTAGGGGGTGTGGATGATGCCGCCGTCGTTGCGGCAGGCATTCATGCTGCCGCTCTTGCTGGCCACCCAGATAAGCTCCGGCTCGCCGGTCTCCTCGCAGTCCAGATAGAACTGGGGGAAATCGTGGGTCAGCATGGTGTTGTAGTGCTGCTGGCGGAAGATGCCCAGCATGGCGGCGCTGGCTTCTCTGCTGACCAGCGTGCCCTTTGCCACCTGTGCAAACAGGGCGGCGTAGTCCCGGGGCGTGGTGGTGCCCAGCTTGTCGTAGCGGTCAAAGTGGAGGGGATTGTGCAGGACGGTGTGCCCAAAGCCCAATTCCCGGATGCAGGCATTGATGGTGTCCAGCCCCAGGTAATCGATGATCATATTGGTGGCAATGTTGTCCGAGCAGATGATCATCATGGTGGCGGTGTCCTTCACCTTGAGCTTTGCCCCCACGCCCAGGGCCCGGAGCATCCCGGAGCCGTCCACGAACTGGCTGGCCTCGTAGGTGATCTCCTCTTCCAGGTCAGCCCTGCCCCGGCTGGCCTGCAGATACAGCACCGCCAGAATGAACGCCTTGATGGTGGAGGCCGTCTCGAACTCCTCGTCGGCACCGATCTCCACCGTGCTGCCGCGCAGGTCATCCACAAAAACGCTCATCCTGCCCTGATAGGAATAGAGCTCTGCGGCAATGCGCTTTTCCAATGTCATATTCTGATCCATCTGGAATCCCTCAACTTTTCTATACTTTCCGTTATACTTAAACCCTTACCGTTAAGACATTATTATCGTTGATATCGTTGTTATCGTTGCTAACTTTTCTTTTTCACCAACGTTATCAACGATTGCAACGATGATTTTGATACCAACGGTGATTACAGGTTGTTTTCAAAGAAACGCTGTGCGTTGCGGAAGAAGATGGCTTCCACCTCATCCTCGGTGAAGCCCTCTTTCCGCAGGGCATCGGCCAGCAGGGGCATTTTGGAGCAGTCGCTCAGTTCCAGTTTGCCGCCGATGCCGTCAAAGTCACTGCCCAGACCGATGATCTCAATGCCGCCCACCTGCTTGAAATGAGCGGCGTGTTTGGCCATCAGGGCCGTGGTGCTGCGGCACAGGTCGGGGCTGGGCTGGTCATCCAGAAAGCCCGCGCAGTAGTTCAGGCCCACCAGACCGCCTTTTTCCGCCATGACCCGGATCATCTCATCGGTCAGGTTGCGGCAGTGGGGGGCCAGGGCGCGGCAGTTGGAGTGGCTGGCCGCAAAGGGGCGGGTGCTGTGCTCCGCAATGTCCCAGAAGCCCTTATCGGACAGGTGGCTCACATCGGCAATGATGTGCAGGCGCTCCATCTCGGCCAGAAACTCGAAGCCCTTCTCCTTCAGGCCGGTCTCGGTGTTGGGCATACAGGGCCAGATGGGGCCGTTGCCGGGCACCACGTTGGGGCTGGCCAGCTCGTTCTCGTGGTTCCAGGTCAGGGTCATCATCCGCACGCCCAGCTCGTACATCCGGCGCAGCACACCCAGACTGCCCTTGCAGCAGCCGGCTTCCTCAATGGTCAGCATTCCGCTGATCTTACCCGCCTCGGCGTTTTTGCGGATATCCTCGGGGCGGTAGACAGGGGCGATCCTGTCGGAATACCGCTCCATCATCCGCTTGAACACGTCGATCTCTTCCAGCGCCGTCACCAGCGGGTCCGCGCCCGGGGTGGGGTCGGCCAGATTCACAAAGGCGGCAAAGCACTGGAGCATGTAGTCGCCCTTCTCCAGCTTTTCCAGATCGATGTGGCCGTTGTTGCGGGCAAAGGTCTGCCCATCGCCCCGCATCTCCGCGCGCCGCAGCTCGCTCAGGGTGTCACAGTGTAGATCAAAGACTTTCATAGCTTGTTCTTCCTCCTATAACATCCTCGC
>ENA-OPYX01001569-OPYX01001569.1-human-gut-metagenome-genome-assembly--contig:-NODE-1569-length-11762-cov-3.829050_pt1 | contig 11762 bp, 10 predicted proteins | sample MGYA00242639_ERZ504486 | MGnify/ENA primary metagenome ERZ504486 (study PRJEB26092, sample SAMD00036296) | human gut metagenome | host: Homo sapiens | study: EMG produced TPA metagenomics assembly of... | reverse complement strand
GGGCAGCATGGAGAAGCCGGCGCTGAAGATAGCCAGGCAGACCTTTGCGGTGCCGCTGTCGGTGCTCATTCCAAGGTAGTTGACCAGCAGGTTCTTGATGGCAAGGATCAGGCCGCCGGTAGATCAGAGCGGGAACGATCGGCATAAAGACAGCTGCGCTGAAGTTGCCGAACTTCGTGACCCAGTACATAAAGCCCTTCGTTTTCAGGCTCTTCCTCCACGACCGTGGGGCGGTCATCGGTGGGTTTCCAGCCGGAGACCTCCAGGAAATCGTTGAATGCATCGTTGACTTCCGGTCCGATGATGATCTGCACCTGGCCGGTCTTGTCCACAACGCCCACGACATGTTCAATGCCCTTGATGGCTTCCACATCCACCTTGGACTTGCTGACGTAATGGATGCGCAGCCGTGTTGCACAGCGCTCAACGAAGGTGATGTTGCTCAGTCCGCCGACCTTCTCCAGGACTTGCTGGGACATCTTTGTATATTTGCCCATGAGTAAATGCCTCCCTTTCGTACCGTAAAATGTTACAAAATATCACATTTTGCACTTCATGTGATGAACAGCTGTGAAATATATTCACCGCTCGGCCGCAGCGAAAACCCGCAGAATTTCGTTGAGTTTTAACCATTCATCGTCTTTTCTACATTGTACCACACTCCGGGTCAAAGTCAATCAGTTTTTGTTACATTTTGTTCGTAAATGTTATTATTTGTTGCTTTTAACAAACAAAAAATCGAGTTTTGCATCATTTTCACTAAATTTTCGACTCGTTTACGCAAAAAAGAATGAGCTTTCCGGTGAAAGATAACATTTTCTCCGAAAAGTTCATTCTTTTTTGTTATTTATGTTACTTTTAATTTCAAGTTATTCTCAGGCCAGCACCAACGGGGATATTGTTCTGCCGGAACAGCTCCTGCGTAGCTGCATCCAGACCATCGTCCGTGATCACCAGATCCACATCCGTAATGGGGGCGATCTTGTAGAAGAACGACTTGTTGAATTTGCTGTGGTCGGCCATGCAGATCACCCGCTTAGCTTTTTCCACCAGCACCTTTTTGGTATGGCCATCCTGCACATCCACCACCGAAAGGCCATCAGTCAGATCGATGCCCTCCAGCGAGAGAAACAAGGTATCGATCTGAAAATGCTGGATGAAATCATCGGTCAGCGGCCCCAGAAAAGCCATTGAGTTCTCACGGAACTCGCCCGGACACATGATGAGCTTGATGTTCCGCATGGTAGCGGTGGTGTTGGCTACCAGCAGAGAGTGGGTCAGTACACTGATGTTGCGTTTGCCGCGCAGCAGCGCAGCCAGCTCGTTGGGCGTGGTGCCCGCATCCAGAAAAACGGAATCGCCTTCGTTGATGTACTCCATACACTTGGCCGCGATGCGCTGCTTTTCGGACACATTGATCTCATTTTTGAAGCTGATGCTGCATTCAAACAGCGAGCCGCTGTTCAGCACTGCGCCGCCGTGTTCCAGCGTAACCATGCCATCCTCAGCCATCGCATTCAGATCCCGCCGGATGGTCATGGAGGACACCTGAATACGCTCTGCCAGGTCGGTGATCACCACACTGCCGTTGCGCTGCAATTCATCCAGAATATAGCGTTTTCGTTCGATTGCATTCATAGCATTTCCTCACCGGGACTCCCATGGCCCCTCTTACACCATTTTCCCAGTTTCTTTACCCGTTCTCTTCCGTTTCGTCCAGTCGCAGCTCGTGCCCGCCGGTGCGGATCATATAGCGTTCGCTGTCAATGTACTGCTCATTCAGCAGCACCACCCGGTCTTTGCCGTCCAGATAGCAGGTGCGGGTGTATACCACAGGCCGCCCCTTAGCAAACCCCAGCGCAGCCGCTGTTTCTGCATCGGCGTACCGCACCCGAATGATGGTCTCCTTTTCCCGGATGACTCGCAGCTTTCTCCACTGCCGCAGCAGCCGGAACACCGACCCGCTCAACAGCTCTTTTGTCAAAAATTCCGCATCCTGCGGCGGAAAGTAATCGATCTCATACACCGCCGGCTTGCCGTTCAGGGCACGCACCCGCCGGGCGCGGCAGAGCGTTCCTCGCCCTGCTTCACCTCAAACAGGCGGCACACTTCAGTGCTTGGCACCATGTCCAGCTCTGTGCACACGGTGGAGGGCCTGTACCCGTTGGCAATGGCATTTTCGGTCCAGCCGCGGGGCGCGTTCAGGTCGTTGCGCATCACCACCCCGGTCACAAAAGTGCCCTTGCCCGGGTGACGCACCACCAGCCCTTCCTCGCACAGTTCCCACGGCACGCCGCACCGTGATGCGGCTCACCTTGTATTGCTCCACCAGTTCATTCTCGGTGGAGAGCTTGTCGCCCTCCCGGCGGCTGCCGGAAAGGATCTCCTGCCGCAGGATCTCTTCCAGCTGCAGATAAAGCGGGGTCGCGCTGTCCGGCACCAGCATATTGTTTTTCCTCCAAAAGCACACATTCTATAATCTACTATGAGCATAACACAATTGTGTGGTAAAATCCAGTATTTCATCGGCAAATTTTGCCCGAGAGCCTATTGTAAATCGTCTTATATTGTATTATAATGTCTTATATACTTATTCCATTGCAAATTCGATCAACACAGGAGGTATCTTGCATGTTTCATATCCTTGTTGCACGCTTTATCCTGGAGGCCAATGAGAACATCCCCAAAAAGTGCAATCTAAATGATGTCAGCCTGCACTTCGGGCAGGGCTGCATTGCGCATCTGCAGCTGGGGGACGTGTTTGACCGTCCTGACGTGACCCTTGTGCCAGCGCTGGACGCCAATGCGGCTTCCAACGGCGTGATGAAGCGCACCGCCTTTGATTACATTGAGTCCACCATCCTGCAGACTGTGCAGGAGCATCTTTCCGAACTGGATGGCATCTACCTCCACCTGCACGGCGCCAGTGAGGTAGAGGGCATCGGCTCCGGCGACCACCATATCTTAAAGGAAGTGCGCCGCATCGTAGGCCCTTACATGCCCATTGCTGTGGTATGCGATCCCCACGGTAACCTGTGCAAGGAATATGTGGAAGGCACCACCCTCATCCGCAGCTACCGTGAGTCCCCCCACACTGATGTGGAGCAGACCATCCGCTTTGTCTGCTCCCACCTGTTGGAGCTGTTGGAGCACCGCCGCAGCATCACTCCTGTGTACCGCAAACTGCCGCTAATTCTGGGCGGTGAGCAGAGCGTCTCCGCCGACGAACCGGTGCGCTCCATCAACCAGTATATGGATGAGATGGAAAAGGATGACCGCATCCTCAGCGCCAGCTGGCATGTGGGCTACATCCGCCACGACACCGATGTAGCCGGCTGCGGTGTCGTGGTGATTCCCTCTTCCAATGAGTTCCGCCCCTATGCAGAGCAGAAGGCCGATGAGCTGGCCGCCTATGTGTGGGACCGCCGCCATGAGTTCCACTATACCGGCCTGACTCAGGAACCAGACGAGGCCCTGCAGACCGCACTGCACTGCACCGGCAAGCCCGCCTTCCTCACCGACTCCGGCGACAACACCACCAGCGGTGCCATGGGTGCCAACACATGGGTACTGCGGCAGGTGCTGGCTAAACCCGAAGCCCTGCAGGGCAAGCGGGTGCTGTTTGCCGCCATTCAGGACCCCGCCGTCTATACCCTGCTGGCCGGTCATACCGTTGGTGACACCCTGCCTCTGACCCTTGGCATGGGTCTGGATTCCCTGACCGAGCCGGTACAGCTCACTGTAACCCTGAAGCATCTGGGCCGTCAAGAGGGCACCGTCTTGTTTGCTGAACATGGCGATTTTGGCGGCTGTGCCACCGTGTCGGTAGAGGGCCTGCCCATTGATGTCATCGTCACTGACACGAACCATCCCTTTGTAGAGCGGCATCAGACCCTTGCCGCCGGGGTGGACTGGATGGACTACGATGTGGTGATCGTCAAGACCGGCTACGCCTTTCCTGAACCGACCCAGCAGGGCGCGCTGTGCGTGATGTCCCTGACCGACGGCGCTACCTTGCAGGATACCCGCCGCCTGCCCTTCAAGCGCATCATGCGTCCCATGTTCCCGGTAGACGACATTTGATAAAAAAGGAGAACTGCCTTATGAAGATCCTTGTTGCAAAATTTCAGCTGGAAGCCAATGAGCATGTAGACATGAAGTGCGACCTGCCCAACGTGGCCCTTTCCTACGGACGTGACGCCCTGAGCCATATGCAGGTGGGCGACGTATTCGATGACCTAGGCATTGAACTGGTGCCCGTGATCTGTGCAGACGCTGCCTGCAGCGGCGTGATGAAAAAGACCTGCTTTGATTATATTGAACAGACCATCCTGAATGCCGTGCGCGACAACCTGCGGGATCTGGACGGTATCTACCTGCACCTGCACGGTGCCAGCTATGTGGAAGAGATCGGTTCCGGCGAGCACCATTTGGTGGCCGCCATCCGGCAGATCGTGGGTCCTTACCTGCCACTGGCGGTCTCCTGTGATCCGCACGGCAACCTGACCAAAGAGTATGTGGAGAACACCACCTTTATCCGCAGTTACCGTGAGGCTCCCCACACCGACATTGCCCAGACCGTACAGCGCACCTGCCGCGCCCTGATCGAACTGATCCGCCACCGTCAGAACATCACACCGGTATACCGCAAGCTGCCGCTGATTTTGGGTGGAGAACAGAGCGTTTCTGCCGACGAGCCGGTGCGTTCCTTCAACCAGTACATGGACGAGATGGAGAAAGATCCCCGCATCCTCAGCGCCAGTTGGCATGTGGGCTACCTGCGGCATGACTGCCCAGAGGCCGGCTGCGGCGTGGTGGTGATCCCTGCCACCGGAGCCGACCATGCCTATGCCGAGCAGAAAGCCGACGAGCTGGCCGCCTATGTGTGGGGCAAGCGCCATGAGTTCCACTACACCGGCACTACCGCCCAGCCGGACGAAGCTCTGCGCATGGCGCTGAACTGCCCGGACAAACCGTCGTTTATCACCGACTCCGGCGACAACGTGACCAGCGGTGCTCAGGGCGCTAACACCTTTATCCTGCGTCAGGTGCTGGCTGTGCCGGATCTGCACAAAAAGGTGCTGTTTGCTGCCATCCATGATGCAAAACTCTGCCACGCCCTGCTCAGCCTGCCCATTGACACCGTAACGAATGCTTCTGTCGGCATAGGTTTTGATTCGCTGTCGGCTCCAGTTCCGCTGACTCTGCGGGTACTATACAAAGGCATACAGGAGGGCACCCACATGTACGGCGAGGACGGCAGCTATGGCCCGCTGGTGACCGTTGCTGTAGAGGGCACCCCGCTGGTACTAACGATCACCGACAACAACCACTCCTTTGTGGAGGAGCACCAGTTGGATGCCTGCGGCGTGGACTGGAAGAACTTTGACATCATCGTAGTCAAACAGGGTTATATCCATCCAGAGCTCAAAGCTGCCGGTGCCCTGTGCGTGATGTCCCTCACCGACGGTGCCACCCCGCAGGACACCCGTCTGATTCCCTTCAAGCGCATCATGCGTCCCATGTTCCCCATTGACAACATCTGAGCATGTACCTTTTGCCCGTTTTCTCCAGCTGGCCTGTAAGGCATAACAAACCGCCCCGGCTTCCTGTTACGGAAACCGGGGCGATTTGTTATGCTTTATTCGTGCTTTCTCAAGCCCTCACGCAAAACCTTGCGGGGGTTCTTGATAGCAGCCTGGGCGGCAGCCAGACGTGCGATAGGCACACGGAAGGGAGAGCAGCTGACGTAGTCCAGACCGACATTGTGGCAGAACTCCACGCTCGTGGGGTCGCCGCCGTGCTCGCCGCAGATGCCCAGACCCAGATCGGGACGGGTCTCGCGGCCGTCGTGGGCAGCCATCTTGACCAGCTTGCCAACGCCGATCTGATCCAGATGCTGGAACGGATCGCTCTCGTAGATCTTGTTCTCGTAGTAAGCGCCCAGGAACTTGGCAGCGTCATCACGGCTGAAGCCGAAGGTCATCTGGGTCAGGTCGTTGGTGCCGAAGCTGAAGAACTCAGCTTCCTTGGCGATCTCGCCGGCAGTCAGAGCTGCACGGGGGATCTCGATCATGGTACCGACCTGATACTTCATCTCAACGCCTGCAGCAGCAATCAGCTCGTCTGCGACCTTGACGACAACGTCCTTGACGAACTTCAGCTCCTTGACCTCGCCGACCAGCGGGATCATGATGTGCGGGGTGATCACATGGCCGGTCTCAGCAGAGACGTTCAGAGCAGCCTTGATCACAGCGCGGGTCTGCATAGCTGCGATCTCAGGGTAGGTAACAGCCAGACGGCAGCCACGGTGACCCATCATGGGGTTGAACTCGTGCAGAGAAGCAACCACGTTCTTCAGGTCATCGAAGGTCATGCCCATATCGGCAGCCAGCTCCTTGATGTCCTCGTCCTTGGTGGGCAGGAACTCGTGCAGAGGCGGATCCAGATAACGGATGGTCATCGGGCGCTCACCCATGATGCGGTACATGGCCTCGAAGTCACCCTGCTGGAACGGCTCGACCTTGGCCAGAGCAGCTTCGCGCTCTTCCACGGTACGTGCGCAGATCATCTCACGGACAGCCTTGATGCGGTCCTCAGCGAAGAACATGTGCTCGGTACGGCACAGGCCGATGCCCTCAGCACCCAGGTCAACTGCCTGCTGTGCGTCGCGCGGGTTATCGGCGTTGGTCATAACCAGCAGCTGGCGGGCAGCATCGGCCCAGCCCATGAAGCGGTTGAAGTTCTTGTTGCCGGTAGCGGCCACGGTTGCAACCTGCTCGCCGTAGATGTTGCCGGTAGAACCATCGATGGAGATCCAGTCGCCCTCAACGAACTTGTGGCCGTTGATCTCGAAGGTCTTGGCCTCCTCATCGATCTTGACCTCGTTGTCATTGCCGCAGCCGGAGACACAGCAGGTGCCCATACCACGGGCAACAACGGCTGCGTGGCTGGTCATGCCGCCGCGGACGGTCAGGATGCCCTGAGAGACCTGCATGCCCACGATATCCTCGGGGCTGGTCTCCAGACGGACCAGAACGACCTTCTTCATCTTGCCGGACTTGACCATCTCCTCTGCCTCTTCAGCAGTAAAGACGATCTGGCCGCAGGCGGAACCGGGAGAAGCTGCCAGGCCCTTGCCGACGACTTCAGCAGCCTTCAGGGCAGCAGCATCGAACTGGGGATGCAGCAGGGTATCCAGCTGCTTGGGCTCCACGCGCAGGACAGCCTCCTGCTCGGTGATCATGCCCTCGTCCACCAGGTCGCATGCGATCTGCAGAGCAGCCTGTGCGGTACGCTTGCCGTTACGGGTCTGCAGCATGTACAGGTGGCCGTCCTCAATGGTGAACTCCATATCCTGCATATCGCGGAAGTAGTTCTCCAGACGGGTTGCGATCTCAACGAACTGATCGTACACCTCAGGCATCTGATCCTTCAGGTGGCTGATGGGAGAAGGAGTGCGGACACCTGCCACAACATCCTCGCCCTGTGCATTGATCAGGTACTCGCCCATCAGCTTCTTTGCGCCGGTGGCGGGGTCACGGGTGAATGCAACGCCGGTGCCGGAACGGTCGCCGGAGTTGCCGAATGCCATCTGCTGCACGTTGACAGCGGTGCCCCACTCGTAGGGGATCTCGTTCATCTTGCGGTAAACGTTTGCACGGGGGTTGTCCCAGCTGCGGAACACAGCCTTGACAGCCTCGATCAGCTGATCGCGGGGATCCTGGGGGAACGGCTTGCCCTCGTTCTCCTCGTAGATCTTCTTGAAGACACCGACCAGTTCCTTCAGGTCGTCAGCCGTCAGGTCCACGTCGTTCTTAACGCCCTTGGCTTCCTTCATCTTGTCGATCTCGACCTCGAACAGGCTCTTCGGGACCATCATAACAACGTCTGCAAACATCTGCACGAAACGGCGGTAGCAGTCGTATGCGAAGCGGGCGTTGCCGGTCTTCTTGGCCAGGCCCTCAACAGCCTCATCGTTCAGGCCCAGGTTCAGGATGGTATCCATCATGCCGGGCATGGACTGACGGGCACCGGAACGGACAGAGACCAGCAGGGGGTTGGTGTTGTCGCCAAACTTCTTGCCGGTGATCTCTTCCAGACCCTTGAGATGCTCGAAGATGTCAGCGGTGATATCGTCATTGATCTGACGGCCGTCTGCATAGTACTGGGTGCAGGCATCCGTAGTGATGGTGAAGCCCTGGGGAACCGGCATACCGGCAGCAGTCATCTCTGCCAGACCGGCACCCTTGCCGCCCAGAGTATTCTTCATGGTGACCTTGTCGCCGCCGAAGGCATCGTTGCCCTCGCTGAAGTAGTACAGATACTTTTTGCTCATGCGTGTTTACCTCCCATTTGGTGACCCCCGGTGCCACGCCCGGCGGTCTCATCGCACTTTTTTCTCAAAGCTGATGAACATTGTCTTGTGAATGCTAAACTATTATACCAGAAAATTTCCACATTGCCACCGGGCAAAACACCGAATTTGTTTGATAAATTTTGTGCAATTCCCTTGAAATTTACCCAGTTTTCCGCTATTATAAAATGGGAGAAAGTTCGAGAGGTTTTTTGTTTTACAGAGCCATTTTTCCGCATCTGGGATACATGCTGTTATCCATTAAAAATTCCGGCGGAATTCCACCTGCGGAACGGGCCGGAATTTCTCCCTCATGGATACAACAAAATACCACACCTTCCCAAGGAGGGACACTATTTATGGAAACCATTTCCAACGAAGCTCTGGCCGCAGCACGCGCCAGACTGGACGCTGCCGAAAGCCGGCGCGAGAACATCCTGCTTTTTCACATCGCCAACGGCGTGAACATTGAGAGCCGCACCGTCCAGATCGAGGAGGGCGTTGTCATCGCCCCGGGAGCCACCATTCTGGCGGGCACCATCCTGCGCGGCAAGACGGTCATCGGCGCAGGCTGCGTCATCGGCCCCAATACCCTGATCGAGGACAGCACCGTGGACGAGGGCACCACCGTCAACGCCAGCCAGGTCTACGGCAGCCATCTGGGCCCCCACAACAACATCGGCCCCTTCACCCATGTGCGGGTGAACACTGTCACCGACTACGGCGTGCATCTGGGTGCCTATGTGGAGACCAAGAACTCCAACTTTGCCCGGGGCAACACCGTGAGCCACCTGACCTACATCGGCGATAGTGACGTGGGCAAGTACTGCAACTTCGGCTGCGGCACCGTCACCTGCAACTACGACGGCAAGGACAAGTTCCGCACCCAGATCGGCGATTACTGCTTCATTGGCTGTAACACCAACCTTGTGGCTCCGGTCAAGGTAGGCGACGGTGCCTACACCGCCGCCGGCAGCACCATCACCAAGGATGTACCCGCCCAGGCGCTGGGCATCGCCCGCGACCGCCAGACCAACCTTGAGGGCTGGGCCGCCCCCAAGATGGAGGCCTATATCGCCAAAAAGCAGAAGCTGGAGGAGGAGCAGAACAAGTAACTCTCCCGCTACCTCAAGTAACTCTCCCGCCACCTTATAAGGTATTATACAAAAGCACCGCCCTGTATCTGTACTGATATAGGGCGGCTTTGTGTTTTTCCCGCAAAACAGATTTCTTTTTCTTCGCGCGTATGTTATACTAAAGAACTGTACCACACATTATTTTAAGCAAAAAGAAAAGGCAAAACAACAACTATGAATGCAAACGACATCTGGCTGATCGCGGGCCTTGGCAACCCGGAAGCAAAATACGAGGGCACCCGCCACAACGCCGGCTTTGCCGCGCTGGACTCTCTGGCGGGCAAATGGGGCATCAGCGTCAGCAAAACCAAGTTTCAGGGCCTGTGGGGCCAGGGCGAGGTGGACGGCCACAAGGTGGTGCTGCTGAAACCCCTGACCTACATGAACCTCTCCGGCGATTCCATCGCCCCGCTGGCGGGCTTTTTCAAGATCCCCGCCGACCACGTCATCGTCCTGTGCGATGATATCACCCAGGCCCCCGGCAAACTGCGCATCCGGCCCTCCGGCTCGGCAGGCGGGCACAACGGCCTGAAGAGCATCATTGCCCGGCTGGGCGGGGAGAACTTCCCCCGCATCCGCATCGGCGTGGGTGCCAAGCCCCGCCCGGACTATGACCTTGCCGACTGGGTGCTGGGCAAGTTCCCGCCCGAGGATGCCAAGGCCATGGCCGACCGCTACCCCGACCTTGAAGCCGCCGCAAAGCTTATCATGGACGGTAAGCTGGGTCTGGCGCAGAGCAAGTATAACGGGTGAGGGAGGATAAACCTCTCCGTCATTGCTGCGCAATGCCACCTCTCCTAGTAGGAGAGGCCTTGGCATAGGGTTTATTTTTCGATATGATCGCCTGCGGCTCCAAAACGAACATCTGCCGTCGGGCAAACAGGAGCGAAGCGCCAGAGCTCGAAAACACGACGATATGCCAAGGGCTCCCCTATCAGGGGAGCTGCCGAGCGCCAGCGAAGGCTGAGAGGTTTAGACGAGAGGAGGTCTACGATGTACGAAGCGCTGCTGAAAAGCACAGCGGAATATCAGAAGATCGCGGAGAGCCTGCACACCCCGGGCCCGGCGGCGCTGTTCGGCCTGCCGCCTGCGGGCCGTGCCCTGCTGTACGCCGCCCTGCAAAAGGACCTTGACCGGGTGCTGTGCCATCGTGACCCCCGGCGAGGCCGAGGCCACCCACTTTGCAGACGACCTCAAGGCGCTGGGCCTGACCGCGGCGGTATTCCCGCCCCGGGACTTCATGCTGCGGCCGGTGGAGGGCGCGGGCCGCGAGTACGAGTACCGCCGCCTGTCGGTGCTGGGCGCGCTGGCGGGCGGGCGGCTGAACGCCGTCTGCGTGCCCGCCGAGGCGCTGCTGCAATACACGGTGCCCCGGGATGAGTTCCTGCGGAACACCCTCACCCTCAAGCCCGGCATGGTCTACAACCGGGAAGCGCTGGTGGCGCGGCTCTTTGCCGCCGGGTACATCCGGCGCAGTCAGGTGGACGGCCCGGGCCAGTTCAGTGTACGCGGCGATATCGTGGACATCTACGCGCCGGACATGCACCAGCCCGCCCGTGTGGAATACTGGGACGATGAGATCGATTCGCTGGCCTCCTTCGACCTGCTGACCCAGCGCCGGGACGGCAGTCTGGAAAAGATCTACCTTTCCCCCGCCCGCGAGGTGCTGTTCGGCAGCACCGCCGAGACGGCCGAGGCTCTGCGCGGAGCCATCAAAAAGGCGCGGGGCAAAAAACGCACCGCCATGGAAAAGGCCACAGAGGCCGACCTTGCCCAGCTGGATTCCGGCCTGATGCCCGAAGCCATGGACAAGTATTACGGCATCCGCTACCCGCAGCCCGCCACCCTGCTGGACCATCTGGACAGCCCTATCTTCGTGCTGGACGAGGTGGGCGGCATCCGGGATGCCCAGAAGGCCACCGAGTACCGCCGGGGCGAGGAGCTGACCGGCCTGCTGGAGGAGGGCGTGCTCTGCCCCGGGCTGGATGTGCTGTACCAGACCATGGACGACCTTGCCATTGCAGCCCAGAAACAGAGCACCCTGCTGTGTGAGAACTTCCTGCGGGGGATGAACGAATTCAAGCTGAAAGACCTCATCAACGTGGAGGCCTTTGCGGCCCCAACTGGGGCGGCGACCTGGCCTCTCTGCGGGAGGATCTTGACCCGCTGATCGCCCAGGGCTATGCCGTTACCCTCTTCTCCGGCACCCCCAAGGGTGCCGCCGCCCTGACCCGGGACCTGACGGACAAGGGCTACTCCGTGAGCATGAG
>ENA-OPYX01001566-OPYX01001566.1-human-gut-metagenome-genome-assembly--contig:-NODE-1566-length-11777-cov-3.253991_pt1 | contig 11777 bp, 10 predicted proteins | sample MGYA00242639_ERZ504486 | MGnify/ENA primary metagenome ERZ504486 (study PRJEB26092, sample SAMD00036296) | human gut metagenome | host: Homo sapiens | study: EMG produced TPA metagenomics assembly of... | reverse complement strand
CGCCCACCTTGTAGTTCTTCTGGGCGTGGAGTTTTTCGGCGATGGTCTCATACGGCACATCGCGGGTCCACGGACACATATTGATGACGCCGCTCTCGGTCTTGTGGCCGGTGGCGATGGAAGTGGCAGTGGAAGCGGAGTCGGGGCAGAAAGAAGTGCTGTCGTAGGTGGTCACACTGCCCACCTCGGGGAACTGAGTGAAGCTCAGCTCGCCCTCGACGACAGCGCCGTTATTCTCCACCGTACCCTTATAGAATCGGGCGGACTGTATCTGGGCCGTACCCATGCCGTCGCCGATGAAGAGGAAGACATACTTGGGTTTGCCGCCGAACACGCCCAGCAGTCCGTTCTCTTCCTCTGCTGCGTTGGCGGCATTGGGGGCAGCGGCGTTGGCAGCGGCAGGCGCTGCGGCCAGCATACCGGCGGCGGATGCAACGGCACCGACCTTCAAAAAGCTGCGGCGGGACATTTTATTCTCTTTCATGCGAAAGTCCTCTCTTTCCATGAGCCTCATGGCTCCTTCTCTCTTTTTCGATTTACCGGGAACGGCCTTATTCTACCGCCGCAGCCGCCCGGCCCGAAACCATGCGGACGCAAAATCGGCGTAAAACCCCGGCGGCGGCTTTGGGCCGTCTGTAAAAAAGAAGACTTCTGCTGCGCAAAAAGCGCCCCTCCGGTAAAACGGAGGGGCGCTTTTGTATGTTACAGGTCAATTATGCGTTGAACTTTTCCTCGTCCAGCAGACCCTCGCTCTTGGCCACGCAGATGCTTGGCCACAGCGTCGCCCACCACGTTCAGGGAGGTGACCAGCATCTCGATGGGGCGGTTGATGGCGAGGATGAGGGAGTAGGCCAGCAGGGCGCTGTCATTCACGAAGCCCGCGCCGGACAGGATGGTGAAGAGGATGACGGCCCCTGCGCCGGGGGCGGCAGGCGTACCCACCGAGGCCAGCAGAGCCAGCAGAGCGACCACGACCAGCTGGGCGGGAGTAACGGTGTAACCGGCGCAGCCTGCGATGAAGACAGTGGCCACCACCTGCATGATGGCGGTGCCGTCCATGTTGATGGTCATGCCCAGAGGCAGGACGAAGGAGGCGATGGACTCATCGACGCCGAAATCCTCGGTGCAGACCCTGATGTTCAGGGGGAGAGTGGCTGCGCTGGAAGAGGTGGAGAAGCCGAAGACGGCCACGTTGGCGATCTTCTTAATGAAGGTGATGGGGTTCTGCTTTGCGCCCAGCGCCACCACCAGAGGATAGGCCACCAGCAGGAAGACGAAGAGCAGGACCACCGTGACCACCACATACACCAGAGCGGGCTTGAGGTAATCAATGCCATAGATGGCGAAGGTGCGGGTCAGCAGCACGAAGACTGCAAAGGGCGCGAAGTTTGTGACGACGAAGTTCAGGAAGACCACCACCACGTCGTTCACCTCGCCCAGCAGGCGGCGGAGGGTGGAAGTACGGCTCTCACCCAGCACATTCATGCTCAGGCCCACAGCCACCGCGAGGAAGACGGAGGAAAGAACAGCGTTGTTGCTGCCGAAAGCCGTGACGATGTTGGAGGGGATGATGTTCAGCACCACGTTCAGGGGGTTGGAACCGGTGGAGCCGGCGGCTTCCGTCAGGCCCTCGATGTGAGCGTTGAAGAGGCCCATGGAATAGGTGGCGTAGCCCACGCATCCGGCCAGTGCCAGCGCCATAAAGGAGCAGAGCAGGAACCAGAAGAGAGTCTTGGCCGAGATGCGGCCCATGGTGCTGATATCGGCAATGCTGCCGATGGCCAGCGCGATGGAGGTGAAGACCATCGGGATGATGACCAGCTGCAGTGCTTTGATGAAGAGCTGGCCGATGATGTAGAAGAGGCCGAGCGCACGTTCCGCGCCCTCTGCGGTAATGTCCTGGAAGAGCAGGTCGTTGATGGTCTGCCAGATGCCGCTGTTGCCGGAAGCCACGAGCTTTTCGCGCAGCATCATAAAGGCAAAGCCTGCCGCCAGACCGCAAACCAGAGACACCGCCATCTTTCTTGCCAGTGCCGAGCCGCTGTTCTTATTTTTTTCCATACGATTTTCCTCACTTTTGTCCATTTCCCAGTGTGTTTCGGTCACATTCGACCTATCCTACCACGGCAAACTGTTGGACGCAAGGGAAAAATCGGCTTTTCAGGCGATTTTTTCGCAAAAGTATGACGCATGAAAATTTGATATAAAAATTACGTTTTGGATAAAAAGAAACCTCTCCGTCTCGCCTACGGCGTGACGGAGAGGTTTGATCTTATGTATTGTCTGCGCCCAGCTCTGCGGCTTCCAGCACCTTGATGCCTTCGGCCTCGAACGCGGCGCGCAGAGCCTCGGCAAAGCCGGGGCGCGGCACCTTGTTCTTGACGCAGAGGGTGATGATGCCATGCAGGCTGGTGCATTCCAGACCGATGGAAGCGCCGTCCGCCGGCACCCAGGTCTGGAAGTCCTCGATGTACCGGGTCAGTTCCGGGCTGGACGGGGCGAAGGGGTCGCCCAGATAGCTCACCCAGAAGTCCGCCGGGAAGCCGCTGATGTACTCGCCCATCTGGAAGATGCGCTTTTTGATGCTGAGGCTGGCTTTCTGCTGGTAGACCCGGTAGACCCAGCCCATCTGCTCCGCAATACGGAACAGTTTTCGCTCAGCGGAAAGGTTCTCTTTCAGGTCAGCGTCCACGCCCACGGCCACTTCGGCCAGCGGGGCATCTGCCGTCAGCGGCAGCTTGCGCTGGAAGGAGGCCACGCAGTTGTAGAGGGCGTTCGGCGCGCCCAGCGCGTCGCGGGCGTCTGTCGAGTAGCTGTAGAGCACCTCGTCCTTGTCCAGATACGCCCGCACCGCCTTACAGAGCAGGGCCGTGAGGGTACTGAAAGGCTTGACGCCGCAGCGGAGGGCGGCGTCCACAAGCCCCGCCTTTTCCAGCCGGATGCGGCAGCAGGTGGGCGTCTCTTCAAAGGTCTGCACCACGGGGCGCTGCATATCGTTGGCCACCTGACTCTCGGGGTACTTTGCAAGGATGTCCTCGATGTCGTAGGCAGGGTCCGTCTCAAGGGTCTGGCCCTCGAAAGCCGTACCGTACCGCAGGTTGCAGTAGAACTGCAGCACCATGGTCATGAAGGGTGCTATGCCCCGGCCATCGGTCAGAAAGTGGAACCAGTCAAAGTAGACGACTTTCCCCTCATAGCTCAGGGCAACCGTAAAGCCGTTCTCGTCCGGAAATTCGGGCTTTGCGCTGCCCTGCCGCACCGGGCAGGGGGCGTCCGACGGCTCGAGGTGGAGCAGCTTTTTCTCCCACACCGGCTTCTGGAAATAGTAGGGTGCCTTTGCCCGGGCCGCATCCAGAGCCTGCTGCAAAAGCGCACCGTCCACGGCATCTTTCAGCGTGACCTGATAGCGGCAGTTGACCATGTTTTCGCGGTAATAGTAAACGATACCCTGAAAAACAGAGCGCTGTTCGGCATCCATTCCTTATTCCCCCGCGTGTGCGGCCAGATAGTCGGCCAAATCGCTGACGGTGACGAAGTTGCGCAGCTCCTTTTCGGGGATGCGCAGGCCGAAAGTCTCCTCCAGGTCGGCGACGACGGTCAGGATCTCCATGGACGACAGGTCCAGATCGTCCATCAAGACGCTGTTCTCGTTGACATCATCGGGGGAAATTTCTGCAACATCTTCCAGAATTGCAAGGATCTGGGACACGATCTCGGTTCTTTCCATAGTTTGAATCTTCCTTTCGTAATTCCATTAAAGGCGGCTGCGGCTCTTTTCCAGTATTCCGCAGCCTTCCCGGTTTATTCTTACTTGCGCAGCAGCTTGCCGGTAACGGTGCGGGGCAGAGGCTCGGTGCTGAACTCCACGGCGCTCATCCGCTTGTAGAGCGGCAGGGTACGGTTGGTCTCGGTGATGAAGTCGCGGACGGTCTGCTGGTCGGCCTCGCCGCAGTAGATGACGGCACAGATCTTCTTGCCCTTCTCCCTGACGATGCATTCCTTGACGGCCTCGCACTTGGACAGCAGATTTTCCAGTTCTTCGGGGCTGACGTTCTCACCGTTGTCGAGGATGATGATATTCTTCTTGCGTCCAGTGATGTAATAGAAGCCGTCCTCGTCCACACGGGCCAGGTCTCCGGTGTGGAACCAGCCGTCGGCGTCGAGGACTTCTGCGGTGGCCTCGGGGTCCTTATAATAGCCCAGCATGACGCAGCCGCCGCGGATGCAAATTTCGCCCGTCTCGTCCAGCTTGTACTCGGCGTGGTCGTCGGGCTTGCCCACGGCGCGGATGTGCTTTTCGTCCTGCTCGTAGTTGATGATGCCGTCGCCGCAGGTCTCGGTCATGCCGTACACCTGAGTGATCATCATGCCCTGCCGTGCCAGCTCGGCCAGCATGGCGCCGTCAAACATGGCAGAGGAGCCGCAGGGGTTCCAGATGCCGTTCAGGCGGGCACGGCGGCCCCGCTTGACGTCTTTGTAGATGGCCTCCATCAGCATGGGAGCCACAGCGATGGCATCGCTGTGCATCAGGCCGAGGTCGCGGTAGAAGTCGCGGATGTCGGCGGAGAGGTTCAGCGCCCAGCCCTTGCAGGCCCAAACGAAGAGGCAGATGAACGTACCCAGATGGAACAGGGGCAGGATGGCGAAGTTGCTCAGGACGTCGTTTTTGTCCTCGGGCATATGCTCGTGCTTATAGTCCAGCATGGCGCCGCCGAATTTGACCTGGCACTCCACAGTGGTAAAAAAGTTGCGCTCCGAGAGCATGACGGCCTTGCTGCGGCCGGTAGTGCCGGAAGTGAACATCAGCACCATCAAATCATCATGGCCCACGCAGTCAACAAGCTCTGCAGGCGCGCTGTCCTTGAAGGCGTCCATCGGGCGGAGTTTATCGCCGTAGGCGGCCTCGATGTCGGGGCGGCAGCCATAGTCGATGCCGTCGTTGACGATGAGGGAAGGCTCGACAAGGCCCAGCTCATATTCCAGCTCGGGCCAGGTCTTTTTCTGGTTGATGGTCACGACGACGGCCCCGGCAAGGATAGCGCCGAAGCTGTTGACACCGTACTCATAGCAGTTGCGGCTCATGATGCCGACACGCTTGCCCTTGATGTCGGGGATATTCTCCTTAAAATAAGTAACGGCCCTGCGGATGTCCTGCACATACTGGGCGTAGGTCTTTTCCACCACAGTCTTGCCATCGGCGGCCACATAGCGGAAAGCCACCCGGTCGGGGTACTGCTTCGCCATGACGTCCGTGATGAGCTCATATACAGTATTTATCATTTTTGTCGCTCCTTGCTGTTTTTCTTTATTGCAGCGAAACGCCGGCATTTGACATATTCTGCCTCAGAGTAATAATACCTGTTTCGGCAGAGAAATGCAACTACGCGGCGTATCCTTTTCACTGTTTCTTCTTACTTGTTACTTGCGCAGCAGCTTACCCAGAGCGTTGCGGGGCAGGGGCTCAACGGTGAACTCCACGGCACTGATGCGCTTATACAGCGGCAGGCTGCGGTTCACCTCGATGACGAAGGCTCTGACCTCTTCCTGCTTATCCTCAGGGCAGTAGATGACGGCACAAATTTTCTGGCTCTTCTCCTTCACGATGCACTCGGTGATGGCCGGGCAGAGGGCCAGCTTCTTCTCCAGCTCTTCGGGGCTGACGTTCTCGCCGCTGGCGAGGATGATAAGGTTCTTCTTGCGGCCGGTGATGTAATAGAAGCCTTCCTCATCCATCCGGGCCAGGTCGCCGGTGTGGAACCAGCCGTCGGCGTCGATGACCTCTGCCGTGGCCTCGGGGTCCTTGTAGTAGCCCAGCATCACGCAGTCGCCCTTGATGCAAATTTCTCCGGTCTCGTCCAGCTTATACTGAACGTGGTCGTCGGGCTTGCCCACGGCACTCATGTGCTTTTCGACCTGCGTAAAGTTCAGGATGCCGTCGCCAAATGTCTCGGTCATACCGTAGCACTGGTTGACGACAAAGCCGTTCTGGGCCAGCTCCAGCAGCATCTTGGGGTCGAGGGCAGCGGAAGAGCAGCACAGGTCCCACAGGCCGTTCAGACGGCTGACGCGGCCACGCTTCATGTCGTTGTAGATGGTCTCCACCAGCATGGGGGCCGAGGCCATGACGTCGCTGTGCATCAGGCCCAGGTCGCGGTAGAAGTCGCGGATGTCGCCGCAGAGGTTCAGAGCCCATCCGGCAGGCGGGTAGGACATAACGCAGACGAAGCAGGCCATGTGGAAGAGGGGCAGCAGGGTCATATGGCTCAGCGGCAGCTTCTGGCCTGCCGGGAGGCGGTTGATGATCCAGTTCTCTGCCACCTCCGAATAGGTGTGCAGGCTGGCGCACATATTCCGCTCCGAGAGCATGACGCCCTTGCTGCGGCCGGTGGTGCCGGAGGTGAACATCAGCATCATCAAATCATCGTGGCCCACGCAGTTGGTCAGCTCGCCGGGGGCAGTCTCTTTATAGCAGTCCATGGGGGCGGAGCTTCGGGCCGTAGGCGGCTTCCAGCTCGGCGCGGCAGCCGTAGTCGATGCCGTCGTTCAGGATGAGGGCAGGCTCCACGAGGCCCAGCTCATATTCCAGCTCCTCCCAGGTCTTTTTCTGGTTCAGGGTCACGAGAACGCCGCCGGCGAGGATGATGCCGTAGGACGCCACGCAGAATTCATAGCAGTTCCGGCTCAGCAGAACGATGCGCTGGCCCTTGATGTCCGGCACTTCGGCCTTGAGATAGGCCACCATCCGGCGGATGTCCTGCGCATACTCGCGATACTTCTTCTCCACGACGGTCTTGCCGTCCTCGGCCACATAGCGAATGGCCACATGATCAGGAAACTCCTGCTCCATGCAGCGGGTCACCATGTCGTATACGCCTGCGGGTACTTTGATGTATTCAGCCATCGGTTTTTCTCCTTTTTTGTCAAATTTTCAGCTCAGCACTTTTTTCATTCACCTTCCAGAGTCATTCCGAATCTCTGGCAGTTCGAGGAAAACTTTGGCACGGCTCCTTATGGCAACAGTATACCGCAAGCAGAGCGTAAACGCAAGATTTAATTGCACAAATATGCAACTTGAGCTTGCATTCAATTTGTGCAGGCAGATGTAATTCTTTCCTTTTGTTGCGATGCGCGAAAAGCTGTGATACACTTTTTTCGTCAGGACGAAACTTCGCCCGGAGGTCGAGTCCTTATCAAATTGACAGCAAGCCCAAAAAGCATTATACTGTTTATATCATTTAGCAAAAAAGCTCCCCGCCGAGCTTCATATTTTTATTTATCGCGCCTAAAACACGGCCTTCCGGGGCCTCCGGGACGAATGGCGCACAAGGAGGACCCTTTTCATGGAAGGCACCAAGCCCCGCACTGTAAGCAGCCTTGGCATGTTCGACCTGCTGAAAGGCATCGGAATGCTGGCCATCGTCTTTGCCCACACGGCAGAGCTTTACCCCCTCGGCACCAACGACGTCACCCCTTTCGCGTTCGCGCTGTTCGCTTACCGCGAAGCGCTGATGGCCGCCCTTTTTTATTGCCAGCGGCTATGGCTTCCGCAAGCGCTCCATCCACAAATGCATCGAGCAGCAGCTCAAGACCCTGCTCAAGCCTTACGTTTATACTGCACTGGCCACCACGGTGCTCCACGCTTTCATTCACCACGCAGCTTTCGGCTCGTGGGATGCTGCCATCTCAGAATCGGCCAAGGTCTTAGGCGGTTTCCTGTTAGGTCTGCCCCACACGGCCACTTACTTCGGGCAGCAGTTTTTCTCCTGCGGACCCATGTGGTACTTAGTGGCTCTGATGCTGGCGTGGGTGCTGCTGGACGTGCTGCTCGAGATTTTCCCCGAGCGGTACATAACCCCCGCAGTCGTCGGCGTCACCCTGCTTGGCTGGGGCGTCACGCTGGTGTGGGAGGCTCCTTTCTGCATCGCACAGGGCATGGTGTCGCTGCCCTACCTTTACATCGGCTATCTGGCCAAGAAGCGCCGCCTTTTCGAAACTCCCCTCTCCGGCAGAGCCAAAGCCGGACTCATCGCGGCTGCGCTGGGCGTCGTCGCGGGCGTTTTGCTGACCCAGAGCACCGACTGCGTTTCGCTGGGTGAGTGGACGATGGGGCCGCTGAGCATCCTGCTGGATGGCGCAGTGGGCTACGGCATCATCCGGCTCTTTTTGAAATGGCAGCGCCGAGTGGACGGCCCCATCTCCCATGCCATCGAGTGGGTGGGCCGGCGCTCGCTCTTCATCTTCTGCATCCACACTGTGGAGCTGACGGCCATCCCGTGGTATCTGATGGCTGCAAAGTATGCTGACCATCCGGTGCAGGGGATGCTGCTGCAGTTCGTGTTCTCGCTTGTGTCCATCTTCGCCGTCACCGAACTTCTGATGCGCCGCAAAGAGCTTGGCCGGAAGCTTCGGGGTGGAAAGCCTGCGGACAAGCCCCGGCAGCGGAGCAAGACCCGCCGCTATGCGGCAAAACACTGAAATTCCTGCGCTTTGGTATCCAGCCATTTTGAGGGTAGACTATAGTTACTTTTGATGCATGGGCTTGCAGCGCGGGTTGTACGCCTTGCGATAAATTGGAGGAGGCCCCGGTAATGATGAATGAAACTCCTGAAGCGGCTCTGCGCAGCCGCATTGCGGACCTTGAACAACAGCTCAAACTTGCAGACGAAGGCACTTCGCGGCTGGCCCAGCGCTGCCTTGAGCTGGAAAAGCAGCTGCAGACCTTCTATGCTGCCCACCCCCAGAGAGAGAGGCAGACCGACTCGCCTGCTCTGGTGCAGCCGCTGCTTTACTATGATGCCGGGTTCGGCTTTTCCCAGAAAGACACCGTCAAGGCCCCGGACTACGAATACGACGAGCTGAACGGCATGGTGACAGCGACCTTCGAGCTGCCGGAGGCCGCGTTCAATCTCCGTCTCGACCCCGGTGAACTGCCTTGCTGCATCACCGATTTCGTCTTCTCGGATGACCGCATCCTCTGCCGCCCGGTGAACGGTGTGCCGCTCCACGGCGACGGCATCCTGTTCCTCAACAACGACCCGAATTTCATGCTGGAAGGTCTGAACCGTTTCCCCGCCGGGATGAAGCTGGGCGTGAGCTACTGCTACTTCCCGCTGGAGCCGCTGGCTGACGACCCATTGTTCGCCGCCGTTCTCGAGGGCGTACAGTATTTCCAGAAGACCCGCGTCTGCGAGCAGAAGCACCTCGACCAGCTGGAAAAAACTACGGCTGACCAGAAGCAGACCATCGAGGCCCTGCAGAAGAATCTCTCCGAGCTGCATCAGGCCAACGCCGAGCTGAGCGCCCGGAGCAAAGCCTACGAGAGCTCGCTGGAAAACATCCTCTCTTCCAGCAGCTGGAAACTCACGCTGCCCCTGCGCCGCCTGCTGGGGCTGTTCCATCGCAGCCATTGAGCCTGCCTGCGGAGAGGAGGATACGATGTACAGCAGTTATACCACTCTGCAGCGGGCTCAGCTCGCCAAACAGGAATATCTCGATACCCAGGAAGTTTTTCTCGGCGTCTATGCGCCGGGGCGGAACGCCGCCCTGAAAGCTTCCCTGCAGGACCAGCTCCACCGCAAATTTTTATTGACGGACAGCCTCCGCCCCGAAGCCCTCGGCAGCGCCGCCGGTGTGCTTCTGGTCAGGGAAGACCTTTTCCTGATGTCCACGGCCCTTTCCTGCTTTGCGGACGCACTGCACAGCGGCGCAGACTACGTCACCAGCGACGCCGTCTTCGGCTACTCAGGCGTCACCACCCTCTACCACAGTCAGGGCTTTGCAGCCTGCCCGGGCTGCGCACTCGTCTCCCGGGAGCTGCTGCGCCGCTGTCAGGCGGAAGCCCGCGACCCGGAAAATCCCGTCGAACTGCTGACGCTGGCGGCGAAGCTCAGCCGCAGCCACGTCTGCCTCCCGCTGGCGCTGGCCCACTATGAGCGGGACATCTGCGCCGAAGACGTCTGGTCTGTAAAGGGGAAGCGCGTCTTTATCATGAGCCACCTGCTAGACATGACCGGTGCGCCCATCGTGCTGGTGAGTGCCGTGCCGGTGCTGCGCAGCATGGGCTACGAAGTGGTCGTCCTCGGCCCTGAGGACGGCGGCTCCATGCCGCTCTTCCTCGAGGCGGGAGCTACCGTCATCACCCGCAAGGGCTGTGTCCAGTCTCCCCTGCTCTGGGGGCTGGCCCTCTGCGCCGACCTCGTTCTGGCCAACACCGTCGTGGAGGCCCGGGCCGTCCGCGCCCTGAGCGGTGCGCGTGTGCCGGTGCTCTGGTGGCTCCACGATGCCTTTGCAGGCTACCCACACATCGCCCACCAGATCCCCAGAGAGCTGGGCGAAAATATCCGGCTCTACTCCGTCGGCAGCCACGCCGCCAACGCCATGCACTCGGTGCGGCCGGAGTTCAACATCCGGCCCCTCATCTACGGCCTGCCGGACTACGCCGCCGAGAAGTTCTCCCACTACGATTTGAGCTATGCGGGCGGGCGGCCTCTGTTCGCCACCGTGGGTTCCTTCGAGAACCGGAAAGGTCAGGACATCTTCTGCAAGGCCATCCGGCTGCTGCCGCCTGAGACCATGAAGAAGGCATCCTTCCTCTTCGTGGGCAAGGCCGCAGAGGCTGAGATGATGGACGCCGTGCGGAGCTTGACCGCTGACTGCCCCGACAACGTCTTTTATGTCAAGCGGCTCACCCGCGACGAGATCAAGAGCCTGATGGCCCAGTGTACCTGCCTCGTCTGCGCCTCCCGCGACGACCCCATGCCTACTTTCGTCACTGAGGGCCTCATCTTCGGCAAGCCCGCCATCGTGTCGGAGCACACCGGCACCGCCGGGCTCATCACCGAGGGCGTGGACGGTTTCGTCTACGAGGACGACGACCCCGAAAAGCTGGCCGAGCGGCTGGCCTGGGCCATCGAGCACCCGGAAAAGCTTGCCGCCATGCGCCCCGCCTGCCGTGAGCTTTACGAGAGTCATTACTCCAAGCAGGCGTTTTCTGACAGTTTACAACAGGCTGTAAAGGAGCTCACCGGCGAGTAAGCTCCCCGTTCTTTATCATTCTGCCGAAACTGAGGCAAAAAATTTGGCAGTTGTTCACAAACACACCTCCGGACTGTGATATACTCTCCTAAGAGTTTATCCCAGTCCGTTTTTGTTGAAATTTGAAAGGAGTCCCCGCATGAGTTCGTCCGCCTCCCCAGCCCCTTCGCGCCGAAAGACCCTGCTCTCGCTGGGCGTTCTGGCCCTGCTGACCGGCATCGTGGTGTTCATCTTCCGGGAGCACTGGGCCGAGATCTCCGAGGCGCTGAGCCGGCTCACCCTCGGGCAGGGGCTTCTGGCACTGGCCGTGGGCCTGAGCTACCCGCTTCTCGAGGGCGTATCCAGCTGGCTCATCGTCCGCAGCCGTCTGCCCATTTCCCGCTGCGGCAGGGCATCGACAATGCATGGATGGGGACCTTCGGCAATGTGGTGGGCCTCGGCGCAGGGTCGGTGCCGTTTCAGACGTGGTATCTCCACCGGCGCGGGCTGGACGTCGGCCCCGGCGTGGGGCTGATGACCCTGCAATACGTCTTCCACAAGACTGCCGTCCTGCTTTACGCCACCGTGCTGCTTCTGGCGGGCCGCCCCTGGATGGCGGCCCACTCCGACGGCGTGCTGCGGTATCTGCCCGGGGGCCTACGCTGTCGTGGCGGGCGTCATCGTGGGGCTCATCGCCCTCTGCGCGCTGCCGGTGGTGCAGCGTCTGGCCCGGTGGCTGCTGCATTTTCTGCCCGACACGGGCC
>ENA-OPYX01001565-OPYX01001565.1-human-gut-metagenome-genome-assembly--contig:-NODE-1565-length-11782-cov-2.975547_pt1 | contig 11782 bp, 11 predicted proteins | sample MGYA00242639_ERZ504486 | MGnify/ENA primary metagenome ERZ504486 (study PRJEB26092, sample SAMD00036296) | human gut metagenome | host: Homo sapiens | study: EMG produced TPA metagenomics assembly of... | reverse complement strand
GGGGCTATATGGCGGAGGAAATGTCCGAGGCTTGGACTGAGCGCGCCAGGCGCCGCCAGGATATCTTCGATGGATTTCACTTTTATAGCCTATGATAGAGAAACGACGAGGATTGCCTTCTCGCTGAAGCTTGCCGCCATCAACTACGACTGCGGGAACGAGAAGAACGAAGTGCGCAAAGGGCAAAAGAGGAGCTGGGCCCGCGCGTGGCAGGATTCGGTCGCGGATGGCCTAGGCATTGATGCAGACGGCTACTTTTTGAGCGAGGAAGATGCGTACGGAGCCCTTGAGACAGTTTCGCGGCGGCGAGGCGGTAAAGTGCGTGCCTTGCTTGTTGCACAGGAGTTGGTTGAGTTTCGCCCCTATTCCCAGATGGGAGATGAAGAGAAAAAGGAATACAAAGGTTTTGAAGGAGAGTGGATCTTGGGTTAAACACGAATTTCCCAGGAGACAAGACGCGGTTGATTTGGACGCCATACGTTCTCTCGAGAAACGTTGCGGGACACGCTTCCGCGAGCTTTGCAGGTACATTGCCAAATGTTCTTGGTGGGCGGCGTCATTGTCGTGGCGGCGGCCGTAGGCGCAGGAGGGGCGGCCGCGGTACTCGCTCCGGATATTGCTGTCGGTATCTTCGGAGGCTCATTTGCCGGCCTTCACGGGGCTGCGCTTGTCAATGCGAGCCTTGCTCAGCTGGCGGTGGGGCCTTGGCCGCCGGCGGCATGGGCATGGCCGGTGGCACTGCTTTGATTACGGGCGGCGGTGCCGCGCTTGGTCTATTGGGTTCCGGCGGCGTTGCCTTGGCGGCATCGATGGGGGAGGACTACGCGCAGTTCGTGCTCGTCGAATGTTCGAGGCTCCTTGCTTTTCTTGATGTGGCTACTGACCGCTGCCCGCATGAGGGGGCCATTTTGGTGCGGAAAGCAGCCGAGGCCGTGCAGCGCGGCATCGCTGGCATTGAAGAAGATGTCGAGAAGGAGAACGGAAAGGGAAATCGCAAGGATGGCAAGTTGCTTAAGCAACTGAAGAAGGGTCTTGGGTATTTGACTTCGACCCTTAAGCAGATCGAGAAGATGCAGAGGCGCCTTGGCACCGCCGGTGAGGGTGAGCCGCTCAACAGCTTGCCGGCATCGGGTGATGAATAGGTACACTGCATATTGATGCCCCGGGAATGGCCTCTGATATGAGTCGCCGGGGTTTATTTTGTTTGGGTATGTAAAATTACTGGTTGGGTCAATAAATCAGTGATTGGTGATACCACTTATCAGATTTGTTAAACTATTGGTTGGCCGAAAGCTCAAATCATGGCTTTCGGTTGTAAAATACATGGTTGGAATTCTATTTTTCGCAGAGAGGTCCAACCATGGCCGATAAGACCGCGTTCGACTACGTGAACGAGATATGGAGCATCGCGAACTACGTGCGTGATGTCATTCGCTGTTAGCGCTACTGTAAAAACAACCATTTTGACCAACGCTCAACAACCAATCATGCCAACGCAATCCCGCCATTTGCGCCAACGCATTTTCACCATTTCCACCAACGCCGGGGCTTACGCTTCGATCGACGAGCGAACGATGCTTTCGGGAGGAGCGGGCCGTGGCGGAGAAGAACCTGATCGGAGAGTTGGACATGTACAGGGAAGCGGGCATAAAGCCCAACTTCAGCGACATAGCGAAGCGCTACGGCAAGGACAGGCACACCGTGGCGTCGTACTGGAGGGCCGAGGGCGGGCGGCCCCACGACGGGCGCGGCGACAGGGCGGGCTCGTTCGACGCGCACATCGAGGAGGTGGCCGCCAAGGCGCAGCTGCCGGGAGTCACCAAGAAGGGCATCCACGAGTGGCTGCTGCACAGGTATCCCGGCGAGGACCTGGCCGGCTACAACGCCTTCACCCAGTTCATGCGCAAGAACGGCATCGCCGTCGGGGCCTCCGGCGGCCCGGAGCCGCACCCGCGCTTCGAGACGCCGCCCGGACTGCAGCTGCAGTTCGACTGGAAGGAGTCCGTCAAGATGGCGAACCGCGACGGCGAGCTGTTCGAGTTCAACGTGTTCGCGGCGACGCTGGGCCATTCCCGCAGGCACATATTCATCCGGTCGAGGACCAGGACGACCGACGACCTGGTCAGGTGCATGTACGCCACGATCGCGAGGCTCGGCGGCGTGCCGCGCGAGTGGGTCACGGACAACATGTCCGCCCTGGTGACGGTCAAGGGCGGCCGGCGCCTCAAGGTCCAGCGCGCGTACGAGTTCGCCAAGGCCGCCGGCTTCGAGCTGAAGCTGTGCCGCCCGCGCAGCCCCCAGACGAAGGGCAAGGTCGAGTCGTCGAACCGCTTCCTGTCGCGGCTCATGGCCTACCAGGGCGACTTCGACGGCTGGGACGACATCGACGAGATCGTCGCGCGGATCGAGGACGCCAGCAACTCCGAGCCCAACGAGACCACGGGGCTGCCTCCCTCCGCGCTGTTCATGGAGGAGAAGGACGCGCTGCTGCCCGTCGGCAACCTGCGCGCCCTCGAGGAGGCGATGGGCGACGTGGTGCGCGTGGCCAGGGTGCCGGCCACGATGCTGGTGAGCGCGCACGGCGAGCCCATGTCGGTGCCCAGGCGCTGCATCGGCAGGCCCGCCCGCATCGTCTGCATGCCCGGCGGCGCGATGGACTGCTACGTCGGCGGCGAGCTGGTGGCCACGCACGTGGCGGGCGGGCCGGCCTACGACCCGGCGCACTACGCCGAGGCCATGGCCGGCAAGCGGTGGTTCGGCGACGCCGCCGGCGACATCGAGGCGGCCGCCGCGGCCAACCTCGGCCTGCTCGACTCGATAGGGGGCTCGCTGTGAGCGCCGCCGTGCAGGCCAGCCCCCTCAACCGCCTGGCGGCCAACCTCGAGGAGCTGGGGCTCGAGGGCATGGCGTCGTCGGTGCCCGAGTACGTCAGGCTCGTCGCCGACGGGAGGAAGGGCCTGGTCGACGCCATGCTCGAGCTCACCGACGCCCAGATAGCCCTCAAGCGGCGCGCCGACGACGAGCGCCGCACGAGGATGGCCAACTTCCCCTACATAAAGACGCTGGCCGACTTCGACTGGGGCTTCCAGCCGAGCGTGCCGCGCGGGCTGGTCGAGCAGCTGGCCACGCTCGAGTTCATCGACCGCGGCGACAACGTCGTGCTCGTCGGCAGCCCGGGCGTCGGCAAGACCCACCTGTCGATAGCCATAGGCCACGAGGCGGTGATGGCCCGCAAGCAGGTGTACTTCGCCGACTGCTCGAGGCTGGTCGAGGACCTCAAGCACGCCTCGGCGAAGGAGGCGCTGGCGCGCAGGATGCGGTTCTACGAGCACTGCAGCCTGCTGATAATAGACGAGCTCGGCTACCTCGACATCGGCAAGGAGGGCGCCGACCTGCTGTTCCAGCTGGTCAACAGGCGCTACGCGCTAAAGCGGTCGACCGTCGTCACGACCAACGTGCCGGTGGGCAGGTGGGGCGACGTGTTCGGCAGCAACGTCACGGCCTCGGCGGTGGCCGACAGGCTTTGCCACCATTGCGCGATGATCAAGATAACGGGACGGTCGTACCGCCTGAAGGACGTATCCATCGGCGGCGAGGACGGGAAGGAGGAGGGAGCCTAGACGCCGAAAGCGGCGCATCCGCGTTGGCGAATCCGGCGCATCCGCGTTGGCGCGATTGGCGAAAATACGTTGGTGAAAATGGTGAAAAATATATTGACGCTAACAAGGTGCGCCTCGAGCAGGTTCGCCTCGGCCTTCGAGGACTGGGTCGCGTGGCTCGCGCTGCACATGTGCCGCAGCGCCCTGGCCGAGCTGGCGCGCGTCGACTGGCACACCGTCGGGGGCATCTGCGCGCGCGTCGAGGCGTCGCTGGAGGAGGCCGACGGGCGCGGCAGGCTCGACGGGCTTCGCCGGATCGGCGTCGACGAGACGAGCTACAAGAAGGGCCAGAGGTACATGACCGTCGTGGTGGACCACGACCGCGGGAGGGTCGTGTGGGCCTGCAGGGGCCACGGGAAGGACAGGCTCAACGAGTTCCTCGACCTGCTGACGGATGAGCAGAGGGAGGCGATCGAGGTGGTCACGGCCGACGGGGCGCGCTGGATAGCCGACGCCGTGGCCGAGCGGCTGCCGCGCGCCGAGCTCGCGGTCGACCCGTTCCACGCGGTCTCCTGGGCGACCGAGGCCCTCGACGCCCTCAGGCGCGAGGTGTGGAACGGCCTGCGCTCGGCGCCGCGGCCGAGGCGGCGGGGCGGGCGCCGAGGGCCGGGGAGGCCGCGCCGCCCGACCCCGCCGCGGCGGTGAAGGGCTGAGGTTCCCGCTGCTCAAGAACCCCGAGGACCTCACCGGCCGCCAGGCGTCGGCGCTCGAGGGGCTCAGGCGCACCGGCTCGGCGCTGTGGCGGGCCTACCTGCTCAAGGAGGGCCTGCGGGCGGTCTTCCGGGCGGGGCCGGGCGAGGCCGCCGACGAGCTGGACGGCTGGCTCGCATGGGCATGCCGCAGCCGGATACCCCGCTTCGTGGAGCTGTCCCGCAAGGTCCGCAGGAAGCGCCGGGGCATACTCAGGTCGATAGAGCTCGGCGTCTCCAACGCGAGGGTCGAGGCGGTGAACAACAAGATCAAGGTGGCCATCAGGCAGGGCTACGGCTTCCGCAACATCGACAACCTGATCGCCCTCGTGATGCTCAGGTGCTCGGACCTGAAGCCGGCCCTGCCGGGGCGCGAGGCGTAGGGACTACCCACACGAACTCACGAAGGCTCCTTTTTTAGCCCTTTTTAGCCCTTCAGCAGATCATCCAGCACTGATGCTGCCTTCTGGTCATTTGCCTCGATAAAGTGGCTATAGATAGACAGCGTCGTCGATGGGCTAGCATGGCCCAAACGCGCCTGGATCGTCTTAATGTCCGCATTGGCACCAACGAGCAAAGTCGCTTGCGTATGTCTAAGCTCATGAGGCTTCAGCCCGCTATAACCCGTATAGCGGGTACGTTTGACGCCGTCACTCCCAATGACTTCCCTGCTCTCCTTAAAAGTACCGAAGCCGTTTTTCGCCGCAAACAGCCTAAACGCCCTTGAATAGTTATGTCCATCCATCCGGGTCACAAGAGCCCGTTTGCCGTTGGCGGCGTCAACGATCCCAATGGAATGGACAATGGGCGTTTCTCCAGTCTGCCCCACTGCAAAGGAATCGAACTCACTCCGCTGAATGGCTTTCCACCTGTCCAGATAGTCGGCAAGTTCATTTCCAACCGAAATCTTACGCCTGCTCATCTTTGATTTAGGCGGCCTCAATGTCCTGTCGTTCGTATATTGCTTTACTATCCTCAGAGTCTTGGCGTCGGGGTCATAATCCTCCATGAGAGACCAAGGGCCTCCCCCTTCCTCAAACCGCAGCAGAAAGTAGAAGCATTGTGCATGTGATAAAGGAAGATGGCTTCTCCTCCAAAAGGACCGCAAGAAGCCTTGCCGCCTCATCGGCGCTCAGCGCCTTACGAGCCTCGACATTCTGCTTGGGCAGTTTCACTCCCCTACAAGGGTTTTTGCCCACGAGGTCGTTATCGACGGCATCCTCCATTACCTGTTTGAGCTTGATGTGGATGCGGCGAATTTCACTTTCGCTGAATCGGCCTTCTTTTCTAGCCTTGGCATAAGCAGTGCGAACGTCATCCGATTTAAGCCGAGTGAGATCGGGATTGCCGAACAGCTCGCGTATGTGACGAATGTCCAAACCTTCACGCTCATAAGCAAGAGGTGATCCCATGGTCGACTCCCTGTTCGCGTGAAACCTGTCCGCATAATCTGATAGGCCCAGAGGACCATTGCCACGGTTGGAAGCGCCCTCAAGTTCAGCTCTATAGGCCTCCAGCGCCTTGGCGACTTCACTCGGCCAGTTTTTCGGGTTCTTGCTTCTGCAGTGAACCCTGCGTGACGGACTACGGCGGTACCGTCCTGTCTCCGGATCTTTTCCCAGGGAAAAATAAATCCGATAGACGCCTTTGCTCTTATCGATGCATTCCGATGTGCCGCGAGCGGTCTTTTTTATCAATCCCTGCAATCATATCCCTCGTTAGATTTTCGATTAGGCTTGCTGGCAAAGCCTTTAAAGCTTTGCCAGCAAGCCTAATCGAAACTTTTCACACTTTCAAGTCTCTCTAAGTGTGAAAATAGTGGGAAATATGATTCTAATAGCTAGCTCAATAATTGTTAATTACCTATTTCTACCTGCGCTTCCTTTTAATTCAGTGAAATTGGCCTCATCTCGTCAAATGCCGAATTCACGTACTCGTAAAGCGGGGGTCACCGGTTCGAGCCCGGTCGCTGGCTCCATTGCACAAGATAGCCGCCTTCGGGCGGCTTTTTTGTTGCCGATTTTGAGTGCGCACGCCAATCCAGGCACCAGAGCGCCGGCAGCCCCCTGCTCAAGAACAGAAAACCCCGCCAAACGTGATTCCCCTAGGGAAAACACGCTTGGCGGGGTCGTAGCGTGATTCCCCTAGGGAAATCACGCCATCAGACGAACAGCTCAGCCGAGCAGCTCGCTACTCCTCCCAGTAAGCATCTGCAAGCAGCTTAAAGCAAATCTTCTTAACCGGCTGCGCACCATCGCCCGGGAACTCGAGCGTGGGCATATGAGGCTCGCCGGCAACAAACAGCGCAAACTTGTCGTCAGCAAGATCGCCGGCGATCGAAGCGTCGGAATCGACCAGGTCGTAGTCGTCCTTCTCGTCAAACTCCTGGACCAGCGTCAGGCTGCCCGTGGCAACCTTAAAGGCCTCGCGACCCTCGACGTCGATCTGTAGGTCGTGATAGCACTGATGCGTCTCGTAGTGGGCCTCGGCCTCGGGACGCGTCGTGGGAGCCATGACGTTCGCAAAGACCTTGTCGCCCAGAATCGGATGGCTGCCGACCTCGAGCTCCGCCGGGTCGTTCTCCTCGAGCCAATCAATCAGCACATCGAGGCCCTTGAGCATTCCGCGGTACTCCTCGATATCGCCCAATGCACCGTAAATCATCTAAATCCCCTCTCGGATCGTTTCTTTGGCGGCTACTCGGCAAACGCATTGCCGACGCTGTTGCCACCCACATACGTCTCGACCAGGGTAAGGTCGGGATTGAACACGACAACGTCGCCGTCGCGCCCCGGCATAATGCTACCGCACTTGTCGTCGGCATGAGCTAGCAAGCGATGCCGGGGGCGACGCCCAAGCTCTTACAGCTCGGTCACGACAACGCCGTTGTAGACCTCGTCCCAACGATCCATAACCAAGTGGCCAGTCATGGGATCCATGGCGTTGAGCTTGCCGCAGGTGTTGGCGGTACGCAGCACCGTCTCATCATCCGCGCCGGCTGCGATGGCGTGCGCGAAGCCGGCAATGGTCGAATCGCCCGAGCCCGTAGCGTTAACGGCGGGGATATCGGGGGTCTTGGCGCGGAACGCACGGCCGTTATGGAAGCCAACGGAACCGGCAGCGCCCATGGATACGACGACCCAGGGAATATCGGAGAAGCGAGCATCAGAGGCGAGCGCGGCGCGGAGCTCGTCCACATCGTCGGTGGTAAAGCTCGTGCCCAGAAGGCCGTTAATTTCGGTCAGGTTAGGCTTGACCAGCTCGGGCTTAATTTCGGACTTAAGGGCGGCCTCGAGCGAAGCACCCGAGGTATCAAGCAGCACCTTGGCGCCGGCGTTCTCGGCAATGCCCGTGATCTTGGCATAGTAGTCTGCCTCGACACCGCGGGGCAGCGAACCCGAGATGGTAACGACAGCGGCCTTGCTCGCAAGCTCGGTAAACTTGGCGGTAAAGGCATCGAGCTCCTCGGGGGCAATTGTCGGGCCGCTCTCGAGCAGCTCGGTCTGGTTGCCGGCGTGGAGGATGTTGAGGCAAATGCGAGTCTCGCCCTTGATGGGTACAAAATCATTCTTAATGCCGTTGGCATCCATGAGCTCGGCCATATAGGCGCCCATGTGGCCGCCGAGCAGACCAGTTGCCACAACGTCGTCGCCCAGCTGACCCAGTACACGGGCCACGTTGAGGCCCTTACCGCCGGCGGTCTTTTCGGGCGTCACACGGTTGACGTCGTCGATAATGAGCTCATCGAGCTGATAGCGCGTATCGACAGACGGGTTCATCGTAACGGTGAGGATCATTTTTAGCTCCTTATCTCGCAGGCTCCTTATGCCTCGCGATACGAGTCGACAAAACGGAATTACAGGATCTCAATCGCGAACGAGCGAACGACGGTCTCCTTGGGCTTGGCGATAAGGCAGCCGCGCTTGTGCTCAAGCACGTCATCCTCATCGGAACAGGTCGAGAGGCCGCCCCAGGGTTCAACTGCCACAAAATCACCCTCGGGCTTGCTCCACACAATGAGGTACGGGAAGCCCTCAAAGCTCAGGCGAACGCCCTTGTCCTCGCCTTTTTTGGAAAGCGTGACCTGACGGCTCTCGAGCACGTCAAAGATGGTCTCCGCAAAATCGAAGAGCTCATGCGACAAAGGCAGCGTCTTTCCCACCATGGGGTTCTTGGAGCGCCTGTCCACATCAATCAAGCCAGTCGATGGAACGGCGGTGCAGAGCTCCGCAGCCTCGTCCTTCTCAAAGCGCAGCTCGTAGTCCGTATAGACCTCGCCCTCATCGAGCGGGCACCTAAAGCCGGGGTGTCCACCGATAAAGAAAGGCATGTCCTCGGTGCCCTCGTTGGTAACCTCATAGGAGACACGCACGGCGGCGTCCTCGAGCGTATAGCGGGCGACAAGTTTAAACGGATACGGATAATCGCTCAGCAGCGCGGCGTTATCCTCGGATGCCAGGCACATAGCCAGCTCGTTTGTGCTTTGGCTCAGCAGCTTCCACTCCTGCTTGCGCGCAAACCCGTGGCGGGCGAGCTTCACATGATGCCCGGCGAACGTCATGGCGCTGCCATCGCGCAGGCCTCCGCAAATCGGGAAGCAAATCGGTGCCTGGCCGGACCACACGGCGGGATCGCCCTGCCACAAATACTCGCGACCGTCGGCCTCAATCGAGGTAAACGAGCCGCCGGCTGTAGACACCTTAATAGAAATCGAATCGTTGGAGAGAGCGTATTCCATTGCCCATCCTTTCGAACAACTGCTTTTTGCTCGCAAGAACCCGTCTCGGCCCTGACCAAAGGACAAACCCGCACGTTCATCGATGCGTCCGATATCCCAGCCATGCAACGGGGTACCATAGAGACATTGATGCAATTACAGCTGAAAGGCCTTCTTATGCGAACCATCATCCTTTATGCCTCACGCCACCACGGCAATACGAAAAAAGCTCGTGGACGCCATCGTCGAGGCGCACCCCGAAATCGATACCCTCGACGTGCAAGTCACTCGGTAAAAACGAGTACCCCGACCTGCACGAATACCATCTGATCGGCGTCGCCACGGGCATTTATTACTCCGAGATCGACAAAGATATGGCGCGCGTGCTCACGAACGCGCTGCAGCCACAGGATAAGGTGTTTGGCCTTATGACCTACGGTGGCAAAAAGCAAGTGGTACGGCAAGGATATCGATGGCATCTGCCGCATGAGGCAGGCCATCTTTATGGGCGTCTACGGCTGCCCTGGCTTTGATACGTGGGGGCCGTTCAAACTCACCGGCGGCGTCCAGAAGGGACACCCGACCGCTGAGGAAATTAAGGGCGCCGTCGACTTCTTCGACAAGATCGAAGACGAGTATGGCGACATCATCGTCGAAGAGTACGCCAAGCGCGAGAAGCGTCTAGCATACGAAAAGGAGCATCCCGCGGGGGGCTCTTGTGGCCGGCGTCAAGCGCACGGCAAAGAAGATCGCTAACAAGCTGTAACTGTTAAGGTGCTTTTGAGCGTTTAACCCATACGGCGGGTCCGAGCAGATTCGGGCCCGCCGTCTTTTTGCTATCGTTACTCGGTAAAGGCGTTGCCGACGCTCTGGCCGCCAACATACGTCTCGATGAGGGTGAGCTCATGGTCGAACACGACAAAGTCGGCGTCGCGACCCGGCATGATGCTGCCGCACTTATCCTCGATGTGCGCGGAGCGTGCCGGCACCTCAGTTGCCATGCGAATGGCGATATCGGCGCTGGCGATACCCCAGTCTACGATGTTCTTGACGCCCTGGGCAAGCGTGAGCACCGAGCCGGCAATGCTCTTGCCGTCGGCGAGCCAGCACAGGTTGTCCTTCATGATGACGTCCATGCCGCCACTGGTGTAGCTGCCCTCGGGCATGCCGCCGCAACCCAGGCAGTCGGTGATGAGCACCGTGTGCTGCCAGCCCTTTGCCTGCAGCAGCGCCTTGATGGCGGCAGGGTTTACGTGCTTGCCGTCACAGATGATCTCGGCGTAGGTCTCGGGCGTGGACATGGCAGCGCCCACGACACCGGGCTCACGGTGATGCAGCCCGCGCTGGCCGTTATAGGTATGCGTAAAGCAGCTGGCACCGGCGTTGATGGCGGCGATGAGCCACTTCGGCTTGCGGCCGCGGCCCGTCCAGGTATTGCCGTCGGCATCGCGGTACTTGACCATACGGCCGTCGTCGTCCTGTTCGCCCGGAGCGGGGACGGTGATGTCGTCCGTCGTAAGATGGTACGTGCGGATCATGACCTTAACGCGTTCCACAACCTGCTTCTTAATCGCAGCGCGGCGAGCATCCAGGGCACGCTGTTCTTCTTCAATCTGGGTCAGTTCATTTACGAATTTATCATCGGACATATTATTCTCCGAAAAAATGGGAAAACGTCTTGTTGGAACGAATAATACCAAATTTAATCTCAAAGCAATATCTGACTTGAGAAAAAGTTATTCAAACTCGTGTTCGATCAGACTGTTTAGACATATCGAGAAAGAGAATATTGTGATGCAATGGGATGAAGAATTCTTATTGAGCAGGTTTTGTAGCAGAATACTAAGATCAAAGCTGAAGACGGCGCAGAGAACCGCAAGCGATTGAACCATTGTGAGCTGCGAAAGATTCAATCTGAAGTACTTGGCCGAATGAATGCCTTATGCCGCGCTGCGTTTGACTTAAAGTTCCTTTTTGCCCCTGAAATATTTACGTTGTTACTGCCGCACAACAAGACTTAGCGGGAGTACTTGCTCTCAAAGCAAGACTTTTCGTGCCGCAATTGCATACAATTTCATAAAACGAAGTTGTATTTGCCGTCAATGCATCTCGATTGGTATCGAAAAACATGCCGCTTCACTATGAACTCTCTGATCTGCGCCTTCTTTTGATTCTCATGCGTACGCGCAGTTTGTCAGCGAGCGGAGAAGCGGCACATTTGACAACTTCAGCCGTCAGTCTTCGCCTCCGGAAACTCGAAGACGGCATCGGCGCGCAGCTTTTCACGCGGACCGGGAAAGGACTCGTGCCGACTGAAGCCGGAACCGCATTGGCCGAAGCTGCAGTGCCCATTCTTGCAGAAGCGGCGGCGCTCGACGCACGATTAAATCCCTTTTCAAAGCATGATCCGGAGCCGCTTCGCATCTTTTCAAACAGCACAGGGCTGCAGAATTTTCTCTGCCGAATCGCGGCCGATTATCTGCGCGAAAATTCAAGTTTCCGCGCCGTATTAACTGAACAGCGAAGTTCATTGACGCCTGAGGCAGTGCTCACCGGTGAAGCCGATTTGGGACTCATCGGCGGAATTCGGGAACTTTCGCCGGCCTATCGGACGAAGCTCGAACTCGTTCAATTTGTCGAAGATCGCCATGTGGTGATTCTCCCGAGAGACTCCAGCGCGGCTCAGCAGTTTAAAAATCGGCCGATTCTATTTGCCG
>ENA-OPYX01001563-OPYX01001563.1-human-gut-metagenome-genome-assembly--contig:-NODE-1563-length-11792-cov-2.625204_pt1 | contig 11792 bp, 15 predicted proteins | sample MGYA00242639_ERZ504486 | MGnify/ENA primary metagenome ERZ504486 (study PRJEB26092, sample SAMD00036296) | human gut metagenome | host: Homo sapiens | study: EMG produced TPA metagenomics assembly of... | reverse complement strand
AGATCACCGTCACTTCAAGAGATGCTGAAGGCCATGTTCTGGATGTTTCCAACGGCTATACCGGAAGAATTGCCGGAAATGATACGATCCGGTTCAGTGGAGGGGTAATGTACGTCGGCGATGTTCCCTTCTGCGGTAGAACTTGCCGTCGGGAACCCCATGGGTGGATACAATGATCATTTCGATGCAACTGCAAAGGCATCCGATTTCCAGTTCAAGAATGTGGCACGTCTGGACGAATCCAAAAAATTTCCGGCGATGTTGTCATGAAGCCCTCGAAACCATTGAAGTAGGCGTCGTAATATTCCGTGATGACGTGCTCTATCAGACGGTCTTCCGTCTTTGTGACCGTTCCCTGCGTACCTTTCCAGATAAGCAAGACGAGGATTTTTCAAGAATCCCGATTTTTTCTACGTTCATCTCTTCCCGATTGACTGCGGAACGGATTCATCGTGATGGGCCGTTCCTCGGTATAGCTGATATACTTGCCGCCCGAAAATACTCGCATAGCCCCCTCGTAATGAGTTACCCCGTATCGACCATTACCACGTCCGTCCCCTGTTCATGCAACTGGCGCACGATCGGAGTCATGTGGAAACTCTTTCCGCTGCCCGAAGGCCCCAGGCAGAAAAAAATTCGAGTTGTCGGTCAGCTTGTTCTTTCCCTCTTTTCCCGTGATGTCGATAGCTACCGGAACACCTTGACGGTCAGTATAATAAATTTTTATCGGCGTTTCCTCACTATGCTGCACCCGTTCCTTGTACATCAGGCATACCGCAGCGTCGGAGAGGGTCAGAAAACGGTCATATTCCTCGTTCAGGCTGTAACAGTTGCCCGGAAATGAACTGACGAACAGTTCCAGTTGGTTGTATGCACGCTTACTGATATGTATGCCCATGCGCCCAAAAGCGTTTTCCAAGTGATTCGTGCATTTTTGAAGGTCGGTGTCGGCAGGCACGCCCACCACCATGTTGAAGTGCGTGTACACGAGCAGTTTGCTTTCACGGGCTATTACGTCCTGTACCTGCTTGATGTCCTCTACGGCCATTTGGTTACTCGGATTGGGGATGCTTGCGTGCCGGTTCTTCTTTTTGTCGAGTAATGCCAGTTCACGCTTCTGACTGGGCAGGAAAATAATTTGGTTGTACACCACCGTTTCTGCGTTCGGAATATTATCCACCACCGAGACAAGATCCACTGGCATCTCGGTATTATTCACCTCGATATTGGTATAGGGACGTATCAGCGAGGGGAGTGCGGCGCAGTCCACGTCCACGAGGCTGTACACCTTACAGCGTTTATCACCCATAGATACCGTTTCGTCGTCAGCCTTGACATTCGTCATCGAGACCGTACGGTCTTTGAAGTTCATCGCAAAGTAACGGTCCACATATTCGCTTGCCTCGGCTTTGTTCAGGAATTTCACTTGTACACCGCTGTCGCGTAGTAGGTCTCGAACCTTATAAATCTTCACGAGGAAATCGCGCCATTTCTTGCTATCGTAAGAGAAAAGACGGCTCTTCTTGGCTTCCTGTGTGATAGTCAGATAGCAAAGGCTGTCCGTGTACGGACGCCCATTAAAATAACGGAAGTACGATGCCGAAAGAAATTCTTGATTATGCTCCGGCTCGTTCGCGAACTGTTTTCTCACGAAGATGTCCTGTTTGTGTAAGGCATATCCTTCGCCCAGTGTTTGCGCAAGGGCAGAGAATAGATGCGTGAAATCGTAATAGCTGTCAATGTCTGCCGAATACTTCTGTACTGGATTTTCGATTTTCAAGACGGCGGAATATTCACCCGTCTTGGTGTACAGCACACCCACACCATCTGTATCTTCCACAGAGAAATAGATATTCTGAAAGATGTGCTTGCGCTTGCCGCCCGTACCGAACGTATAGACTGACAAGGCCATACCCGTACATAGGGCGATGAAAAATAAAATGATATATAGGGTCATTCCGATATTCGTTCATTAAATAGGGGCAGGTCTGCCTCGGCTGGAGGCGGACCCGCCCGCGTTCAACAATCAATCAGCCACACACATTGCCGTGATGGTTTTTCTTATAGTCATACTTTGTGCGAATAGGCATACACATACACTCCACGTTTTACATTTTTGCTGTGCAGCCCTTTTCGCTGTTTGAGGATGATAAGCACGATTCCCGCAGATAAGACAGTTGCCAATACGACCAGTCCGGCCACAAAGCCCATAAGACAGTAGGCGGCGATAAAGCCCACAATGGCTCCACCAGCCACGCCTGCCGCCCAATAGATGTAGCGGCCTTGTAATCCCATCAGCTCCAAAGGCCGTTGTAACCCCTTGAACAGCGGATAATCCGGATAACGTCCGTCATTAATCATTTCTTGACTGTTTATGCGTTAATTCCGAAGAACAGAGGTAATGCTTGGGCTGCCGCAATCAAGAAAAGGCACGCCCCAACTACCATCATAATCTTCTTCTTGACATCCTGTTCCTCGTTGTTCATGGCGATATACACCGAAATGGCTCCGATGATGGCCACGACACCAGCAATGGCATAGCAGAGTTTGACCATGACAGGAACGTATTTCACAATTTCCTCCGCTACGGTTGATAGAGCTGTCGTACCGGCCGAGTAATCGCCTGCCGTACTTTGAGCCATAGCAGGTATGCCTCCCAACAGGGCAATGATTAACATTCTTACTTTGGTGGAAACTTGCATGATAGTTTTCTTTGCCTTTCGGCACATTCTTTTAAATTTCTGAAACATATTTATTACATTTTTGTGGTACTCTTGTTTTTGAATTTATTTTACACTTCTATCAGCCACCTATATGCGGTAGCCGAAGAAAGCAGGGAACACGATTGAAGCTCCAATGATGAAGAGGCACGCACCGACAAGTGATACGATAGACTTCACCACGCCGTCCTCGCCTGTGTTCATTTTGATATAGATCTGGAGCGCGGCAACGACTACGAAAACCGAGGCGACAGCGTAGCAGATGTACAGCACGTACAGCATCATCGTCACCACGAAGTCGTGCATCGTTGCCAGTGCGTCTGCACCCCAACTGTAGTTTACGCTGCCACTTTTGGCGAATGCCGCATAAGGGACAAAGCACAGTGCACATAATATTTTTTTTGCTTTCGACATTTTACAATCGGTCTTTGAGAGGTTTCCATACCAGTTTCGGACGGTTGCCCGTCTTTCCTTTGGCAAGCATTGCTTTGTATAGTTCGTCTGCCGTGTATGCGTCCGACAGGTAGGTCTCGGTTTCTTCCATCTGTTCCTCCGCTTGGGCTTTCAGGCGTTTTAGCTTCTCCGCCACGGCTATCTCGCCATTATTGTCTGCGGTTTCCGTCTCCTGTGGTGCAGGCGAAGCGGTAGGGGCAACATCTGTTTCATATTTCTCATTACCCACATTGAATCCCGTATCGCTCTCCGTCACGTACACACTCTGTTCATCTTCTGGCGCACCGAGGTCAAATACCTCTTCTTCCGGCTTGCCATTTCCTTTTTTTCCATAAAGGTCCTGCACGATGATAACTGCATAATAGACGAGATAGGCAACCGTCAGGACAATGGTGAAAATAAAATATGATTTCATATATTTTTGTATAATATGATTTTTATATTTGGTTGTATGTGCAAAATAAGAATGGATAATTTGAAAGATAAAATTATTGATTATAAAACGTATCGTTTCAATATAATATTTTTTCAAAATCCAAAAATCATATTTCAAAATCATATTCAAATATGATTTTGGATAAGAAAACAGGAAAAGTCGGGATATAAAAAAAGCCCTCCGTGATGAAGGAGGGCTTAGGGAGCGGGTTGTTCATTGTTTCTTCCCACGTAAGTAGTCGTTCAGGTCTTTGTAACCGGCATAACAGTTTGATTCGTTATAGACGCATCTGCCATACATCCCGGCTATGGTTTCCACTGTCTTTTGTCCGGCAAGGTCATTGTCAAGGTAACAGTGAATATACGTGTATTTTTGCAAATACGTCAATGTCCTTTTCAGATTACTGACCGAGTTCATAACAAGGTAGTCACAGGGGGCATTAATGCAAATGGCACTATCGTCCGTCTGTTTTAGGGTTAGATAGGACAGAAAGTCCATGAATCCTTCAAATAGGCAGACACGGCTCTGTGCCTCACCACGCGATTGGGGTATCAAGGAAATGTCCTTGTTCTTGATACATCCTTTGTAATAAGGGTTTCGTACCTCGTATCCACCGGATATATTGCCAAAGGCCAGTGCAAAGTAACGTCTCTGGCGCAGTTCGTAATGGACTTCCTTGCAGAACATTCGTCCGATATCCGAATCAATCATACGTGAATGGAGATATGAGAGCAGTGCGTGGTGTCGCAGCGGCACGATAATCAAATTCTTCATGTCGGCTTCCACTGGTCGAGAGGTTGCGGGCAACGCCCGGGTTCTCGGCAGCGACACACCATTGACATACCGTTTGATGTATGCTAATGCTTCACTCACACTTTTAGTTCCGCAAAGGTACTTACCCAGTTCCACAAGGTCGCCTCCGGTAGCCTCGCCAAAATCATACCATTCATTCAGCCGGTCATTGACTTTGAACGATGGCGTCACCTCTTTCCTGAGAGGCGAAAGATACCAATATTGCTCTGATTTCATATACTGCGCACGGTGGCCGAGCTGGGCCAAAAAGTCCACGATACGCACTCGTTTTGCTTCGTCTATGGTCATATTAAATTTCTTTTCACTTGTTTGTACAAAAGCGGTTTAGTTTAGTTTGCGCCCCTATATATATAAATACTAAATTAAACTGAATTATATAGGCCCGCGCCCGCTCTCATTCTTCATCGAAAAGCATGGTTTCTGCCTGTGTCATGTCATAATAAAAAAGTTTATCTCGTTTGATAACCAGTTTTAAGGTGTCAGTCAGATATTGCAGCAGTTTGACCATTACGTTTCTCCCACGCTTAAACCCGATTGCCTCGTAAGCAGTCATCATGGCTTGCAGCATATTTTCAAACCCACGGATGGGTTTGTCTCCAAATGCAGCGGAAAGGGCTTCACGGTGCTGTTCGATGCTTAGTTCCATAAAACCCGTCCGCTGTTTCGGTTTCTGATGTGGGGCATTCTCAAACAAATGCCCTTCTGCGAGAACCGGGAGCCCGCCCTCATTGACAGTGAAAGCAAAAGGTTTAAACTCTTTCTCACGGATGTGTAACGCATGAACTTCGCTGACGTTGGGACAATCGTTGTTTTTGCTGATGACCAGTACAGTCTCCGCCTTGTTGCTCATTTCCGTACCGATATGCCCGCGCACATTGTTATCTCCTTTATTCAAATGTAGCACACAGTGGATATGCAGGTCATACTTTGATGACCATTCCATCATCTTGTTAATGACTTCCACGGACTCACCGGTACTGTTTATGTCAAGCATCAGGTCACGGATACCGTCGATGATAACAAGTCCGTATCCTTTTCTTTGACGTAAGGCGTAGTCGATGACCCCAATGCGTATTGCCGGAGAGTATTCGCGCAAGCAAATAAAGTCGAGGTTTTCACTGTCGGTTGTAGTGGGCAGTCCGGCAAGCCGCAAGATGCGTTCCAGTACATTGTGACAATGGAAGCGGCTCTGCTCCGTGTCCACGTACAGGATGCGGCGCTTGCCCTCGGGCAGGTGGGCGTGGTAATTCAGTATTTGCCGGTCGGCCAGCGACGCGGCGACGATAGCCGAGACATTGAATGTCTTTTTCGACTTCGCCTTGCCGGTCGAGGCGCTGAAATTGCCGAGCGTGGCTATGGTGGAGTTGTCTATCCAGATGATCTGGGGCGGAGTCTCGTAAGTGTCCGTGGCCCTTATCTGTGATACAGAGAGAATATCCGACAACCGGCTTTCGTCCAGTTCCGTTCCCGTGATGCGTTCAGTTCTTTTTTCGTTTTCCATAGCGCTTCTGGTTAAAGAACGGTTGAGTTGCTGACACTTCTTTCGCGATACGCATGGCTTCGTCCACGGTCGGTTCGCAGTTTTGCAGGAGCCATTCGTCCAGCTCCTCCTTGGCGAAGTAAAGCATCTTGCCGCGTGGCTTGTAATGCGGGATCTCCTTGTTCGATGTAAGTTTGTACAGCAGGCTTTCGGAAACGCCGATATACATGCACGCTTCCTGAAAGGTAAAGACTTTCTTGGTCGTGTAGATGGTGTTTTCCAGCAAAGCCACACGCTCCAAAAGATTTTCCACCGGCTCCAGTTTCTTCAGGACCGATTCTATGACGGCAAGCCGTTCGCTTAACCGCTCCATGAATGTAGTTCTATTTTGCATAAGACTGATGTTAAAATTAGACAATGGAGATGCACCTCCGTATATGTAGCGCGTTACGGAGGGCAAAATTAGATGATATGGACGGGACAGCGGAAAATCCCACAGTGATACCATGCGGGTATCACTGCAAACTATCACGCTTTTACCTTTCACATACTTGGCTTTTCGGCACTTCCTGTCATTTCGGCAACGGCCTTCCTGATGCCATGGGCGACCGAGGTCATTCTGATCCTCGCGGCGGACAAGGCAGTGGACAGGTTGGATGCGGACACGTGCTTGCTGCCGTCCTTGGCCAACAAGAACCGTCCCTTGTCGAGAACGGATTGCCAGTACGGTTGGATAAGCCGGTGTTCGAGCAGGGCGTCAAACAGGATCGCGACGTGGCGGACGTTGTTTACCCGGATGCAGAAACCTTCCCGGCAGGCGAACAATGCCTCCATGTCCTCGATGCGGAGGGTAGAAACGCGAAACAGATGATAGGCGGTGGCGCAAGCCACGATGCTTTTCATCTGTTCTCCGGAAAAATTGCAGCCAAAAGAAAGAGAAGGGGTGTGCACGGAGCTTTCCGCGCCGGGACTGCCGGGCGAGAATTTGCGGAAGTCGTATTCCCGCTTCAGCCTCATGCAGTCCTCTAAAGAGAATGCGTCAGCGGTAAAGAAGCTCTTGATAAGGGCCGGGCAGTTGCGCAGCAGCCCTCTCACGATGTGGATGTTCATCTCGTGGCAATTCCTGCAAACCGCCTTGTTGCAGTCGATGTAACGATGGCTGTTTACGAAGTCAGCCACGTAGCGGTCATACCGCTTGCCGTTTGTTATGACATCCCGAAGATAGGGTTCTCTCGCCTCAGAAAGCAAGGCGAACAGTTCGTCCGCCACGTCTTGTTCCGTAGCGAAGTGGTGCGTGTGCAGGTTCCCTCCAAAAAGAGAGAAGACCATTGTCAGGTCTTTCATGTCGAATTACTTTTTTAGTTAAACTTTATAATAAGGGTTTGCGCTCCATGTAAGAACACTTGGAGCGAAATATAAAATATTTACCTGTAAATTCAAATTTGACATGCGGAGTTTTTTATGTCAATCGAATAATCCGTTGGTCAGATTAACCGCGTCGTCTTTTTTCTTGTTGACGATTTTGGCGTACACCTGTGTCATTTTTACGGATGTATGGCCGAGCAGCTTCGATACGGTGTAGAGGTCCGCTCCAAGCGTCAGCATCATGGTAGCGAACGTGTGGCGGGCTGTGTGGAAGGTGAATTGCTTGGAAATCCCGGCGGCTTTAGCCCAAGGTTTGAGAAGCTGATTGGTAGTCGAAGGCAGGTCGAATACCAGGTCGTCTCCCGTCTTATCCCCGCGTTCCGGCATCCACTTCAATGCCTCGGCTGAGAGCGGAAGATAAATCGGCTCCTTGGTCTTCTGCATGGCCACCGCCAAACGGTATTGCCCGTGGTCGAGGAACACGTCTTTCCATTTCAAACCTTTCACGTCGCTGATGCGTAATCCGCAGAAACAAGAGAACAGGTAGGCGCTCTTTACCCTCTTGTTCTCCATCGGGGTGGCGATCAATGCCCGTACCTCTTCGATGGTCATGTACGAGCGAACGCTTTCCGGCATTTTGGGCTTCTCCGATTTGTCCATTTCGTTAAACGGGTTTCTCAGCAGGCGCTTGGCACGGACGGCAGCGTTCAGTGCGCCGTTCAATATCTGGTAATAGGTATTACGTGTAGAAGCTGCTATCGGCTTTCCCTTGGGACGATAGGTTGTCAGCATGTAGTCAATGTAGCCTTGGCAAAAGGCGAGGTCTATCCGGTCCAGCGTGAACCTTTCTCCCGCGTATTCCTCCAAAATGTGGGTGACGGCTGTGATTTGGCTTGCACCCTTTTTGTCCCGTTTCTCCTGGTTCTCCTGGTAGGTATGCATCCAGTCCAGCAGGTAAACCTTATCTGTATGGTTCACGATGCCGGCTTCACCGCTTGTCAGTTCAATGATACGTTTTGACTTGATGGCATTCGCGGCAGCCATCGTTATCTCGTTTTGCTGACGGGCATTGTAATCCACTTCGGGTATGAGGTACAGTCTAAGGTACTCATACGACCGTTTACCTTTATAATTGATGTCCAAATACAGACTCTTGTTTCCGCCACTCAAATCTTTCATCCGGAGACGAATCGGCTCTTTGAGTTTGGCTGGCTTTTTTCACTCGTGCCATATGGGTAATTATTACTTGTTTTTCTGTTGGCAAAGTTACAAATAATAATCGGAAACGAGAAACAAACGAGAAACAAAAATGTACCAAAAAAGAGCCAAATTAACATGAAGAAGATGAAAACTAACTGAAAGAAATAATACCTACTTAAATACTGATATAAAGCGTATTTACTTATATTTTATTGGTTTTTGTTTTCATCTTAAGCACGTGGCTATATTTATTGGAAATAATAATGCAATTATTAATAGATATGCTTGTAGAATTGCAGAATTGGAGAATGTGAGCTTACAAGAACGTCAGGCTAAAAAAGAGGAAATAGGAATCCTGAATAGAAAAATCCTTTGTTTAATAGCAGAAAATAAGCGAGTATGTGAGAATTCGAGTGTTGACGCCTTGTTTGTATTAGAGGAATTGAAGCAAGGAAATTTGATTATTAGTAATATGACTATTGCTGAACGGCAACATATATTTGACTTTCTGGATTTGGTTCATGCGAATTTTATTACTCGACTTAAACAAGAGTTTGATTTAACAAAAATGAATTATTGTTGGCTGCGTTGCTGAAAGTGGGATTCTCTAACAAGCAATTAATGATTGTTTTTGATTGTGAAATGAAATCCATATATAAAAACAGACAAAGACTAAAAGCAGATTTAGGACTTACTAAGAATGATTCTTTAGAGCAAATGATAATGATGTATTGAGAAAAAAACGTTTTTTTGTCCTATATGTTTCTTTGTAGTGTGTTGATATATAATTTATTACCTACCCTATTTTTGTCCGCATAGTTATTGCTGAATTATTGTTGAATAGTCCCTAATTTTGTATAAATAAAAAATGAAAGACTATGAAACTGAAAATTATCTTATCTGTATTGTTGTTATTTTCTTTATTAAAGGTCGATGCTAATCCTTGGTCGACATAAGTATTGCTTCTGGAAAAAGAAGAAGTCTTTTTGCATTCAAATGATATTCCTTTTGAAATTCTGACTACGGGAAAAGAAGATGGAAGCCGTTCCGTTATACCATTAGTGCCATTTGTTGTATTCGTTGAAGATTCTAATTATTCCGTGGAATTGGATTTTATGGAAGGAATCGGGGTAGTGGAAATTGCCATTTCCCAAAATGGTTCTGTGATTTATTCTTCTTCCGAGAATATTCTATCTCCCCTTCGGAAATATTTGCAACTTCCTTTCGGAGTATCAGGGGAGTATTGTATAGAAATTAAAGGAGATAATGGGGCATATGCATATGGCTGTTTTGAATTATGATATATTGTTAACTAAAAAATGTAATGCTTATGAAAAAGATTAGTTTATTGTTGGTAGGAGTGTTAGCTCTATTTTCTTGTGAGCAAGAGGAATTGGATAACTTTGTGGAAAGTAGTGGTGTGGGGCAGGTGATGACAAGGGCGATAGGTTCTAGTGCGGATTTTGATCCGATAAGTGAGCTTGCCGAAATTCCAGTGAATATTTTGAATATTGGAAACTCTAAACAAAAGTATCTTACTTGTAAAGAGAAAGGTACTGAAATTTGTTTAACAGATAAAGATGATGGATCTTTGAGGCAGAGATGGTATCTGAAGTATGGAAGAACTATTGTTGTTGCTGGGGGAAATAATAGAGTGACATCCGATACATATGGAGTTGTTACTCCTAATAACTATTTATCTTCAGAAATACCTGATAATCTTCGTTTGAGTTATTGGAATAAATCAACTTTTGATTCACCTTTGGCTGGACCTGGCTTAAGCTTTAATTGTTTGGCTGATGCTAATTGTATGATATATACGATGTATGGAAACTTTAATACTGGTTTGTCTTCTTATTATTTGCAATCAGAATCTTCAACGTCTTCCTCTGTAAAGTTTAAAACGAATAATTCCTCAAGCCTCGCTTTATGGGAAATAGTTCCTGTTGGTGAATATGAACTTGTTGGTTTAGAGTATGTACGGACTACGGTTGACAGCTTTGAACTACAGAAGTGATTTGTGACCATGATGAATATACAAATGAACATTTAAGCGTTGATACATGGAACTATTCTTTATCTACAAGCTATACAGAAAAATCTGATTTTTCAAAAACAGAAGGAGTAAGTGTCACTATTTCAGGAGGATTGAACGTGGGTATACCTAATGTGGTAGGAGATGATTCTTCGCTTGGAGTAAATGTTTCTGTACAGCAGCAGACAAATAAATCTTGGACTTATGGTACAAGTGATAGTAAAACGGTAACAAAAACGAGAACTGGACAAATCCCGATTCAACCAGGTGAAACTGTAAAACTTGATGCGGTGTTAGTCATGTACAAAGGTAGTTTGACTTACGTTGCTACATTAAGGAAAATAGGGGATACTAAAACGTTTAGAGTTAAAGGAAAATGGAGTGGAGACTGCTTTTCTTCTTTTGAAGCTAGAACATATAATCCAACAACAGGGAAATTGGTAGGAGAATATGTTTTAGAATAATGTGATTGTCTAAATTATGGTTGTTTATAAATGTTAAATAAATATTGGGGCGTGCAGTATTTAGATTAATCTTTCATTTAATCTTAAAAACAATGAAAAAACGAGGAGAGTGCTATATTACTCAATTCTTTTATCTAAATTTTGCAAACTCTAATATTTATAGGAAAGATGAAACAATTAAAATTCTTGATGGTTGCCTTGACATTGTTGATGGGCATTGCGTTTACTTCGTGTCTGAATTCAGATGACGGAGAGTATGATGACATTTATGGCATGGTTTTAGTGAATAACTATATGGGATTACTCTCTTTTGAAGATGCTGCGGGTAACACTTATCAACCTACATCGGCTTCTGTTACTCAATTTGAGGCAAATTCGAGTTTGAAGATTTCAGATTCTCGAATGGGAATCATCTTAGGAAAGAGCATAGAACCTGAGACGAATGAAAAATCTAAAACTACCAACTTCACTTTGAAGAATTTTCAGCCTATTTCTTTTGCAAACGCTGTCGTATCAATGACAGCAGAAAGCTTGGTTGTTGATGCGCCGGAAACAGCACCGGTGATAACTTTGAAATTGGAAAATGGGTCAGTTCAGCCATTTTTGTATAACAAGGATATACTTGTAACTCCTATAGCTTGGAGACTGCAAAATGACACGATAAGTTAAGATGCATAAATTTGCTTTAGCTTGTGTACTGGATGAAATTGAAGCAGGGCCACAGACCTTGTTTTCTATCTACGTCATGATAAGGGTGCTGATGATAAGACAGGATGTTTATTATTCTAATTGGTATGGGTATGATATAAAAAATGCTTTAGAAAGG
>ENA-OPYX01001562-OPYX01001562.1-human-gut-metagenome-genome-assembly--contig:-NODE-1562-length-11799-cov-2.691484_pt1 | contig 11799 bp, 15 predicted proteins | sample MGYA00242639_ERZ504486 | MGnify/ENA primary metagenome ERZ504486 (study PRJEB26092, sample SAMD00036296) | human gut metagenome | host: Homo sapiens | study: EMG produced TPA metagenomics assembly of... | reverse complement strand
ACAACAAGACCTCTCAGACTGGCCTTGTCGCCCACTTCACCGCAATGGCAGAGGCCGGCGGCATTCCGGTCATCCTGTATAACGTGCCTTCCCGCACCGGCCTGAACATCGCACCCCCGAGACGGCCAAGGAGCTGAGCAAGCAGCCCGCTCATCAACGGCATCAAGGAAGCCTCCGGCAATATCGGTCAGGTGGCAAAGATCGCGGCCCTCTGCGGCGACGAGCTGAACATGCTACTCCGGCAACGATGACCAGGTGGTTCCCCTGCTGTCTCTGGGCGGCAAGGGCGTCATCAGCGTCGTCTCCAATGTCAAACCTGAGCTTGTTCACAACTGCTGCAAGGCATGGTTCGACGGGTGATACCGCCAAGGCCCGCGAGCCTGCAGCTGGAGATGCTGCCCCTGTGCGATGCGCTCTTCTGCGAGGTCAACCCCATCCCGGTCAAGTACGCCATGAACGTGCTGGGCTGGGAGGCTGGTGAGTGCCGACTGCCTCTCGTGGAGCCCGGCGACGCACACAAGGAACAGATCGAGCGGGCTCTGCAGGATGCAGGTCTTATCAAGGAATAAACGATTTTATGTGCAAATGCCCGGCGAGACAGATCTCCGGGCATTTGCCGTATGATAAAAAAGAGGATAATAACAATGACGGATATTATCATTCAGGGCATTGGCGGCAGGATGGGCCATGTGCTGTGCGAGATGATCGCCCAGCGTGAGGATTGCCGCGTCGTGGCCGGCATCGACATGAAGGACGGCGAGATGAACGGCATTCCCGTGTACGACAGTCTGGACAAGCTGGACGGCAAGGGCGACGTCGTCATCGACTTCAGCGCCCCGGCGGCTGTCGAGAAGGCTCTGCCCTACTGTGAGGCTCACAAGCTGCCCATCGTGGTCTGCACCACCGGCCTTTCCGAGGAACTGCAGCTGAAGATCGTCCAGCTCTCCCGCAGCATTCCGGTGTTCAAGAGCGCCAATATGTCCATGGGCATCAACGTCCTGTCCGAGCTGTGCAAGCGTGCATCGGCCATTCTGGGCGCAAACTACGACATCGAGATCGTTGAGCAGCACCATCACAACAAACTGGACGCTCCCAGCGGCACGGCTCTGATGCTGGCTAACGCCATCAACGAAGAGAACGATGGCGCATACCACTATGTTTATGACCGTTCCGCTGTCCGCCAGAAGCGCGACCCCAAGGAGATCGGCATCAGCGCCGTGCGCGGCGGCAGCATCGTGGGCGACCACGAGGTGCTGTTCTGCGGCCCGGATGAGGTCATCACCCTCCGCCATACGGCATATTCCCGCAATATTTTTGCAAATGGCGCAATAAATGCTGCCGTTTATCTTGCAAAAAAGGAGCCGGGCCTGTACAATATGGGTAACATGATCGCAGAGATGTAAGCTTTTCTGCGCATGGCATCATAAGGCACGGTATCGTGCGTCAGGAGACGAGCCTATGGCCAAGCACGCAGCCCCTCCCCGCCGTCGGCATTCCGCGCAAAAGCACGCCTCGCATAAGGGCGTCACCCTGTACACACTGGGGGTCCTGCTGGTAGCTGTATCGGTGCTGCTCTCTCTGCGCTTCTGGCCCCGCCGCATCGTGGATGCAGTTCCTCCGGCAGCGGAGGTGGAGTCCCCTGCTGTTTCGGAGGAGCTTGCTGTGCCTGAGCCGCAGCCTGTCGTCACGACATTGCGCTTCTCGGCTACAGGGGACAACCTCATTCATAAGCCCATCTATTCGCAGGCCGCCCGGCGGGCTGCAGAGGGCGAAGGATACAGCTTCGATTACTGCTATAGGAATCTGCTCGATTTCTATGCACAGCAGGACATCAACTGGATCAATCAGGAGACGCTCTGCAGCAAAGAGCTTGCGCCCTCTACCTATCCCTGCTTCTCGACCCCCGGCGAGTGCGCCGAAGCGCTTTACCGGGCAGGCTTCCGGGTGTTCAGTCTCTCGAACAATCACACCTACGATAAGGGAGCTGCGGGCATTGCCGCCACCCTCCGATTCTGGGAGACGATGCCTGAGGATGTGATCACCACCGGCCTGTGGAAGGGCGAGGCGGACTATGGCCGCATCCCCATCCAGACTGTAGACGGCGTAAAGATCGCGTACCTTTCCTACACCGAGCACACCAACGGCATCCCCCGGAACAGCAAGATGACCGCAAACATCATCTATACCAGCCAGCAGGATGTCATGGAACAGCAGGTGCGGGAGGCCCGGCAGGAGGCCGATTTTGTGGTAGTCGGTGTACACTGGGGCGTCGAGGACAGTCACAACATCACACAGGCGCAGCGCACCTTAGCTCAGTCTCTGGCCGACTGGGGCGCGGATGTGATCATCGGAACCCACCCGCACGTCCTGCAGGACGCCGAATGGCGCACCGCAGCCGATGGACGGAACGTATTTGTGGCCTATTCGCTGGGAAATTTCCTGAGCACTCAAAGCAAGCCTGACCAGCTTTCGGCGCGATTTTGACGTTGGACCTGGAGCAGACCACCGAGCCGGACGGCAGCGTCCATTGCGCAGTGCGCGGCCCGAAGCTCCATGTGACAGTGACCCACTATGACGCCAGAAAGTCTAACGTCCGCACATATCTGTTCCGGGATTACACGCCGGAGCTTGCACAGGCCCATGGTGTTCGCGCCGCGTATCCTTCTTTTGGGTACGATTACATCCGCCAGACGGCACAGACCTACATCAACAGCGAATTTTTGGAGCTTGCATAAAGCTTGTATCAGAACGCCCGATGGGCAGAATGGAGTGTTTACTATGTACGGTGTATCCAAAATCAATATTGAGCCGAGCCTCATGATGATCAGTGTGCAGGATGCCGAGTTCAAGGGCAACACGATGGCACGTTATCTGCAGATCTTCGCCGACACTGGCGTCGTGGTGGATATGATCAGCCAGAGCGCTCCCCACGGCACCAGTATGGACTTCAGCTTCACGGCTTCCAACAGCGACCTGCCGCTGGTCATGAAGGCCCATCTCTGCGGCAAATCTGGACAAGGACGCCAAGGCTTCTCCCCTCATCAGTGTGGGCTACTCCAAGCTGAATCTCTTCGGTGAGGAGATGGTCACCAGCTGCGGCGTCGCAGCCCGCGCCCTGAATGCTCTGGCGATGGCAGGCATCGAAGTTCTGCTCATCACCACCAGCGATTTGGATATTTCCCTTCTGGTCCGTTCGGAGAACGAGGACGCAGCCTATGAGGCCCTGAAAAAGGCTTACGAACTGTAACAACGATATTAAGCAGCACCCGTGTCTGATAAAACAGGCATGGGTGCTGTTGCAGCAAAAGACCCGGCGGGTCTCCCCTCTGCGGAGAGAAACCAGCCGGGTCCTTTTTATTTTATCAGAAGATTTACAGGCTCACCTTGTGGTAGACCTTCTTGCCTTTCTTGATGACAATGCCCTTGGACAGCTGCTCAGCAGTGAAGCTGACCGTGGGAGCAGCGACCTTCTCGCCGTCCACCAGAACACCGCCCTGCACGACGAGACGGCGGGCCTCACCGTTGGAAGCAGCCAGACCAGCCTTGACCATCAGGGTCAGGATGCCGATGGAGCCGTCGGTCAGGTCAGCCTCGGTCAGCTGAGTGTTGGGCATATGCTCAGCATCACCGGCAGCACCGCTGAACAGGGCGCGGGCTGCATTCTGGGCCTTGGCGGCCTCTTCTTCGCCGTGGACCATCTTGGTCAGCTCGAAGGCGAGGATCTCCTTGGCCTCGTTGAGGCGCTGGTCCTTCCAGGTGCTCATCTCGTCGATCTGCTCCAGCGGCAGGAAGGTCAGCATACGGATGCACTTCATGACATCCGAATCGCCGACGTTGCGCCAGTACTGGTTAGAACTCGAAGGGGCTGGTCTTGTTGGGGTCGAGCCAGACGGCGTTGCCGGCGGTCTTGCCCATCTTCTTGCCCTGAGAGTCGGTCAGCAGGGTGATGGTCATAGCATAAGCATCCTTGCCCAGCTTGCGGCGGATCAGCTCGGTGCCGCCCAGCATGTTGCTCCACTGGTCATCGCCGCCGAACTGCATGTTGCAGCCGTAGTGCTGGAACATGTAGTAGAAGTCGTAGCTCTGCATGATCATGTAGTTGAACTCGAGGAAGGACAGGCCCTTCTCCATGCGCTGCTCATAGCACTTGGCGCGCAGCATGTTGTTGACGGAGAAGCAGGCGCCCACATCGCGCAGCAGCTCGACGTAGTTCAGGTTCAGCAGCCAGTCGGCGTTATTCAGCATCAAAGCCTTGCCGTCGGAGAAGTCGATGAACTTCTCCATCTGCTTCTTGAAGCAGGCGGCGTTGTGGGCGATGTCCTCCTTGGTCAGCATCTTGCGCATATCGGTGCGGCCGGAGGGGTCGCCGATCATGGTGGTGCCGCCGCCGATCAGGGCAATGGGCTTGTTGCCTGCCATCTGCAGGCGCTTCATCAGGGTCAGGGCCATGAAGTGGCCGGCAGTCAGGCTGTCGGCGGTGCAGTCGAAGCCGATGTAGAAGGTGGCCTTGCCGTTGTTGATGAGGTCGATGATCTCGTCATCGGTGATTTGAGCCACGAGGCCGCGGGCCTTGAGTTCTTCGTACAGAGTCATAAAAATTTCCTCCTGTTTGTCGGGCAGAGGGAAAATAAAACACCCCCTGCCAAAATAAATTTGGCAGAGGGCGATAAAATTCGCGGTACCACCTCTGTTTGCCGCCTCTTCACAGAAACGGCCTCACGAGTGCGCACCCCAGAGTAGAGTGACACTCCTGCGTTTGTAACGCTCGCACGCGGCACAGCCTACTATTCGTTCAGCCTGCAGCTCAGGGACGTATTTCACCTGCGTCTCCGCAGCCCCTTTCACCAGCCGGGGCCTCTCTGGGCAGAGCGCATCAGGGTACTCGGTTCCCATCTTCGCCTTTCAACGAGATTCAGTTTAGCACATCCCTGCCGGAATGTCAAGCGCTGGCTTTTTCTTATTTTTCTGCGTTCCGGCCCAGCATTTCCCGGGCATTGGCCAGCGAAAGCTCTGTGACATGGTCGCCGGAAATGAGGCGGGCCAGCGCCTCTACACGGCCATTCTCGTCCAGCGGGTGTATCTCAGTATAGGTACGCTCGTTCGTGATATTTTTCTGGATAAGCAGATGGCAGTCGGCCAGTGCAGCAATCTGCGCCGTATGAGTGATGCAGAGGATCTGATGGCCCTCGGCGCTCTGACGCAGTACCTCGCCGATACGGCTGGCTGCTTTGCCCGATACGCCGCTGTCGATCTCGTCGTAAATAACGGTCGGCACGGCGTCTTTATCAGCCATTGCGTTTTTAATGGCAAGGGTAATACGGCTCAACTCACCGCCCGAGGCGATCTTTGCCAGAGGCTTCGGAGCTTCGCCGGGGTTTGTGGAGATATAGAACTCGATGCTGTCCTGCCCATGGCTGGCCAGCGGGCCGCGCGAATGGCGAAGCGTCATCCGCACACCCGGCATGTTCAGGAAGTCCAGCGTGCCAGAGATACGCTTGTTCAGCTCATCAAAAGCTTTCAGACGGGTCTGGGTCAGAGCTTCGGCCTTTTCCCGCGCAAGGGTGTAGAGACGGCGCTGCTCTTTCTGCAAGTGTTCTACCCTCTCCTGCGAGGACTGTATCATCTCAAGTTCTTTCCGTGCCCGTTCGCCAAAGGCGAGAATGTCCTCTACGGTGTCTCCGTACTTCCGCCGGAGCTTATAGATAAGGTCGATGCGCTGCTCGATCTCGTCCAGCTCTGCGTCGTTGGTGTCGTAGGCGTCCAGACGGCCAATGAGGTCTGCGGCGACATCCTTCGCGGTGTAATAAAGGTCGAGCAGCTGGCCCGCACCGGCAGACAGCTCTCCGTCGAGCTGTGCCGCTGCGTCCACAGCGTTGGAGGCTTCGCCCAGAAGGTCAACAGCCCCCGGGGCCTCGTCGCCGCCGGAGAGCAACGCATAACACTGTGCGATACGGTCCCGGATGGTGGAAGCATTTGCCAGCACTTTGCGGCGGCTTTCCAGCGTCTGCTCCTCCCCTGCCGTCAGGCCGGCATCGTCGATCTCCTGCACCTGATAGCTCAGCAGATCGATACGGCGCTGCTTTTCGCTCTCGTCGGTTATCATGGCGTCCAGCGTCTTTTTGACGCCGACCAGTTCCCGGTAGATAGCATAATACGCCTGATACTCAGCGCTGTTCTGGGCGTAAGCATCCAGAATGCCCTCATGACGGGCCGGGTTCAGCAGACCCACGGAGTCGTGCTGACCGTTGATGTTGATAAGCCCGCCGCACAGCTCCCGCAGGACGGCGGCAGTGGCCGGCATCCCGTTGATGCGGCAGGTGCTCTTACCCTCGGCGGTGATCTCACGGCTGAGCAGCAGGGCCTCCGAGCGCTCATAGCCTGCCTTTTCGAGACTGTCGAGAACAGCAGGCGGCACGTCCTCGAACGCGGCCCGGATGACGGCCTTAGCCGCGCCGGTGCGCACAAGATCCTTGGAAGTGCGGTTGCCCAGAATGGCGTTGATGGAGTCGATGAGGATGGATTTACCTGCGCCCGTCTCACCGGTCAGGACGTTGAGGCCCTTTTCGAAATGGACGTTTGCTTTCTGGATAACTGCAACATTTTCGATTTGCAGGCTGCTCAGCATAGTTTCACTCCCGCGTTTATTTCTGCCCGATATGACGGGTCAGTTCCGAACAGATGGTCTTTGCGTCCCGCTCCGAACGGGCTACGATAAGGAATGTATCGTCGCCGGAAAGCGTACCGACGACATTCTTCCATTTCAAGGCGTCGAATACCTCACAGGCAGCGTTCGCCATGCCGGAGTAGCACTTCACCAGCACGACATGTCCGGCAAAATCTACCCCCAGCACAGACTCGTGGAATATCGTCTCAAATCGGCCCTGCATCTTGGGGTTGAGGCTTTCGTTGTGGCTGGAAACATAACGGTAGCCGTCGGCGGTGGCAGCTTTGACGAGGCACAGCTCCCGGATGTCCCTGGAAATGGTAGCCTGTGTCACCTCGAAGCCCTCCTGGCGCAGATGCTCGAGAAGTACCTCCTGTCGACTGATGGGATGTTCCTGAATGAGGCGGAGGATCGTCTGCTGACGTTCCGTCTTGCCTTTTGCCTCAGCTGGATTGTTTCGGCCCATATTCCTTGCCTCCTCTTGTTATTATCTCCGGCTGCGCAGCTTCTGGTCGATGGCCTGAAACTGGTCCGCCCTGCTGAAGGTGACGAGCTGTACGATCTGGTCGGAGAGGCGTATCTCCGCCGTCGAGCCGGCACTGAGCGGATATTCCGCTGCGCCGTCGCAGCTCAGGAACACTTCGTTGTCGATGACCTGCCCCACACAGATGTTTATTTTGCGCTCCTGAGCAAAGACCATCGCAGGGCTGGTCAGACTGTGGGGACAGATGGGAGTGACGACGATGCCCTTGGTCTGCGAGTCCAAGATCGGCCCGCCGGCCGCCAGAGAATAGGCTGTGGAGCCTGTAGGGGTCGCCACGATGACGCCGTCACCACGGTAATGCTCTACGAGGATGTCGTCGCAGTAGATGCTGAAGTCGATGGCCTGCTGCAGGCGGCCTTTCGTCACGACCACATCGTTGAGGGCATGACCTTCCCAGCCATCCTCGCCCAGCACCCGCACATAGAGCAGCATCCGGCTGTCCAGCATATATTCTCCCCGCACCAGAGCGGCGAGTTTTTCTTCCATTTCATCCACCTCACAGGTGGCGAGGAAGCCGCAGCGTCCGATGTTAATGCCGAGGATGGGTTTTTGATATTGCAGCGTAAAATTTGCCTCGTGCAGGATGGTTCCATCACCACCGATGGTCAGGATGACATCGGTGCGCGGAAGGCATTCTTCCAAAGGAAGGTACTGTACGCCTTCCACATAGCAGGACTCTTTCAGGTCATCCCGCATCAGGACGACAGCCCCCTGCATCAGCAGGAGCTGCGCTGCCCGGCGGGCAGTGTCGGCAGCCTGTTCCTTTCCGGGGTTTGGCGAAATGTAAACAGTCATAGGGCGGTTTATTCCTCCGTCTCCCAGCAGATTTACTTGTCCAGAGAGCTGTGGCTTGCCGCTACGACCTGCTCGGCAACAGAATCATCCAGCACACCGGGCTGTTCGCTCTTCTGGACGAACATCAGGTACTCAATGTTGCCCTCAGGGCCTTTGACGGGGCTGAAATCCAGTCCGCGCACGACGAAACCGTTTGCAGCGGCATAGCCCATCGCATTGTGGAGCACTTCGCGGTGGGTGGCAGGGTCGCGGACAACACCGTTTTTACCCACCTTCTCGCGGCCAGCCTCGAACTGAGGCTTGACGAGGCAGACACCCATTGCGTCGGGCGTCGTGATAGCCTGCGCCACCGGGAAGATATGATGCAGCGAGATAAACGATACGTCCACGCTGAAAAACTCAACAGGCTCTGCCAGCATGTCCAGCGTGACATTGCGGATGTTGGTGCGCTCCATGTTGACGACGCGCTCGTCAGTGCGCAGGCTCCATGCCAGCTGACCGTAGCCGACGTCCACGGCATAGACCTTGACTGCGCCGTTCTGCAGCATACAGTCGGTAAAGCCGCCGGTGGATGCACCAATGTCCATACAGACCTTGCCGTTCGGCGTCAGAGGAAAGCACTGCATTGCCTTTTCCAGTTTGAGGCCGCCGCGGCTGACATAGCCGATGTCGTGGCCTCGCACCTCGACCTTGGCGTCTTCCTTTATCATCTCGCCGGCCTTGTCCACCTTCTGCTCGTTGACAAAAACGACACCGGACATGATGAGGGCTTTGGCGCGCTCACGGCTCTGGATCATGCCGTGCTGCACCAGATATTGGTCCAAACGAATTTTCAAAGTGTTTTCTCTCCTTTCGGGTCTGCTTCCCGCACAGCCTCGGCCAGATGTGCGGCATCCAGCCCGGTTGCCTGTTTGATTTGAGGCACCGTCGCGTGAGGCAGGCACAGCTTCTTCACAGCACGGTGGATGTACCGGCCCTGCCAGCCAGCATCCTGCAGGGCGCGGGCAAGGTGTTCGCCGATGCCGCCGCAGGCCACGCACTCTTCGGCCATCAGAACGACGGGATAGGCTGAAAGGTCACGAATCAGTTCTTCCTCAAACGGGAAGATGCGCACCAGCTTATAAACATCGCAGGGGATGCCCTCTTTGGCCAGCAGCTCTGCGGCAGCGAGAACATCTTCCACCTCATCGGCGTAGCTCACCAGTGCGGTCTTTGCACCCGGTGTGAAAATGAGTTTATCGTATTCCTTGCCCGAGCAGCCGTATTTTGCCAGAGCTTTGCTCTCTCCGCCGCGGGGGTAACGGATGGCCCGAGGCCCCTGCATCTCATGGCTCAGCAGGATGGGAAGCCAATGCCGCAGTTCTTCGTAGTTTGAAGGCGAATAGATAGGCATTCCGGTCTGGCTGAGAAAAGCCGGGTCGTAGATGCCCTGATGCGTCTCACCGTCTCCGGGGACGAAACCTGCACGGTCCACCGCGAAGACGACATTTTCATGCAGAAGGTTGACGTCATGGATGATTTGGTCGTAGCTGCGCTGCAGGAAGGTCGAATAAATGCAGACCACCGGCAGCATCCCCTTGCTGGCCAGACCAGCTGCAAAGGTCACGGCATGCTGTTCGGCCATGCCGACATCGAAGAAGCGTTCCGGATGGGCATGACTGAAAAACTGCAGACCTGTGCCGTATTTCATGGCGGCAGTAATGGCACAGAGGGTCTTGTCGGTGTTTCCGGCGGCGCTGAGCGTCCGGCCAAAGGCATTTGAAAACGACTCGGCCGGAGCGACCTCGGGGTCAGGGATGCCGGTCAGGTCGAACTTGGAAACGCCATGGTAATTGCCGGGGTTTGATTCAGCGGGCGCATAGCCCTTGCCCTTTTTTCGTCACGACATGGAGCAATGTCGGCCCGGGCTGAGCACAGACAGTCTGGAAAATGCGTTCCAGTTCCGGCTCGTCATGGCCGTCGATGAGTCCAAAATAGTGAAACCCCATATCCTCGAACATCGTGGAATGGTACATGGCCCGGCGAATTGCTTTTTTGCTGTTCTGAAGAGCGCTTTTGATGGGCGCTCCGATGACAGGCACACCGTTCAGGAAGCTGTTGACATTTTCCTTGGCCGTAAAATAGCCGTTTGTGGTGCGCAGATGGCCCAGATAGCTTGCCAACGCACCGACATTATGGGAAATGGACATTTTATTATCGTTAAGGATGACCAGGAGATTGTCCAGCTTTCCGATATTGTTCATCCCCTCGTAGACCATGCCGCCGGTGAACGCACCGTCGCCGATGATGGCCACCACATGGCCCGGCTCCCCTTTCAGTTTTTTGGCCCATGCGATGCCGATGGCAACAGAAAGAGCCGTATTGCCATGTCCGGCGATAAAAGCGTCATGGGCGCTCTCATTGGGATTCGGAAAGCCCGAAAGTCCGTCCAGCTGCCGCAAGGTGCCAAAGCGCTTATACCTCCCGGTCAGGAGCTTATGGGTGTAGCACTGATGTCCTACGTCAAACACGAAAGCGTCCTGAGGGGTCTCAAAGACACGATGAAGTGCTACCGTCAACTCGACCGCGCCGAGATTGGAAGCAAGATGTCCGCCTGTTTTGGATACGCTGTCCAGCAGAAACTGACGGATCTCGCCGCAGAGCTGCTGGATCTGCGCGCTGCTCAAGCGCTTCAGGTCACGAGGCTGTGAAATATTCTGAAGCAATGAAGGATGCATAAAATGACCGTCCTCCTCACATTTCAAATTCCTGATGTTTTTTACTTAGACAAGGTGCATGGGATACAGGCAGCCGACCACGATGCCGACGACCATGCCAGCCATGACCTGCAAGGGCGTATGGCCGACCATCTCCTTCAGATGCATATTCTGCAAAAACGGAGAGTTCTTTTCGCTGATGTCGATCCACTCTTCGATCATCTGGTTGAGCACTTTGGCCTGCTCGCCCGTCTCGTGGCGCACACCCATTGCATCGTGCATGGTGATGATGGCGACCACACTGGCCACAGCAAAAATAGCCGAGCTGACTCCCTCGCTGCGGGCTGCGGCAATGACCATCGCGCAGACTGTCGCGCTGTGGGCACTGGGCATACCGCCGTCGCCCCACATCCTCTCGAGCTGGAACTTGCCCAGCAAGATAAAGTTGATGATGGTCTTGAGCACCTGTGCAACGAACCAGCCCACGATGGAAACAGTCAATATCTCGTTGACCGAGAACAATTCTTTGATAAATTGCATAGTTTGTTCACCTTCTTGAATTTTATCGCAATCCCACAGCCGACGTCTCAAAAAGCAGCGCATTTGCGATATGTAGTCCTGTGCGATTTCTGAGACGATTTCGGCGCAGAATGCGACCGGCTCAGCTGCGGCGGTTCAGCAGTGTGCGGGCCAGCTGCTCCAAAAACGCACTCTTTTCGCCGAATGCGTCGCGCAGCGCTGTGCAGGTCTCGTCATTCAGCTTTTCCGCCAGCTGCATGGCACCGTCAACGCCGAACAGGGTGACAAAAGTCGTTTTGCCATTTTCGCTGTCGCTGCCAATGGGTTTGCCCAGCTGCTCGGCGGTTCCGGTCACGTCCAGCACATCGTCCACGACCTGGAACACGAGACCGATGCCATAAGCATATGCTTCCAGCGCCTTACGCTGAACCTCATCGGCCTGTACTGCAGCACCGCCCATCTGGATGGCTGCATTGATGAGTGCGCCGGTCTTGTGGCGGTGGATGAGACGGAGCTGTTCCTCGGTAGCGGCAAGCGCCCTCATATTTTCAAATCGGAGTCCTGACCGTACACCATGCCCT
>ENA-OPYX01001561-OPYX01001561.1-human-gut-metagenome-genome-assembly--contig:-NODE-1561-length-11808-cov-6.431984_pt1 | contig 11808 bp, 7 predicted proteins | sample MGYA00242639_ERZ504486 | MGnify/ENA primary metagenome ERZ504486 (study PRJEB26092, sample SAMD00036296) | human gut metagenome | host: Homo sapiens | study: EMG produced TPA metagenomics assembly of... | reverse complement strand
GCTAATCTGGCTACTTCCCACATCCCCTTTCTCATGCTCACTGCCCTCCGGTCCGAAGCCCAAGAAAGAATCAGCTACGAAATAGGAGTAGATGAATATCTGTGCAAACCATTTGATGAGGTTATTCTAAGATTACGTATCCGAAATATACTTGCCTTACGCCAGAAATACAAATCCATGTTCTCCACTAGTATGAATTGTGAAACATTGAATATAAACGCTAGTTCCAAAGACAACACATTTATGACATCGGCAATCAATTTAATGAAAGAACATTATGCCGACTCAGATTATAACTTAGAGCGCTTTATCCGCGATATGGGATACAGCAAAACCTTAGTCAATCAGAAATTACAATCTTTGACAGGGCAATCCATTGGTCAATTCATGAGAAACTACCGATTAAATGTGGCAAAAGACACTTTAACCAAAGTAGAATGTGACATTTCTGTTGCAGAAATCGCATATGCCGTAGGTTTTAACGACCCTAAATATTTCACAAAATGCTTCAAAGAACTGTTTGGAGTACTTCCAAGCGAATATTTTGGAAAAAAATAGTTCACTTTACTATTTTACTCCATTTGTGCACCATATTCTCCTATAAAAAGCTTTGTTTCCCTTACATTTGTAAAAAACAGAAATGCAAATGTATATGAAAAACACATTCTTATTATTGAGCTGGCTGATATTACTCCCCTCCGGTATACTGGCAAACCCCATCAAGGAAATGCTGGAAAGGATAGACAAGGGAGCATCGGACAAGTTCGTAGTCGAACTACACAAAAGCCCAAATGACTTTTTCGAGTTGGACCAAAAAAGGCGACAAGGTAGTGATACGAGGCAATACCTATATTAATATAGCAACCGGAATCAACTGGTACTTAAAGTATCATGCCGGAATCCACCTGTCATGGAACAGTATGCATGCCTCACTACCCAATGTTCTTCCTCCCGTCTTCCGTAAAGAACGCCACGAAACAAATCTGGCCCTGCGTTACGATTTCAATTACTGCACCTACTCCTACTCCATGGCATTTTGGGATTGGAAACGTTGGGAAGAGGAACTGGACTGGATGGCACTGCATGGCATCAACCTGCCACTTGCTGCCGTAGGACATGAATGTGTGTGGCGTAACCTATTACTCCGCTTAGGATTTTCCAAACAGCAAATCAATGATTTTATTGCCGGACCAGCATTCCTTGCCTGGTGGGAAATGAACAATCTGGAAGGATGGGGAGGCCCTAACCCCGATAATTGGTATAAACAGCAAGAAGACTTGCAGAAAAAGATATTGAAACGAATGAAAGAATGGGGAATGCACCCCGTACTGCCCGGTTACTCGGGTATGATCCCCTCCAAACTGGATTTGGGAAAACGTATTGATGGTGGAAAAGAAGAGAAAACATTAAGCAACATCTCCTCGGAATCCGCCCAAAGCACTCTCAACAAATGGAACGGATTTGACCGGCCGGGAATCTTACTGCCCGACGATCCCAAGTTTACCCAGATTGCCAGCCTTTTTTACGAAGAAACCGAAAAGCTGTATGGAACAAGTGACTACTACTCCATCGATCCTTTTCATGAAGCCAAAAGCTTGCCTGCCGGACTAGACTTCGGCAAAGCCGGCAGGGCTATTATGGATGCAATGAAAAAGGCTAATCCAAAAGCTGTGTGGGTGGTGCAGGGATGGACAGAAAATCCACGCCCGGAAATGATGAAAGCGCTGAATCCCGGCGATCTGCTCATCCTTGATTTATTTAGCGAATGCCGTCCCATGTGGGGCATTCCCTCTATATGGAAACGAGACAAAGGATACGAAGAACACAACTGGTTGTTCTGCCTGTTGGAAAATTTCGGTGGGAACGTGGGTTTGCATGGAAGGATGGACCAACTTCTTCATAATTTTTACCTGACCAAAGACAACCCACTGGCCACTCAGCTAAAAGGCATCGGTCTGACAATGGAAGGCATTGAAAATAATCCCGTTATGTTCGAACTGATGTGCGAACTACCTTGGCGTGCAGAAAAGTTTACCAAAGAAGAATGGATAAAACAATACATCCGCGCACGCTATGGCACAGACGATGAATCTATCTGGCAAGCTTGGCAAATCTTGGCAAACGGTATCTACAACTGTCCGGCAGGCAACAACCAACAAGGTCCTCACGAAAGTATCTTTTGCGGGCGCCCATCACTGAATAATTTCCAAGCATCCAGCTGGAGCAAAATGTGCAACTATTACGACCCCACTACCACAGCAGAAGCCGCACGATTGATGGTGAGCGTGGCACACAAATATCGCGGTAACAACAACTTTGAATATGATCTAGTTGATATCACCCGACAAGCCATTGCCGACCGTGCCCGAATAGTGTACAATTACGCTGTTGCCGACTTTAAAAGCTTCGATAAAAAAAGTTATGCCACACATACCCGACAGTTCTTGGAACTACTGATAATGCAAGACAAACTGTTGGGCACACGCAAAGAATTCAAAGTAGGGAACTGGATTCAACAAGCGCGCAATCTAGGAAGTACATCTGAAGAGAAAGACCTCTACGAATGGAATGCCCGCGTACAAATTACCACATGGGGAAACCGTTACTGCGCCGACATCGGCAAGTTACGAGATTATGCCCATAAAGAATGGAACGGACTACTGCGCGACTTTTATTATAAACGTTGGGAAAAATACTGGCAAGTACTGCAAGACCAACTGGATGGCAAACTTCCTGTACTGCCAGTAGGTAATTCATCAACCCCCACTGCCGATAATCCAGCCATGACCATAGATTGGTATGCCCTGGAAGAACCATGGACACTGGCAAAGAACACCTATGCGGCATCTGCCGAAGGTGATTGTATAGAAGTAGCGAAAGAGGCTATAACATTGATAAACAATTGATAGTAAGATGAAAAAGAAAGAACTCGATACAGAAACCGCACAGCAGGCACTGCCCATTAAAAAAAGGCTTTTGTCACTCGATGCACTCAGGGGCATCACTGTAGCAGGAATGATTCTGGTTAACAATGCAGGAGGCAAAGTGTCGTATGCACCTTTACAACATTCTGCATGGAACGGACTGACACCTTGTGACTTGGTTTTTCCTTTCTTTCTGTTCATCATGGGTATTTCAACATATATTTCATTGAACAAATTCAATTTCAACGTTTCCCTACAAGTGGTAACCAAGATATTGAAACGCACATTTCTTATTCTATGCATCGGATGGGCAATCGGTTGGTTTGACCATGTATGTGAAGGTGACTTCCTGCCTTTTGTCCATCTGCGCATCCCCGGGGTACTACAACGCATTGCTTTATGTTACTGTGTTATTTCTTTTACAGCCCTATTTATGAATCATAAGTTCATCCCCACATTAACCTTTATCTTACTGGTAAGCTACACTGTCATATTATGCATGGGGAACGGTTATACCTGCGATGAAAGCAATATTTTATCCATCATTGACAGGCAACTTTTCGGCGAAGCACATCTCTATCAGAAGAGCCCGATTGATCCGGAAGGATTTGTAAGCACTCTCTCTGCTATCGCCCACACTTGTATCGGTTTTTCATGTGGAAAATGGATAATACAAAGCCATCAGACAGAAAACAAAGTGCTCCGTTTGTTCTTGACCGGATTCATTCTGATGAGTATCGGCTATTTGTTGGCAGATGCGCTGCCTTTAAATAAAAGAATATGGTCTCCTACTTTTGTTCTGGTGACCTGCGGAGCGGCTTCCATGTCACTTGCCACATTAATGTATTATATAGACATAAGGAATAAACAAAAATGGTGCCGCTTCTTCATCATCTTCGGCGTCAACCCCCTATTCCTCTATGTACTGAGCGAAGTACTTGCCATTATGATGGGAAGTACCGGATGGAAGGCGGCAGCCTATGCAGCCATTCATTCAGGAATAACCGACGCCTACCTTGCCTCAGCTGTCTACGCCCTCGTTTTCACTCTGTTTTTGGGGTGTATCGGTTATCCGCTATATCTTAAGAAAATATACATCAAACTGTAACAACCAATTCATAATATATAGAGAACTATGCAGTATTAAACAAGAACATATTAATCAAAACCAAAATTAAATTCTATGCTAAACGTACAATCTCTAACCCAAAGGACATTTGCACAGATAGTAGTCTTTGCATTACTCCTATTAAACAGTACACTGGCATTTGCTCAAAATCAAGTTAACGGTATTGTCACAGACAAGACCGGAGAACCCCTTATCGGAGTGAATGTAGTCGAAAAAGGTACTACCAACGGTGTTATCACTGACTTTAACGGACAGTTTACATTGAATGTAGCACAAGGAAAGACACTCGTATTCTCTTACGTGGGTTACACTACCCAGGAAATTACAGTAAAAGGATCTTCTTTGAAGATTATTATGGAAGAAGATTCTAAAACATTAGATGAAGTTGTGGTAGTAGGTTATGGCAGTATGAGTCGTAAGGATGTAACCAGCTCCATTACCACTGTGAAAGCAGACAAACTGAATGTAGGAGTTTATTCTGACCCTGGACAGTTGTTGCAAGGTAAAGTCCCTGGTTTGACGGTAGTACAAAGCAGCGACCCGACTTCTGGTACAGCTTCTATCTCTTTACGTGGGGCTTCTTCTCTGCGTACCGGTGCGGCAATGGAACCTTATTATGTTATTGACGGTATTCCCGGTATGTCATTAAGTCTGATTGCTCCCGAAGATATTGAAAGCATTGACGTACTTCGTGACGCTTCTGCAACGGCTATTTATGGCTCCAAGGCTGCTAACGGTGTAATCTTGATTACCACCAAAAAAGGTAGTAAAAGTGAGCACACTTCTGTAAACTACAGCGCATATCTTGCATTTGACAACATTGCCAAGCGTTTAGATATGATGACTGCCGACGAACTCCGCACCTATGCCAAGGAAAATAACATCACTCTTCCGAATGACAAAGGAGCAAACACCAATTGGAACGATGAAGTACTGCGCACAGCAATCAGTCATAACCACAACGTTTCTATCAATGGCGGTTCAGAAAAGACTCAATACAGTGCCAGCATGAGTTATCAAAACAAACAAGGTATCGTACGTGGTACAGATTTCGAGCGTTTCGGCGGCCGCGCATTCTTGCAAACCAAAGCACTGAATGATCGGCTCACCTTAGCCTTTAATGTGAATGCCGCACAATCAAAAGGTACCACCGTTGATTCCGCCAAAGATGGCCAATCCGTATTCGATGCCATGAATTATTATTCTCCACTAGTTCCTGTCACCAATGCAGACGGTTCTTGGTATAGCGACAAAACTATCTCCCAAAACTTCAATCCTGTATCCATGATCAATGAAGATACTTTTGAAAATAACAAGAAACTCCTTCAAGGAACAGCCAAAGGTACTTTAGATATCACTAAGGACTTGAAATGGAACTTAAGTCTTTCCTATCAAGACGAACAATATATATGGAACGAATACCATACCAGCAAATCCCAATATAACACCCGAAATGGCGAAGCTAAACGTATTGCAACAGAAAACAAGAAAAAAATTCTTGAAACATACATAAACTATGATCATACATTCGCCAATATCCACAAACTGGGCCTGATGGCCGGTTATTCATGGGAACAGAATGATGACAATGACAGTTTCGGTCTGGATGTCTACGACTTTTTACAATGATAACACCACCTTTTATAATCTGAACCTTGCCAATAAAATGGATTGGCAGAATGGCGGTATCACCAGCAATAATAACGGTCATTTGGAAACTTTACGTATGATCTCATTTTATGGACGTATCAACTACTCCTTCAACAGCAAATACCTGCTTCAAGCAACAATTCGCCGTGACGGCTCCTCTGCTTTTGGAAAGAACAACCGTTGGGGAACTTTTCCATCTGCATCGTTGGCATGGCGTATGAGCGAAGAAAAGTTCATCAAAGATTTAAATGTTTTCGATGACTTGAAGTTCCGTGTTGGTTATGGTGTTAGTGGTAACTCACTCGGATTCGGAGCTTATTCGGCTATCCAGACTTACAGTACTTCAGGTTGGTTCAACTATACAAACGCCAATGGCACACAGAATAGTTACCATACCTTGGCAGCCGCCTCAAATGCCAATCCAAACCTAAAATGGGAACGTACAGCCATGTTGAACATCGGGCTGGACTTCAGCTTCTTTGGAGGCAGATTAGGAGGAACCATCGAATACTATGACAAGCGTACCAGCGACCTGATATACACTTACGAGGTTTCCACAAACCGCTATCCTTTCGGAACCATGCCGGCCAATGTGGGAGATATCAGCAATAAAGGTATTGAATTTACCATTAATGCCACTCCTATACAAACAAAAAATTTCTCTTGGCAAACCAGTTTGAACTTATCTCATAATAAAAATAACGTAGAAAGTATATCCAACAGTGAATATTCCGTAGATTATATCCGTGCAGCCGATCCTGAAATCGCAGGTTATTCTTCAAATGCAGACGTACAGCGCATCATGGAAGGACATCCTATCGGCACCTTCTACACCTACGAATGGGCCGGCTACAATAACCAAGGAGTATCCATCTTTTATGTACACGATCCTGAAACGGGTGAGCGTACAGGCGAAACGACCACAGATCCTGAAACTGATAGAGACCGTACTATTACCGGCTGTGCACAACCTGATTTAAATTTAGGCTGGAGCAATAACTTCCAATACAAGAACTGGAATCTCGATTTATTCTTTACTGGTGTTTTTGGACAAGATATCTACAACGCCACTGCAGAACAATACTCTAATGTTTCTTTTGTGAAAGAAGGCCGCAATGTATTAAAAAGCGTAGCTACCGAACACCGTGCTACAGACACACAATCTCAAGCACCATCCAATCGCTGGATAGAGAACGGTAGTTATTTCCGTCTGTCCTCGGTTTCATTGGGATATACTTTCGGCAAAATTGGTAACTGGATAAACTCGCTCAAGCTATACGCTACTTGTAATAATGTATTCACCATTACCGGTTACTCCGGTCGTGATCCGGAAATCAACCTTGGAGGCTTGGAACCGGGTATGGACAGACGCACCAATTACTATCCGCGTACCCGTTCATTTATGATCGGTGTAAACATGAATTTCTAACCATATAATTGAAAACTGATATGAAAAATAGCATAAAATTAATAACCTGGCTAGTAGGTGGTCTGTTCACCTTCTCCTCCTGCACAGATCTAGATGTGGATCTTAAATCCACTTATACAGAATACCCGGATTCCGAAATTGCCAAAGAAGCGAAAATGGCAGGTTTGTATTATGGATTCGGCGGAGCATTAGGACGTCGTTATATGGAAGCTGCCCTGCTGTCCTCTGATGAATTCATGGCAGTGACATTTGGTGGTAACTGGTATGATGGCGGCAATTATATCCATTCCTCTCTTCATGCCAGCCTTCCAGGAGACGCACACGTGGACTGGGCCGGTGATATTCCGGCTGCAATCACAAAGTGCAATCAAGCAATTTTTGACCTGGGTGGAGAGGATGAAAACAATGCCGAACAAGAAGCCTTGATTGCTCCGGCACTTGCCATGCGTGCTTTCTATCATTTTATTTTTATGGATACATTCGGAGCAACTCCCAAATTAGACCATTTGATCGGCGATTCTGAAGCTATCGACCGTTCTCCCCGTTCCGAAATTACAAAATTTATCGAAAGCGACCTGCTTCGTGCTTTGGCTTCCGGCGGTTTAAAAGAAGATGTTGATGCTTCCACTTATGGCAAGCCAACCAAATGGATGGCTGAGGCTCTCCTTGCCAAACTCTATATAAACTGGGCTGTTTATACCTGTGATGATGTAGCTACTTATGATCCAAGCATGACTAATTCCAAATTGAATGATGTCATAAAATATTGCGATGATATCATCGCCTCTGGTCATTTCAACCTCAGTGATGGTTATCGCAAGAAATTCATGCCGGACAACGGCTATCAGATCAAAGATTTCATCTATGCAATGCCATACCAAAATAATGAAACATCAACCAGAGCCAATACTTACGCCCGTTTTCAATTCTGGCCTAAATTCAACAATGACGGCGCGGACGGCAAAGGACTGTTCGGTATAACACTATCCAAAAATGCTGGAGGCGTTTTCATCGTCACTCCTGAAGCAGCAGACCGTTTTTGCCTGGAAGGAGATGAACGCAATGACATCATCATGAAAGGTGCGATCAACTATTATGACATCAGCACACATACAATGGGAACAGAACCTTATATATACAACGGACAACAAGTTGTCCTCACCAAGAATATCACCATCTTGAATGACCAAATGGATCTTGGAAATGACTTGAACGCATGGTGCCAGGGATACCGATGCATCAAATGGGCTATTCAAGCAGACGATTATAACCTCTATAACCGGAATCAAAGCAATGATGTACCTATCTTCCGTTATGCAGATATTCTGCTGATGAAAGCAGAAGCTATTCTACGAGGGGCAACAGCCACTAACGGCGACACGCCACAATCCCTATTCAACCAAATACGCAGCTATTGTAACGCTCCATTATTAGAGCATACTCCTTCATTAAACGAGTTACTTGAAGAGCGTGGCCGTGAATTTTATGCAGAGACATGGCGACGTAATGATCTAATCCGTTTTGGAAAGTTCGAAGACGACTGGGGATATAAAAATCAATATCATCCGGAAGCTCAAACCGAAAAATGGCGTAGGATCTTTCCTGTATCTGTCGGCTTGATGAATTCAAACACCAACTGGAAGCAAAATTACGGTTATTAATAAATTAAATAAGTTTTTATAAGGGCTTGTTACGGCAAGCTCTTATAAAAACCTTTAAAGCAAAAAATAATTCATGAAACTTCATCAAATCTTATTGCTTCATATTGCGACATCTATCTTGGCATTATTCCCATCTCCTATATATGCCCAAAAAATGATGTACCAGGACTCTATCGAAATCGTAGTACACAGAGGAGCGAACCATATAGCGCCGGAAAACACCATTCCATCAGCTCTAGCTGCATTGGAACATGGAGCCGGCTGGATAGAAGTGGACGTGCGCAAAAGTAAAGACAATATACTTTATAATCTGCACGATGAAACTTTGGACCGTACTACCAACGGTAAAGGTCCCATTCAAGATATGCTATCCAAAGATATTGAAAAATTAGACGCCGGCAGTTGGTTCAGTTCTCGATTTATCGGCATTCACGTACCCCGTATAGCCGAAATGCTAGATACCCTACAAGGAAAGGCACACATTTTTTTTGATGTAAAACGAGGAACTCCGATAAAAGATTTGATTACATTAGTACGCCAAAAAGGATATGAAAATAAAAGTTTCTTCTGGTTTGCAGACTCAGAAATGCTGAAAGAATTTATCAAAATCGCTCCGGAAATGAAGATTAAAGTAAATGCCTCCAATATAGCGGCTTTGGAGAAATGGATGAAAATATGCACCCCGGCCTATGTAGAAACAGATATCCTCAATATCACTCCTCAATTCAAAGAATTCTGCAAAAGCAATCATATCAAGATAATGGCTGCTATTCAGAATGCGAGTGAAAAAGAATATAAAAAAGCGATTGAAGTCCATCCCGATTTAGTCAATCTGGACCGGCCGGAACTCTTTATAAAAATACTCCATCAGGAGATTAAAAAATAACCCTTTTCCAAGAAGAGCTATGAAAAGTACCCTATCTTACCTGCTGATTATATGCAGCCTGTTTACTGCTTGTATCGGTCATCAGGAAGAATCCCTACTGTTCTACGTAGATACCCGTACGGGCACTGCACCAAGCGCAACCCACACCGCAGAACTTTTCGGCAAAAATACCGAAGAGTACGGGCAAACGCTGCCTGCTGTTCTAGAGCCCAACGGAATGAACTTTTGGACTCCCCAAACACAAGATACAGAAGCAAAATGTAAGGCTCCCTATTATTACAAAGATACGAAAATACAAGGTTTCCGCAATTCACATTGGATTGTCGGAGGTTGTACACAGGATTACGGTTCCATGACCTTGATGCCTGTATCGGGTACACTGAAATATCTTCCCCAAGACAGAGGAAGCCTGTTCTCTCACCAAGAAGAAACAGCAACGCCCGCCTATTACTCTGTCCTTCTCAAAGATTATTCCATCTTTGCAGAAATGACCGGACGTTCCCGTTCAGCCATTTTCCGATTCACTTATAACCAACCGGAAGATGCTTATCTCATAGTCAATCCTAACAGCGATGAAGGAGAAGGATATATTGAAATCGATACTATAAAAAAACAGATACGCGGATACAATCCCGTACACCGTATCTATCAAGGCTGGGGAGCCCCCGCCGGATACAACGGGTACTTTGTCATTGAATATCAAAATGAAATAGAGGAATATGGTACATTCCGGTATGACAGTCTCTTCGCCGGACAACGACAGATAGCCGATGGAACAGGTATAGGTGCATATCTCCGGTTCAAAATACACCCAGAAGAACCCGTATTAATCAAAGCCGCTTCCTCTTTTACTGACATGGAAGGCGCTCAAAAGAATCTGGACACCGAGATACCTCATTGGGATTTTGACCGCACCCGGCAGGAACTGAACTCCATCTGGGAACAAAGGCTTTCACAAGTTACAGTACAGACAAACAACCGAAACGATAAAGAGAAATTTTACGGAGCACTCTACCGTGCCTCATTCCTGCCACGTACATTCAATGATGTAGACGGGCGCTACCCTTCTTTCTCCACAGGACACCCGTTCAGACAATCAGCCAACGGTAGAAATTACTATGAAGATTACAGTATGTGGGATACTTACCGTGCTCTCCATCCGTTAATCAATATCCTGACCCCAAAGAAAGCCGGAGACATGATGCAATCATTGGTGGACAAATATGAACAAGGCGGCTGGCTGCCTATATTTCCTTGTTGGAACAGTTATACCGCAGCCATGATAGGCGATCATTGCATCTCCGCACTGGGAGATGCCTATATCAAAGGAATCCGTAATTTTGATATCAACAAAGCTTGCGAAGGAATGCTCCGGAACGCATTCAGGACTCCCGCCACCTATGAAGAATATAAAAACGGAATGGGACGGCGTGCTTTGAATTCTTATCTGAAATATGGATACATTCCTTTGGAAGACAGCGTACCGGAAGCCTTTCATACCTGCGAACAAGTGTCACGTACTTTAGAATATGCATACGATGATTTCGTATTGGCCCAAGTCCTGCAAAAGTTGGAAACATCAGATGATTACTTTCCTGATCCACAAAAAACAGGACTTTATGATACATTAATGATACGTGCACGATATTACCGTAACGTAATAAACCCTAGCACCGGATATGCCCAAGGCAGATACGCTGACGGAAGTTTCCTCACCGATGCCGGTAACGCCTTTTCTTTCACCCGCTTCATCACCGAAGGAGCTCCCTGCCATTATACTTGGTATGCCCCCCATGATATATACGGACTTATGGAATGTATGGGCGGAAAAGAAAAATACATTGCCAAACTGGATTCCATGTTCAGCGAACACCGCTACTGGCACGGAAACGAACCTTGTCATCAGATAGCCTACCTCTTCAACTATGCCGGACAACCTTGGAAAACCCAACGGGAGGTACGTCATATTATGGAAACAGAATATCTGAATGCTCCCGGTGGTCTGTCAGGTAATGAGATGCAGGACAGATGTCTGCCTGGTATGTATTTTCTGCTATGGGATTCTATCCGGTATGTCCCGGTACACCTTATTATATAATAGGAAGTCCTTCTTTTCCCCGGATGAGCAT
>ENA-OPYX01001560-OPYX01001560.1-human-gut-metagenome-genome-assembly--contig:-NODE-1560-length-11820-cov-2.130334_pt1 | contig 11820 bp, 14 predicted proteins | sample MGYA00242639_ERZ504486 | MGnify/ENA primary metagenome ERZ504486 (study PRJEB26092, sample SAMD00036296) | human gut metagenome | host: Homo sapiens | study: EMG produced TPA metagenomics assembly of... | reverse complement strand
AGACTGCCTTGTGATCAATGATACCAAGGTCATCCCGGCAAGACTGATCGGTGAAAAAGAAGGAACCGGCGGAAAAGTCGAAGTGCTTCTTTTGAAACGAAAAGGAAATGATGTCTGGGAAACACTTGTAAAACCAGGAAAGAAGATGAAACCCGGAGCAAGAGTCAGCTTCGGGGACGGTCTTCTGAAAGGGGAAGTTCTGGAGGTTGTAGAGGAAGGAAACCGTCTGATCCATTTTGAATACGAAGGAATTTTTGAAGAGATTCTGGATCAGCTTGGACAGATGCCGCTTCCGCCTTACATCACCCACCAGCTGGAGGACAAGAATCGTTACCAGACCGTGTATGCAAAGCATTCCGGATCTGCGGCTGCTCCGACGGCAGGACTGCATTTTACACCGGAGCTTCTGGAAGAAATCAAAGCAGAAGGTGTGGAGATTGCGCATGTAACGCTTCATGTCGGACTTGGAACTTTTCGTCCGGTAAAAGCGGATGATATTCTGGATCACCATATGCATTCGGAATTCTACCGGATCGAGGCATCTGAGGCAGAAAAGATCAACCGTGCAAAAGAGAGCGGACATCGGGTGATCTGCGTCGGAACGACAAGCTGCCGGACCGTAGAATCTGCGGCTGATGAAAACGGAAAGTTAAAAGAGTGCAGTGGATGGACAGAGATTTTCATCTATCCGGGCTATAAATTCAAGGTACTGGACTGCCTGATCACGAACTTCCATTTACCGGAGTCAACGCTGATCATGCTGGTAAGTGCGCTTGCCGGAAGAGAGCATGTGCTTGCGGCATATGAAGAAGCAGTTAAAGAGAGATATCGATTTTTCAGCTTTGGGGATGCGATGTTTATAGAATAGACGCAGAATCTGACAAATGTGAGGTTTATGTCAGGGAACAGGGAATCATAAGATATGAACCGGAGAACGGGATTGTTCAAGTCATGTACAACTTTGAAAAATCTTGTTCTCCGGTTTTTTGTATAGACTGGAAACGATTGAGTTTAAAATCTTATTGAATAAATGTCTATAGAGAATGCTGTTTTATCCGGCAGAGATAAACAGAACAGATTTGCCGATTCTGCAAAAGTATAGTAAGATGGTGTAAGTGCCAAAAGCATGAATGGTATAGTAATGGAGCAATCCGGGCACATACTAAGACGAAAAGGCTATAAAAACAAGATTGCAAAAGGAGACAGAAGATGGACTACGCAGAATATATCAGAGAAAGAAACGAAAAAAATAACTTTGGGAAATAAAGTCAGGTGGATATTCGTAATTTGTTTTGCTGTTTGATTTGGTTAAAAAGCGGACAGAAATGCATTGAGAATTGAGGAGTAGCAGAAAATGGGCATATTTGAGGAGGCAGCAATTTTCCGGGGCATCACAAAGGAGGACGCCAGACAGATGCTGAACTGTCTGAATCCGGTAGAAAAGACTTATAAAAAAGATGAAATCATTTACCATGCCGGGGATGAGGTTACTTCAATGGGCGTGGTTCTTTCCGGCAGCGTGTTCATTGAGAATGATGATATCTGGGGGAATCACAGCATTCTGGACCGGGCTGGAAGAGGTGAGATTTTTGCAGAAACATATGCAGCGATTCCGGGGCAGAAGCTGATGGTTAATGTAGTTGTGGCAGAAGAGGCAAGAATTTTGTTTCTTGATGTGGGAAGGATACTGAAAGTCTGTTCCAATTCGTGTGTGTTTCATCATACGTTAATTGAAAATCTGCTGAAGCTTTCCGCAGAGAAGAATCTCCGTCTGTCGAAACGGATTTTTCATATTTCATCAAAATCGATCCGGGGAAGACTGCTGTCGTATTTGTCTTATCAGGCTATGGAAAACGGGAAGAAAGAATTTGATATCCCGTTCAACCGGCAGCAGCTTGCAGATTATCTGAATGTAGACAGGTCCGCGATGTCAAATGAGCTTGGGAAGATGCAGAAAGATAGGCTGATCGAAGTAGACAGGAAACATTTCCGTATTCTTGACGAAACGGAAATATGAATGGATGAATAATGGAAATAAAACGGATACAGCAGTGAGAAACTGTATGTGGGTTAGGATAAAAGAAAACCATTGCAGGAGAGATGTGATTTCATCAGATCCTGTAATGGTTTTTTGTATACGATGAGTCAAGTATAAATTTGTGGAAGTTATCTTTCCAGTCCGTGTATCCAGTCTGACTTTAGGAAATAAATCAGAAAAAGCAATGGAACTGAGCGCCCAGGTCCATCGGGTAAGCCCAGAAGGATCATCCTGAATGGACGGGATGAATTTTAAAATGATCACGATATAAGAAACGCGGATCAGACACCAGCATACCAGCATAACATACATCGGACTGTGGATTTACGGCTCCGCGCATGATTCTGCCATACAGTGTGAAAAGCAAAGCAGGAAGTAGAAAAAGGTATCCGATATGAGCCTGCATGGTTCCGTAGCGGATAACCTCTGCGGTGGAACTGAAAGCAGATAGAAGCTGTGGAGCGGTAAAATGCACGCAGATACCGAGCAGCTCAGAAATCGTAAGGGAACAGATCACACCGAATACAGCGCCCTTTTTAGCACGCTCATATTCTTTTGCTCCCAGATTCTGACTGATAAAAGTAGTAAGTGCCAGTGCAAAACAGGTGATCGGAAGGAATCCAAATCCCTGGATCTTCATATAAGAACCACATCCGGCAACCGCCATTTCCCCAAACTGGTTGATATTTGCCTGGACGAATACATTTGCCAGAGAAATGATCGAGTTCTGGAGTCCTGCGGGCGACCATAAGAAATGATTTGGCGGAGCATATAGGAATCCAGATTGATCCGGTTCAGATGAAGCCGAAACTCCTCCGGACTGTGAAGCAGCTGCACCATACAGAGGATAGCACTTAAAAACTGTGAAATAACAGTTGCAAAAGCGGCAGCACCTACACCAAATCCAAGACCTGCGATCAGTACAAGGTCAAGAATGATATTCGTTACCGAAGAAACGATTAAGTAGATCAGAGGATGGGTACTGTCACCGACGGACTGCAGAATGCCGACAAAGAAGTTGTACATGACAAAGGCAAGTGAGCCGGTAAAGTAGATTCGGAAATAAGTAATCGAGTTTGGAAGTACCGCCTCCGGTGTTCCCATAAGCACCAGGATCTGTGGTGCGGCAATGATACCGACAATGGTAAGGATCACGCCGCAGATCAGTCCGAAGCCAACGGTTGTATGGATGGACTTCTGCAGATTCGGAATGTCTCTGGCACCGTAATATTTGGCGACGATGACACCGGATCCGATGGCGATTCCATTAAAAAGACCGACCATAAGAAAGATCAGATTACCGGAAGAGCTGACAGCGGCAAGTGCAGAGCTTCCAAGAAAATTTCCAACGATCAGAGAGTCGGCGGTGTTATATAGCTGCTGAAAAAGGTTTCCCCAGAAAAGCGGGATCGCAAAAGCAACGATACGCTTCCAGATGGAGCCTTCTGTCATCAGTTTTGCAGAAGATTTTGACATAGAATATTTCCCCCGTTTCTTAAGTCATTACTTTTAAGTATAAGGTGCGGCAGAGGGAAAGTCAATGAAAATGGGGGTTCGGTAAAAATGCATGTACTTTCCTTGTGATTAACAATGAAATCAAGTATAATGGATATTATAAAAGTTGTGACAGGAGGAAATTGCATGAGCAGTTATCTGAACCCTGGAAACTTACAGCAAGACAAAATGTTCGTTTGTCATTTTGATTGATGAATGGGATTGCCTGTTCCGTGAATTTCAGCAAGACTGTAATGCACAGAAAAAATATCTGGATTTTCTCCGGGTATGGCTGAAAGATAAAGATTATGTTGCGCTGGCATATATGACAGGTATTTTGCCTATTAAAAAATATGGTTCACATTCAGCACTAAATATGTTTACAGAATATTCTATGACAGATCCGGGTGATCTGGCTGAATATTTCGGATTCACAGAGCAGGAAACATCGGAATTATGTGAAAAATATGAAATGAACTTTGATGAGGCAAAAAAATGGTATGATGGATATCAATTTTGATGGTACATCGTCAGATGGGAAATGAAATTTGTTCTATATATAATCCGAAATCTGTAGTGGAGGCTATGATGCGCCATAAGTTTGGAACTTACTGGAATCAGACGGAGACTTATGAAGCCTTAAAAATTTATATTCAAATGGATATGGATGGATTGAAAGATTCGGTAATTAGAATGCTTGCCGGAGAAGGGGTACCGGTTAATGTTGGAACGTTCAGCAATGATATGACAACATTTGCTACGAAGGATGATGTATTAACATTGTTGGGGCATTTGGGATATCTGGCATATGACAGTGTAAATGAAACTGTCAGAATTCCGAATAAAGAAGTTTCGCAAGAATATGTAAATGCAATCAGTACGATGAACTGGTATGGAGTGGCAGAATCAGTGGAAGATTCGAGAAAATTATTGGAATCATTATGGGCATTGGATGAAGAATGAATGTGTGATTGAGAAGTTAAAAAAATAGTCTGCAAATAACAAAGTAAGGGCGTGTGAAAAAACGAAAGTTTTTTCATGCGTCCTTTAGATTGAGAAAAATTATGTTGCAGGATTAAATTTACTACAATTTGATGGTATAATAATTTCAAAATCAGAGAGGCATTTAAAAGGATGGAAAAGGACAAAAAGACAATAAACAGATGTAGTGAATGCGGTCTTTATAAGACACCTCAAACAGACATTTGTCCAGAATGTGGAGGTATAATGGATCTGGCGATTAAAGGTGAAGATTTATCCTGGAGTTGCAGACAATGCAGTTATAGTCTTGCGACAACAGCTCAAAAACCATGCTATTGGGATAACAAAAAGTTTGCGAAAGAATGCTATCCACAAATGGAAAAATGTCCTTATGCGGAAAAATAATTTATGGTTCAGGAGAGACTAAAATTGACACTGGAAGAAGTATTTTATAACTTATTTGATGAATATGGAGAAAAATTTAATTGGCGTTTGATTCCATTAACCAATCCGGAAGAGGTATTTTATTAGATGATTAAAAAAAGAAATTGGTTAAAAACCATTTTTAATACAATAAAAGAGTACTGGGCGGTTGCAAAATGTGAATCGGGCAATAAGGTTTTATATCTGACAGGAAATGAAAAAGGAGAAGACACCTATTTATGTTTTCATTAACATATTCAGAGTACAGTACTGGAAAATTCCCAGACTATGAAGAGCTAGGAGACCTTCATGCAGTGAAAGAATATATGGAAAAATGTAATAGATAAATTTCAAGAGGACTTGTAAGACTAAAACCTTACAAGTCCTCTTCTTCATCTAACAGCTTATCCTTCATGAAACCGCGAAAGAAACTGTTTTGTTCTCTCTTCACTTGGATTTTCAAACACCTGACGCGGATCACCCTGTTCAACGATGCGTCCGTCGTCCATAAAGATCACATGATCGGCAACGTCGCGTGCAAATGCCATCTCATGGGTTACAATGATCATCGTCGTATTCTGGTCGGCAAGCTCGCGGATAACTTTTAATACTTCTCCGGTCAGTTCCGGATCCAGTGCAGAAGTCGGCTCATCAAAACAGAGGATGTCCGGTTGCAGGGCAAGTGCCCTTGCAATAGCAACTCGCTGGCATTGTCCGCCGGAAAGCTGATGCGGATAATTGTCCATCCGGTTATCCAACCCCATCTGTGTCAGAAGAACCTTTGCCTGTACCTCGATGGCGGTCAGGATTTCACGTTTTCTTTCTTTAAAATCCGGCTGCTCTGCGGCGAGAAGCTTTTTGGCAAGCATTACATTTTCCAGAGCGGTATACTGCGGAAACAGATTAAAGTTCTGGAACACCAGACCAAAATGCAGTCGTTTTTTACGGATCACGGATTCCTGAGTGGTTGCCGGGACAGAGGCATCAAAAAGTGTTTCGCCATTTACCCGGATAATTCCGTTATCCGGATGTTCCAGAAAGTTCAGGCAGCGGAGAAGCGTTGTCTTTCCACTTCCGGAAGATCCGATGATGGAAACAGCCTGTCCTTTTTCCAGGTTAAATCCAACGTCTTTTAAGACAGGAGTCTTATTAAAAGATTTACTGATATGTTCTACTTCTAAGATTGGCATAAATATGAATTCTCCTTATCTGAAATATTCCAGTTTCTTTTCAAGGCGTCCGAGAAGAACGGTCAGGATACCATTGAAAATAAGATAATAAACAGCGGTAAAGAACAGCGGCCAGATGGCACCGGAGATGCCATGTGAGCCTTTCATAAATGCCTGTCCTGCCCAGATGATCTCCTGCAGCGCGATAATACGTGCAAGAGAAGTATCCTTTACCAGGGTGATGATCTCATTTGACATCGGTGGTACGATGCGTTTGATCATCTGAAGGAGTGTGATCTTGAAAAAGATCTGATGCTTTGTCATGCCAAGTACAAGACCGGCTTCTTTCTGACCTTCCGGAACACCCTGGATTCCACCGCGGTAGATTTCTGAAAAATAGCAGGCGTAATTGATGATAAAAGATACGGCTGCTGCAAGGAAGCGCCCTGTTTCACCACCACCCCAGATCGGGTTATGTAAGACCAGCCCGGGGAAATAGTAGATGATCAGAAGCTGGATCATCAGCGGGGTACCACGGATCACCCAGACGATCAGTCTCGCAAGCCAGCTAAGAGGCTTGAAATGAGACATGGAGCCAAAGGCAATGACCAGTCCGAGAGGAAGGGCACCGACCAGCGTCACAATAAATAATTTTAAAGTTTGTAAAAAGCCGACATTCAGTGCGGACACTACGACCGGCATTTGTTTCATAATTAGATCCATAAAAAGTTCCTGCCTTAAATATTATTTCTGCTCAATGAGGGCATCCTGAACCCCATAGGTTTCAGCGCATTTCTTCATAGAACCATCATTGTAGCTTGTCTTGAAGAATTCGTTCAGTTTATCTGCAAGGTCGGAACCTTTGCGGAATCCAACACCATATTTTTCGGTAGTAAGCTCAACTGTATGAGTCAGATTTTCGTATCCGGTACCTTTTCCGACCATGGCACCGGCCATCAGAAGGTCGATGACTGCTGCATCAGAGGTTCCGGCTGCAACTTCCATCAGGGCATCAGACTGTGAAGAAACCGCAGTGTAGTCATATCCTTCTCCGTTTACAGCTTCTTCTCCGGCACTTCCGGATTCAACTGCAAAAGAAAGATCCTTCAGACTGTCTTTGTCCTGATATTTGTCTGCTTTATCAGAAGGAACAACCACTACCTGTGCATTGTTACAGTAAGCGGAGGTGCATGCCATTGCGCTGGTTACTTCATCAGTAAGTGTCATACCATTCCATACGCAGTCGATGGTTTTTCCATCCAGCTCCATGACTTTATTGTCCCAGTCGATCTCGACAAATTCGGCATCTACGCCAAGGCTTTTTGCAAATGCTTTTGCCATGTCGGCATCAAAACCAATCCATTCATCCTTATCATTTTTGTAATCCATTGGCTCAAAATCGGTGATTCCGACTACAAGAGTTCCTTTATCCTGAACATATTCTATATCACTTTTGGATGAACTTTTTGAGCTGTCGGATTTCTTGGTGTCAGAGGAAGAACCTCCGCATGCTGCAAGGGATAATACCATTGCTGAAGTAAGTGCAAGTGCTGTTATTTTTTTCATAATAATCTCTCCTCATATAATTTCAAAAAATGTCACGTCACTATATTATCAATTTACCATACTAAAGTCAACCAAAACTTGCTATTTACTTTCTTTTTTGATAAAGATACAATAAGAAATACAGAAATTACTGTAAAAAGAGTAAAACAGAGGAATATAAATATATGGAAACAAATGAGATTATTGTTCACCATGCGACGGAGAATAACCTGAAAAATGTATCCATCCGGATACCAAAGCATCAGATCACAGTATTTACCGGAGTATCAGGTTCCGGGAAATCTTCGCTGGTTCTGGATACTCTTGCGGCGCAGTCACGCAGGGAATTAAATGATACTTTCCCGAGTTTTGTGCAGCAATATCTTCCCAAATACGGAAGACCGCATGTAGAACGGATTGAGAATCTACCGGCAGCAATTGTAATCAATCAGAAAAAGCCGTCGCCGAATCAGCGGTCGACGGTTGGAACTTATACGGATACCTATACCCTTCTGAGGCTTTTATTTTCCAGAGTGGGACAGCCTTTTGTCGGTTATTCGGACAGCTTTTCATTCAATCATCCACAGGGATGCTGCCTGCGGTGTAACGGACTTGGAGAAGTGACAGATCTGGATGTGCATAAGCTGGTGGATTTTGATAAATGTCTGAATGATGACGGGGTGATCCATTATGTGGCATTTGAGCCGGGGCAGTGGAGATGGATCCGCTATGCAAACAGTGGATTGTTTGATCTGAATAAGAAGATTAAAGACTATTCCGAAGAAGAATTGGAACTGTTTTTGTATTCACCGCAGATACGTCTTAAGAATCCACCGGAAGGATGGCCGAAAACTGCGAAATACGAAGGCCTTGTGCATCGGATGTACCGCAGTGTCCTAAATTCGGAAGAAGGAAAACTTCACAGGGAGTTATTGGATCCGATCACCAGTCATGGAGTTTGTCCGGAGTGTAATGGGGCAAGATTGAATCAGAAGGTGTTGTCCTGCAAAATTGACGGGAAAAATATTGCTGATGTAATAAAACTTCCATTATCCGAGCTGCGTGCGTGGATTGCTCAAATAGAAGATCCGCTTGCAAAAGATATTCAGGATACACTGCATACCAAACTGTCTGCACTTATAGATATCGGACTGGGATATCTGTCTCTGGACAGAGGGTTATCTACTTTATCTGGTGGAGAGATTCAGAGATGCAAGATTGCAAAATGCCTGAATTCCTCGCTTTCTGATTTGTTGTATATTCTGGATGAACCGAGTGCAGGGCTTCATAATCATGATATTGAGCGGATGCGCCGTGCACTGGAAAAATTGAGAGATGGTGGAAATACGGTTGTTCTGGTGGAGCATCACCGGAAAATGATCGAGATGGCCGATCACATTGTGGAAATGGGTCCGGAACCGGGAATGGCCGGTGGAAGAGTTTTATTTGAAGGCAGTTATAAGGAACTTTTAGAGAGTGATACGCCGACTGGAGAAGAGATGCGGCTTACTACTTCTCTAAAAGCAAAGGCAAGGGAAGCGAAAGGAATATGGCGGATGGAGCATATCCATCTTCACAATCTGAAGGACATTACCATCGAATTTCCAATAGGAAATCTGGTTGTGATCGCTGGTGTTGCCGGATCTGGAAAAAGTTCTCTGATGGAAAGCTTTTACCGCAGTATGGGAGAGGATGTGGTGTTTGTAAGCCAGCGCGCTGCAGGTGCAAGTCTCAGATCCACTCCAGCGACCTATCTGGGAGTCGCAGATGAAATCCGGAAATATTTGCAAGCGGTGCGGTCAGAAGGCATCTTTGTTTTCTTTTAACGGCGCAGGAAAGTGTCCGGCATGTAAGGGAAAAGGAGTGATCGTATCGGATATGGCATTTATGGATGACATCGAGACGACCTGTGATGTGTGTAAAGGACTTCGGTATTCAAAAGAAGTTTTGCAATACGAAGTAGATGGAAAGAATATTGCGGAAGTGATGGATCTGACTGTTGCACAGGCAGGGGAATTCTTCAGGGGAACAAAGATCAGCGAAGCGCTGGAGCCTCTGGAAAAAGTAGGACTTTCTTATCTGCACCTGAAATCAGGCACTTTCTACTTATCCGGCGGAGAGTTGCAGCGAATGAAGTTTGCTTCCTATCTCGGAAGTAAAAGACCGTATTTTCATTCTTGATGAGCCGACAAACGGATTGCATATCAAGAATGTCCGGAGTCTGTTAAAGCTTCTGAACCAGATGGTGGATGAAGGAAATTCCATTTTTGTTATCGAACATAACATAGAATTTATCAAATCCGCTGATTATGTGGTAGAATTAGGACCAGAAGGAGGAGATGCCGGAGGAAGACTGCTGTTTGCCGGTACACCGTCTGAGATGAAAATGAGTGAAAAATCTGTTACGGCAGAATATTTATGATGATACCAGATTGCTCCATTTCCATTGCTACGCAATCCCCCTATTTATAATTATGAAAGATTTACAGAAACAGAAATATTTACCAAAAAGATAGAAGAAAAGGAGACGAACGTTATGAAACTAATGATTGCATCAGATATTCACGGATCCGCATATTATTGTCTGGAAATGCTGGATGCGATGAAAAAAGAATGTCCGGACAGACTGTTACTTCTGGGCGACATCCTGTATCATGGACCAAGAAATGATCTTCCGCTGGAATACGAACCCAAAAAGGTAATCAAAATGTTAAATGAAGTCAAAGAGAAATTATTCTGTGTACGCGGAAACTGTGACACAGAGGTAGACCAGATGGTACTGGATTTTCCAATCATGGCAGATTATGCAGTGATCCCGTGTGGCAACAGGATCATTTACGCCACCCACGGACACCATCATAACGTCATGACCCCAATCCCAATGCAGCCAGGCGATATTCTCTTACACGGTCACACCCACGTACCGGCCTGGGAACCATTCGGAAACGAGAACCTCTACTTAAATCCAGGTTCCGTTTCCATCCCAAAAGAAAACAGCGCCCACAGCTACATGATCCTGGAAGACGGTCTCGCCAAATGGAAAAACCTATACGGCGAAGTTTACCACGAACTTATGCTGTAGAAAAATCTACAATATTAAGAAAAAGTAGAACCGAAAAACTATCACAAATGGAAACATACAATACCTGAAAAAAGTGAAAAAACTTTTATCTTGGCGAAAAATATTGAACAAAATAAAACCCCATAAATTGTCGACATTCGCCAATGTACATCCGACAATTTATGTAATAAAATGAAACTAAGAAAAGCAAAGGAGAACCTAACAATATGAGAGCTTACGAAAGATTTTTAAACTACGTTCCGGTATGGACAACCAGTGATGAGACAAGCGATACTGTCCCGTCAGCAGACAGAGAGCTGGTACTGGCAAGAATGCTTGTAGAAGAGATGAAAGGTCTTGGAATTGCAGATGCAAGAGTGGACGACAAGGGATATGTATATGGACACGTCCCTGCAACTCCTGGATGCGAAGACAAGCCGTCGCTTGGTCTGGTTGCGCATATGGACACTGTGGCAGATGCATCAGGGGAAAATATAAAGCCACAGATCATTGAGAATTATGACGGGAAGGACGTTGTCCTGAAAGGTTCCGGAGATATTCTGAAAGTAGATGAGTTCCCGTACCTTGCAGAATTAAAGGGCAGAACTCTGATCACAACTGACGGACCACACTTCTTGGGGCAGATGACAAGGCGGGGAATCGCAGAGATTCTTACCGTGGCAGAAGAGATCATCAAAGAAGGACTTCCGCATGGAAAGATCTGCATCGGATTTACACCGGATGAAGAGATTGCAAGAGGAGCAAAGCATTTTGATGTGGAAGGTTTTGGTGCTGACTATGCTTACACTTTGGACGGTGATGAGGAAGGCGAGATTCAGTTCGAGAATTTCAATGCATCGACTGCATTTATCACCATTCACGGTGTCAGCGTACATACGGGATCAGCAAAAGACGTGATGGTTAATTCACAGACCATTGCAACCGAGATCCACCAGATGCTTCCGGTAAATGAAAGACCGGAGACAACCGAAGGATATGAAGGATTCTATCATCTGGTCAGCGTGCAGGGAAATGTGACAACGACTAAGATGAAATACTTTATCCGTGATTTTGATCGCAGATCTTTTGACGCAAGAGCACAGAAACTT
>ENA-OPYX01001559-OPYX01001559.1-human-gut-metagenome-genome-assembly--contig:-NODE-1559-length-11821-cov-2.405507_pt1 | contig 11821 bp, 14 predicted proteins | sample MGYA00242639_ERZ504486 | MGnify/ENA primary metagenome ERZ504486 (study PRJEB26092, sample SAMD00036296) | human gut metagenome | host: Homo sapiens | study: EMG produced TPA metagenomics assembly of... | reverse complement strand
ACCCCTTTAAACATCCACCGACAACACGCACATCCATCCGCCGCTCTCCTCGTCCGGCGTCCAGCATCTCGCCCGGACATGGCAATAGCCTTCATTCTCTATCCACTCCAGCAGGCTTTCCGCTTCATCGCATTCCGTTTCCGCCAGCAGTTTTCTATCCGCCTCCGAGAGCAGCGACTTTATGTTCACGAACTCACGCACCTCCGGGTATTGCGGCAGCGTGTCCGGCACGTCGATATGCACAAAGTATTTCCGGAAATAAAACCGGATTTTCCCGCTTTTCCGTTCCACGCCCCGGGCTGGACAAGGTGGCGGCACTTCTGTTTTCATCCGCCTTCCGGCATCGTGCACACGGTATCTTTGCAGCGTCAGCGTGCAGCACGGTGTCCCGTCCCTGCGCAGGTGAAATCCCCGTTCCGTCACCCGGAACAGCTCGTGCTCCACGACCCGGCGCATGGTCCGGCAGTCGTCCTTCATGTCTTCCCAGACCTCCCCGGCGGAAACCGTCTCCAGCATGGCGAGCGTTTTCTCCGACAACAGGTTTTCCGGACATATATTGTCCCCCGCTTGTGGAAGGACAATGTCCGTCCGCCACTTCGAGGCATGCAGGGCTTCGAAAAATTCCGGTATGTCGAGGTATAGAACCAGTTCATTCCGTTCCATACCCGTCCTCCTTGTCGTTGTCCGCATTGAAGTCGAACTCCAGCTCGACCGCCTGACCGTCCGAGTCCTCCACCCAGACGGTGAAGCCGCTCTGTTCGTCCGACAGCGGGGTGTAATAGAGCCGGAACGTCTCTTTCTCCAGCGGGTAGCGGTCATTGGGCAGCAACGCCGTGCCGTCGTCCAGTTTGAGCGTGCCTTCCCCGTCGAAGAGGAACCAGCGGATCGTGTACCGGGTGTCCTCCCAGCGTCCTTCCCGTTTCAGCTCGCACCGTATCTCCGCCGTCTCGTTCACTTTCAGCTCCTTCGGGACGGGCATCGTCTCCACCGTGAACGGGTATTTCGTCTGAATGTCCAGCCCGTCATTACAGGCTGCGACCAGCACGAGGGCGGCCACGATGTAGCAGCCCGTGAGTATTTTATAAATCATTGTCCTCATATATACATTATTATATTATATAGCAGTTATCGAATCATAAAACGTATTCCCACGCCGACCTGCGTGTGGAATTTCCCGCAGTCGCCGCCGAACAGCACCCTTTTGGCGACCGTTTACCAGCAAGACAATCTTGTCCGTCACGTAGGCGGACAGCTCCAGCGTCAGCGCACCCCCGTAGATGAAATTGTCCTCATCCGTGAGCCGGGAGCCGTCCGGCAGCAGGCTCTCGCCCCAGTTCACCGTCTCGTACCCGGCAAGGGCGGACAGCCCCAGTGCGGCGAAGAACATCTTCTTCCGGTCTGACAGGAAGTTCAGGTAATAGCCGCCCTCGCCCGTGAACTGGCTCGCCGGATAGAGGCAGTCCCGGTAGCCGTACCGCTTCTCCAAGTATTCCGCACCGACCACCCAATGGTGGGCGTTCTTCGTGTAGGTGCTCACCGCTATCCCGGCGTGGTAGCCGAAGCCGTCGCCGTTTTTCCAGCGCATGTTGTCCGACAGCCCGCCCGTGAGCTGTATGCCCCTCATTCCGGGCAGGCACCGTTGGGCGTGTGCCCGGTTGAAAGTCAGGCACACCCCGAAGAGCAGGATAATGAACAGTAACCTTTTCATCGCTTATTTGATTTTCAGTTCGTTAATCTGTCTTGCCGCCACGAGGTCGGCGTTCTCCACCCGGATGGTCTGGTGCCTGCCGCCGTCCTTCTCGAACAGATCGATGACCAGCAGCTTGTCGTCCGGTATGGTGAACTGCGGGACGGCATATACCGTGCGCACGTCGCTTTTCCCCTCCGTCACCAGCACCTCGTTGTAGCTGCGCACCGGATCGATCACCCGTTCCTGAATGGCGGTGCGCTTCGGCACTTTCTTGTCCACGATCTTGAACCGGATAAAGTCCGTCCGGAAAGCCACGTTCGACCTGTTCCTCGTTTCCGTGTGGAAATAGAACAGCCCGTTGTGCGAGTGGACGGATTTCAGGAGGAACTGCACCCCGAAGCGTTTGCAGCCCAAGTGCCGGATCTCCCGCCTGTCCTCCTTGTAGATGCTCTGCATGATCAGCTTCACCAAGAGCGGGCTTTCGCCCGCCAGCTCACGGAAATGGATGTTCATGCGGGTATGCGAAAAGTCCGTCGTGTCCCCGTTCTCCAAAAAATCCTTCATCTCGATGTTCAGCATCTCCGGCTCATGCGCATACCGGGCATTGAACGAATAGAAGCTCCCGTCCTCGCAGATAACGGAGAAGTTCGTTTCGCCCGGAAAACCCTCTGTCGTGGCTTTCACCCGGATAACGTTCTCCGCACCGTCCGCTTTCCCGGCGATGATCCGGTCGCTTCCCAAATCCACGTACCGCACCGCCGAGGGGAAGATGATATGCACCGTCTTGGCGAACGTCACCTGCACCCCGTGGGGCGTCACCATCTGCCGGTAGGGTAGCTTCCGTGTAATCCCCTGATACAGGTCGTTGCCCGTGGTCCGCTGTATCGTATCATTCACTTGTGCGTTCGCACCCGTCACCATGCCCACAAGCAGGGCGACCCATCCAAAAATCTTTTTCATTGTCTTTACTTTTTAATGGTTTTATAATCTGTTGATTTATTGTTGTTTGGCGTAGAGCATCAGCGGATCACCCGCTTTCAGGTGCACCTTTACCGTGCGGAATTTCTTGGCGAGGTACTGGCTGCCGCCCTGCATCAGCCCACGGGTGATGTCCATCGCCACCTGTTGCCCTGCGCTCCGTGCGAACGAGATGCTCGTTCCCAGCCCGCCGCCGATGTTCGCCATCGCCTCCTTTGCCGCTTCCCGCTCCAGTGAGGTTTCTATGCACAGCCCTTTCATTCCCTCGTTGTCATAGACCGCCAACTCCACCGGCAATATGTTACCTTGGTACTGGACGGACGATACCGTGATGTCGAGCCGTTCCCCTGCACCTTACCTGTACCGGATACCACCGTATTGCGTGGGATAATCAGGTTTCCCGCCTGCAACGGTTCGAGCAGCCGGAGCTTCACCTGCTGACCGTCCATAACCGTCTGGTCTTGGTGGATGCAGGCGGCTATCGTGTTCTTCCCGAGGGCGTACCCGCTACCCACCGCCGTGTTGAAGCCGTAGTTCCTCGGCTGGCTGTACCGCCGCATGAACTCCGCATCGCTTAGGGGCTGTCGCAGCCCCGATACCGTCCGCTCCCGTGCCGCCTGCACCGCCACGGCTGGCTGTCCCAAGCCGTTGCCGCCCTGTCCGGTGGCGGGTGCCTGCACGGTTGCGCCGTCCTGCCCGTTCTGCCCCATGTACTTGGCGGCAAGCTCGTAGCTCTTCTCCATCAGTGCCACCTGATCGTCGATTCCGCCCGCCTGCCGTTCCCTTTCTTTCCAGTTTGGCGGTCAGCTCCTCCACCTGCCTTTTCAGCTCCTCCTTTTCCCCGTCCACCTTCGGCTCCTCGTAGAACGAGCCGAGTTTCCGGTTGATGTCCCGGTAGGCGGCGACGGAGGAGCGGCCGCCGCCGTTGCCCGAGTAGTCCCTGAACGGTTCCCGTTCCGGCTCGCTGTCCGGCAGTTCCATTTCCACCCCGTCCGCATCGCTTTCCCCGGAGAAGGCGAAGTCCTCCAGCGAGCGCACCTTCTCCGCCTGCCGCCTTTCCGCCTGCGCCTGCTCGTAGGCTTTCCGCTTGTCGCCGATGATCCCGTCGTTCTCCGGCAGGGGAATGTCGGCGTTGAACGCCCCCACGGTGTCCCGGTTCACGTCCCGCTCCTCCGAAGGTGCGAATATCAGCCACATCGAGCCGAGGAACAGCAAGCCCATCAGCGGATATACCATCAGCTTCTTCCGTTGCTGCAACTGTTTCGGCGTGAGCGGCTTGGCTGTCTTCTTCTCCTTTTTCCCGCCGCCCTTGTCCTCCTTCTTTCCGTTCCCCGTCTCCGGGGCTGCGGCATCCGCCACCGTCACGTGCTGCGTTGCCGTTGCTTTTTCTTGGTTCTGTTCTTCCATCATGTCAAAAATTTATGGTTGTCCTACATTCTGATTCTTCTCCCCGGAGGCTTCCTTCTGCCTGTCTCTCCGGTTTGTCGCTTGCCGGGCGGCTCCTTCCGTTCCGTTTGAGCGATGGCCGTGGGGCTTGCCCGTTGTCCGCCCGCAGGTGCGCAGCCTTCCGTTCCCGGCTTGCCGCCTTTTCGGGAACAGCCTCGCTTCCAGACCTGCCAGTTCTTTCGCCGCCCGCTCCCGGATGGCACGGTTGTGGCGTCCGATGGCGGCTTCCGGGTAGTCACGGGAGAGGTCGCCGTTGTCCTCGCTCAGGTGGTAGTCCCACCTTAGCCGGGCGATGCCGGCAAAATCCTCCGTCAGCCCGTACTTCTCCACCGTCTCCTTCGGTACTTCCCGCTGACCGTCCCAGCCGTGGCGGGCGAGCCCGTGGAGCAGCGCCCGTTCCGCCTTCACCGCTTCCAGATAGTCGCCGGGCAGTCTGCCGCCCGTCTTCCTCTCGTAAAGGGCGGCGGCTTGCCGCATCAGCTTTCCCCGCTCGTCCGCCTCCCGCAACTCGATCTGTTCCATGACGGTGTGGTTGTCGCCCCGCATCTCCTCGTTCCATTCCCGGCTCAGTTCTTCGAGCCTGCGGTAGCCTTCCGCCAGCCCGTGGCGGATGGCCACCGAGTCGTCCGGTTTCTCGCCTTTCAGGGCAAGCCTTTTCAGTGCGTCGAGGTCGCCCTCCCTCATGCAGCAGTTCAGCAGCCGGTGCGCCGCATCCCGTTCCGCCTGCGCTTCGGGGGATAGCGGCTGCGGGGCGTTGCGCCTCGTGTACTCGTGCTCCAGCACCTTGTATTGCGCCGCCAGACGCAGCATCGGGCTTTCCGCCGCCTCCTTCACGCTCCGGGGGATTGCCGCCCCCTCACGCATCCCGTAACGGGTCTCTTTCAGGGCGTCCATGACCGCCCGCCATTCGGGATAGCCCGTCTGGTACACGTACCGGAAGAACCTGTGTTCCAGCAGCAGCTCCGCCTGTTTCCTTGTTACCTCCGGGCAGTCCCGGTAGTCCCTGACGGACTGGAGGATTGCACCGGCATCCGCACGCCTCTTATTCAGCAGGCTCCCGAAATACGCCGTTGCCTGCCTCATGTTCCGCTCCTCCTGCCGCTCCCGGCGGCGGAACAGCCACTCACTCAACTTCTCCGCCAGTCCCATGCCGTCCGCTTTCAAAAGGGTTGATAATACTGTCATTGGGCAATTGCAGGCGCCTGATATGCTCTATCCCCAGTTCCTTCCCGTCGTTCCTGCCGATGCGGTAGATGGAGGCGACGGTCATATAGACCGACAGTGCGCCGAACGCCGCCAGCATCACGAGGATGATTGCCACACGCATGTCGGGCGAGATACGCCCAGCGAGGCGGCGGAGCTTCCCGTCCGCCCAATCCTGTGCCTTTACGATGAATTTCCTTATCATAGCCGTCAGCGTTTGAGGGTCTGCAAATCCTTGTTCTCCGTGACCTCGAAGCCCTCGATGATGAAGCCCTGCGGATTGTTGTCGCTCCTGACCGCATCCAGCAGGCGGCAGCGGGTCACAAGGCTGCGCTCCGTAACCGAGCTTTCCCGCAGGATGATCTGCCGGGCGAATGTCCGCACGCTGTACGGGTACTTGTCGAAGTCGCACCGCAGGCTGTCTATCTCTATCATCTGGTTGATGTTCCCCGATATTATGCGGTTGTAATACCCCTTTTCCGAGAGGTCCTTGTAGTAGTTGAAGGCGCTCTTGTCCGCCAGCAGCAGCGAACGCCTGATGTTGCCCTCGATAGCCGACTTGTCGGGCGAGAGCGTGAAGAACAGCTCGTGGAAGCGGCGCACGTGCTCCCGTGCCTCCACCGGGCGGTTCTGCCGCACGTCCTGCGAGAGCGCCAGCATCAGGCTCTTGCCGTTGTCCAGCACGTAGATCTTCTGCCGCTGCGCCTCGGCGAAGCTGTACGACTTCCACAGGGCGAAGCCCGTCACCACGGCGCACAGGCTGGCGAATACCAGCGTGAAGAGCCGTATCTGCCTGAAGCTCGTTTCGATATTTTTCAAACTTTTAAATTCCATGTTTCCGGTTTTTTATTCGTTATGACTCATGTTCTTGGGACATCCGCCGCTACTTGACGATCCTTCCGGCGATGTTCCCCACGGCTGCGCCCGCACCCGCTGCGGCGACGTTGCCTACCTTCGTGGCGGTCTGGTTCATCGCACGGTTGGCGTGGCTCACCCCGCCCGCCATGATGATCCAGTTGGCGACGGTCGGTATGGTGAAGTACCCGAATATCCCGATGATTAAAAAGATGATGTACACCGTGTTCGAGCTGTCCGGGATGAAGGTCGGGTCGCTCATCGCCTCGATGTCACGGGTGAGCATCAGCACTTGGATGCGTGCCAGCACCGAGCTGAACAGGTCGCTCACGGGCAGCCACATGTAGATGGAGATGTACCTCGTTATCCACTGCGTGAGCGTGCTCTGGAACCCGTCATAGACCGAGAGGGCGAACGCTATCGGACCGAGGATGGAGAGGGCGATCAGGAAGAACGTCCGTATCGTGTCGATGACCAGCGCAGCCGACTGGAACAGCAGTTCGAGCAGTTCTTGGAACCACAGCCGGATGCTCCGCTTCATGTTGTACTCCGTCCGGTCGATATACATCACCGCCATCGTCTTCAAGTCCTTGGGCGACCAGCCCAGCTCGTCGAGCTTCTTGTCGAAGTCCTCCTTGCTCGCCAGATATGCCTTCTCCGGATCACGCCGGAACGCCTCCCTCTCCAGCGTCTCCTTCTGTTCCCGGTATCGGTTCATGTCGAAGGTCTGTGATTCAAGCATCCCGTGGCAGCCCTTCACCACGGGCGAGAGCACCGTGTTGATCGTGCCGATGACGAAGGTGGGAAAGAAGAGGATGCACAGCCCGATGGCGAACGGGCGCAGCAGCGGGTACACGTCGATGGGCTCGGCACGGGCGAGCGCCTGCCACACCTTGGCGGCAACGTAGAACAGCGCACCCAGCCCGGCGATTCCCTTGGCTACACCCGTCAGCTTCTCGCAGAGCGGCATCATGTCCTGATACAATGCCTGCAATATCTCGTGCAGGTTCGTGAAGTCTATCGCTAACAACATAGTCCTGTATTTTTATTATATGTACGCATACATTATTATATATTGCCCGCCTCACCAGTAACGGTCTTCCGCATCCCCGTAGAGAGCCACCACCCGGTCGGCGTCCTTTTTCTTCTTCGCCCGCAGGTAGCTCACCGAGATGTTCTTGTCCGTATAATACTGCACGAGGTTGCGGTACTCCAGCAGCCGCTTGTAGCTCTGGTCGATGATCGCCAGCCGCTCGGCGTCCGAGAGCGACATCCCCGTCACGTTCACCACGTTCTTCAGATCTTGCAGGATGTCCGCACTCTCGCTCAGCAGCTTGGCGTACCCGAACGAGATGGTTGACAGCTCGTCCGGCGTGTAGTTCGGGTCGCCGAGCATCTTCTGGTAGTTGCGCACGTAGATTTCCGAGATGTCCGCCACCATCTCGATGGACTTCTTCACCTTCACGCCGCCTTTCACCACGTCATGCACCGCCTTGAGCGCATCGTAATACTTCCGTCCCTGCTCGAATATCTTCGCCGTCTCCTTGAACCCGTCCAGCGTGTGCTGTGCGGTGGCGGAGGTCTCCACGATCTCCTTGGTCGTGTTGATGATGCCCTGCGCCAGATTGCCGGGATCGTGTACGACCCACTGGGCGTTGGCCGCACCTGCCGTCAGGCACGCCACGCCCACGATGATTGCCTTTATCGTTCTCATGTCCTTACTGTTTTAGGGTTCCGTCACTCTTTCTCCTGTACTCTCCGCCCGGCGACAGCCGGATGCGGTCTTTCTCCCGGTCATAGTCCATCATCACGGCGAAGCCCGTCTCGATGAACAGCACCCCTTCCGTTTCCCGGACGAGGTAGGTCTCCGCTTCACTACCGCCCTTGTGGTTCCTGTGCATGACCGTCACACGGTACTTGCCGTCCTCTTCCCAGAGGGTGAAGGGCGGCTTTCCGCCCGTGCTGACCCATTCGCCGCACATCTTTTCCAACCGTTCCGCATTTGTCTCCTTGCAGGAAATGACAAACGCCAGCGCCGCCGTCACCGCCGACAGCAGCAGGATTAAATTCAATCGTCTCATCTTGATTCCGTTTTTTAAAAGTTTTACAAAATTTTATTCTCTCCATATCGTTTAGCCGTTTGTACATCCAGCCGTTTAGCCAGCCAGCCGTTTAACCGTTTGACCGTTTAGCCGTTTGGTCAATCAACCACCCGTCCGGCAACCTGTCCGCCGCTCCCCGCCAGCGCATCGGCACATTATTTATACTTCGTTTCCGCCAGCCGCTTGATGGCAAGCTCCAAGTCGCCGCCCAGCTCTTCCGCTAGTGCGAACACCTCCGTCTTCTCGCTCTCCTCGGTGGTATAGGTCAGGTACTCGGCAGCCGACACCTCCGTGGCGTACACCGCCGACTGCACCCCGTTCAGACCGATCCAGACCTCCTTGTACTTCCGTCCGGGATGGTTGGCGAGGTTGATGGAGAGTATCTGCGACTTCTCCTTATCCGTCAGCCCGAGCATCGACTGGATGCCGTCGAACTTGTTCATGTACTTCTTCTGGTCCAAAAGGATCTTGCAGTCCGAGTTGGTGATGATAGCCTCCTTCACGATGGGGGACGAGATGATATCATCGACTTCCTGCGTGACGACAATCGCCTCGCCGAAATATTTCCTGACGGTCTTGTAGAGATATTTCAGGTACTCGCTCATGCTCGGCGAGGAAAGGGCTTTCCAAGCCTCCTCGCAGATCAGCATCTTCCGCACGCCTTTCAGCCGCCGCATCTTGTTGATGAAGGCTTCCATGATGATGATCGTAACCACGGGGAACAGCTCGGCGTTGTCCTTCACGGCGTCGATCTCGAAGACGATGAACCGCTTGTGCAGCAGGTCGATGTTCTCGTTCGAGTTCAGCAGGAAGTCGTAGCGCCCGCCCTTGTAATACTGCCGCAGCGTGGTCAGGAAGTTGTCGATGTTGAAGTCCTCCCGGCTCACCTTGATGTCCCTTGCAGCCAGCTCCTTCCGGTAATCGTTCAGCATGTACTCGTAGAAGGTGTCGAACGAGGGGGCGATGTCCCGGTTCTGTTGTATCCGGCGGATGTACGCCGACACCGCACTGCCCAGCTCGCCGCTCTCCGTCTTCGTGACCTTCTCGTCCTCGCCCTTCCACAGCGCCAGCAGCAGCGTCTTGATGCTGTCCTTCTTCTCCACGCTGAACTTGTAGTCGTCCGTGAAGAAGGGGTTGAAGCTGATGGGCTTCTCCTCCGTGTACGTGTAATAAATCCCGTCCTCGCCCTTGGTCTTGCGGTGGATCAGCTCGCACAGCCCTTGGTACGAGTTGCCCGTGTCGATCAGCACGATGTGGCTGTTCTGCTCGTAATACTGGCGCACGAGGTGGTTCATGAAGAACGACTTGCCGCTCCCGCTCGGACCGAGGACGAACTTGTTGCGGTTCGAGATCACCCCTTTCTTCATCGGCAGGTCGCTGATGTCCAGATGCAGCGGTCTGCCCGTCATCCTGTCCGCCATCTTGATGCCGAAGGGCGAGAGCGAGTCCTTGTAATTCGTCTCCTCGGTGAAGAAGCACAGGGCTTGCGGGATGAACGTGTAGAAGCTCTCCTCGAAGGGGAAGTCCCCCTCGTTGCCCGGTATCGCCGCCCAGAAGAGCGTCGGCACGTCCACCGTGTTGTGCCTCGGCTTGCACTCCATCAGGGCGAGCTGGCTGCCCACCTCGTTCTTGATGCGCCTAAGCTCCTCCCGGTCGTCGCTCCACGCCATCACGTTGCAGTGGCAGCGCACCGAGGTCAGCCCTTTCGAGTGCGCCTCGTTCAGGTATTCCTCGATCCATGCCTTGTTGATCTGGTTGGAGCGGGAGTAGCGGGAGAGCGAGTGCATGTTCCGGGCGGTCTGCTCGAAGCGTTTCAGGTTCTCCCCGTGGTCGTCGATGAAGATGTACTGGTTGTAGCAGTGGTTGCAGTCCAGCAGCAAGCCCACCGGGGCGGCGAACGACAGGCGGCAGTCCGAGCGGTCGGTCGAGAGCCGCTCGTAGCGGCTGTCCGTCGCCACCTTGCCCGGCAGGTCTTCCGTGTCCGAGAGGGTGTGCAGGCAGAGGATGTCGTCGCCGATGCGCATCTCCTCCGGGTTCAACTGGATGTCCTTCAGCACCGTCGTGTCGTGCTGCGAGAGCGAGAGGTACTTCTCCACGATGCCCGCCGACCGTTCCGTGCCGGTGATCTCGTCCGTCGTGAGGCGGCGCAGCGTAACGAAACCGCTGTCGTTCATGATCTTCTCGAACTGCCCGACGGCTTCGAGGAACCTCGTAACCGTCTCCCGGTCCTCGATCTCCTTGGGGACAAGCCTGCCCTTGCAGAGGGTGGAGAACGTGCTTTCCTGACGGCTCCGTGCCTTCGTCGTCTTGGTAAGGAACAGGTAGCAGAAGTGGTTCAGGAACGGGCGTTCGTTGAAGTGCCTCTCAAAGCTCCGGCTCAGGAAGCTAAGGTCGTCCCTGTCCGTTTCCGGCCGGTACTTCTCCTCGATGAAGAAGTCCTGCTTGTGCACGATGGAATACTCCGGCAGCACCTTCACCGCCTTGTGCCAAGCCGAGTGGACCGCCTCGTACTCGCTTCCCGTGACGGAGAACAGTTCCGGCAGTTCCACCCTGAAGGCGACCGTCACGTCCGCCTCCTTGCTCACGATGCAGCCGTTCTCCACCGCCAGCAGCGGGAACTTGCTTTCGAGCGTCGCCGCTTTCATTACGTTTCTCATTCTTGCCAGTGTTTAAAGGTGAATAATCGGGGGATTTTCAGGCGGTTCACCACGTACCTCGGATGCCGCCTGCGGGCGGCTGCCTTCATCAGCCCGTGCGTGCCGTACCGGGCGTTCAGCCGGAAGGTCAGCCATACCAGCAGCGTAGCCGCAGCCACGCCGAAGCCGATGCACACCCACTGGTTCACGCCCGCCATGTACAGGATGACGAACACCACGAACACGGCGAGCAGACCGCCGCAGAAGATGAAGAGGTACTGGCTTTCCAGCCCCTTGAACTCCACGTTCCTGCCGATCCCCTTGTTGATTTCCAAGTCCATAGTCCGCTGTTTTACAGGAAGAACGAACGGAGGATGGTAGCCGCCACGATCAGGAAGATGCAGGCTCCGAACCAGCTTGCGGCGACTTTGCTCACGTCCGGATCGCCGGCGCTGAACTTCCCGTACACTTTCACCCCTCCGATCAAGCCGACCACCGCACCGATGGCGTAAATCAGTTTCGTCCCCGGCTCAAAATACGAGGTGACCATCTGCGTGGCTTCGGTGATGCCCGCCTGCCCGTTTCCCTGCGCCATTGCGCCCACGGCAGCCAGTATGCAGGCCGCCGTAAAAAAGATTCTTTTCTGTTTCATTTGTCTTTAAAATTTTAATTAAACATTATGGTTGTCCATCAGCCGGGCGACACGCTGCCGTGCGCCCTCGAACTCGTCCAGCATCGCCTCCCAGATGTCCGACCCCATCACGGACGGCAGCACCTCACGGGCTTCCCGCTCCGCCTTTTCGTCCGCATCGTCCGACACCAGTACCCGGCGCACCTTTTTCAGGTCATCGAAGGAGTACCCCGTGGCGAAGTCGGGGTTGCCGTCCGGGTAATAAGCCCCTAATTCCTCT
>ENA-OPYX01001558-OPYX01001558.1-human-gut-metagenome-genome-assembly--contig:-NODE-1558-length-11822-cov-2.410774_pt1 | contig 11822 bp, 14 predicted proteins | sample MGYA00242639_ERZ504486 | MGnify/ENA primary metagenome ERZ504486 (study PRJEB26092, sample SAMD00036296) | human gut metagenome | host: Homo sapiens | study: EMG produced TPA metagenomics assembly of... | reverse complement strand
TGCCTGATATCCATAATCTTTCTTAAGCTCGTTCAGAAAGGCATCCAGACTTTGAAGCTCCTTTTCCATCTGTGAAAGATTTTTCTTCTGAGTACCTGAATAGAACTGAAGTCCCAAAATGTGAAGTGCAGTATACTCCTGGCGCCTGGAAATAATCTTGCGAATATCTTCTTCATCCACGCCAAACTGATTGCCACTGGTCACACGGATCAACACATCAATCGTCAGCCCCAGTTCTCCCGCTATCCTCTGCAAATTCTTCAGATGCTCCAGAGATTCTACTGTATATACTCCCTTTCCACCGTATGTTTCAAGTACATATCGAATATCAGAAGGATTTTTATATACACCTGAAAGCACGATCTTTTCCATTGGAACAGAGACACGCTCACAAATGCGAAATTCTCCAGGAGAGCATACTTCGAAAAGATCTACATGCTTCATCATTGGTCTTGTAAGAAAAGGATTGGCCTTCATGGCATAGCAGACTCTCGCTTTACCTGCAAGCAACTCCTTAATCTTATTTACATGTACAGCCAAAGCATCCAGATCAAATACATAGGAAGGCGTAGGATTCTTATCTTCTATAAATTTCTGCAAAAAATTATAATCCGCCATTTATCTTCCCTCCTGATATCTGGCTGTCAGCTCTTTCCTGTCAATCTTGCCATTCTTTGTAAGAGGCATAGTATCCACTTGGACAAATACATTCGGCACCATAAAGTTTGGTACATATTTCACAAGGGAACGTGACAGCTGCTTACGATCGATATCACCCTCATAAAAAGCAACGATTTTTATTTTTTTGCCTGATCGTAAATACACAGACTTCTTCGAATCTCAGGAAGTTTATCCATTGCTGTCTCAATCTCACCAAGCTCAATTCTATGTCCCATATGCTTAATCTGGAAGTCCTTACGTGTAGCGAAGCAAAGCTCCCCGTTTTCATTGTAGAAAGCAAGGTCTCCTGTACGGTAAATAGGCTCCAGATATCTGTCATTCAAAGGGTTCTGAACAAATGCCTTCTTTGTCTGTTCAGGATTTCTATAATAGCCAAGTGCAAGCGCACTACCTGCCACACAAATCTCACCGTTTATCCTCTTTTCTGTAACCAGATGATCTTCTTCATCCAGAAGGAAGACTTTTTCGTTAGGAAAGGCTTTCCCCATTGGAAGCACATCTCCCGGTTCAAAGTCTCTGTCAACAATATAATATGTACAATTACAGGTAATCTCTGTAGGACCATAAATATTTACAAACATAGTATCTGGAAGATATTTTCTCCAGATATTAAGATGCTTAATAGGCATAACCTCTCCAGAGAACAAAACCTTTTTAATCTTGTCTGGCACCTTATAGGTAAAACCATTCAGGGTACTGATAATGCACATAGCAGACACAGCCCATACGATCGTGGTAACCTCTCTCTCAACCAGAAAATCAAGAAGATTCTTAGGAATAGAAAAATACTGTTTGGGAATGATCTGCACAGTGGCCCCGGTTTTCAGGCCTGAATAAATATCCTTTACAGAAACATCAAAGTCCCATGGTGCCTGATTTCCCATTACATCTTCGCCTGTAATATGAAACAGCTCTGTAAAACAGTCAATAAAATCAATTACAGAACGATGCCCCACAACAACACCCTTTGGAACTCCTGTGGATCCCGATGTAAAAATGCCGTAAAGCGGATCTGTATCTAATGCCTGATCTCGAATACTCTTCAGAACAAAACTGTCTTCTGGTGTTTTTTTCCAGTTCCTCAGTAAGAAGAATTGTTCCCTTAAATTCCAGCTTTTCCAGATCCTTCTGGTACTTACTGGAAGTAACAATCACATTACTGTCAAGAATATCCAGAATCTGCGAAATTCTTGCAGCCGGCTGCTTAGTATCAAGAAGCACATAGAAACATCCAGCATAAACAGCCCCCATAAACATACCTATGGTATCCACACTTTTTTCCATAAAAACCGGCACCGGATTTCTCGGAGCAAAATGTTCTGCAAGGGCAGTCCCAACTCTTCTTGCCCGGAGGCGTAATTCCTCAAATGTACATGTAGCGTCAAGATCTGCAAATGCTGTTTTGTCCGGATATCTGGAAGCAGAACTTTCAAGATATTCCAAAATACTTGTTATCATACACCCTCTCCTTTCAGAATATTAGCCAGAACCTTAGAATACTCCTTTGCAGCATTTCCATTCATATGACCATCAAAATCCGTATAGTCTGAAAGATCATGGGAAAATGCTTTAAAATACTGGGTATTAAAGTTCAGATATGTTACTTCATGCTCATCAAAATACTGTCCAAAGTATTTCCATGCAGCATTATAGTTATCGCTATATGCCTGTAAGGTATTAATAGGAATCGGCGTAGTTACTGCGACAAACTGGATATCATTTTCCCTGCAAAAATCGATCAGCCGTCCAAGATATTCCATATTCTGAGGGTTTACCTGTTCCTCCTCAAAGAGCTTCAAATCCTTCATTTTCAGCTTGGTAGTATCCACCGGATACCTCTCGATAAGACCGCTTTCGTGGTACTCCTGGGTATCACTTTTCAGATGGGCAATATCGTAATCCTTATTCCATTTCTGAGTGAAGGTTTCTTTCACCTTGCTAAGCTCATATCCAAGAGAATACTCATACCAGGGAAACAAAACAGTGCGGAAATTGCATTTTGCAATAGAATTCCAGAAGTATTCAACCTTAGCTTTTGAAAATGGAAACTCATGATAAAATAATAGATAGTTATTTCCCTCTTCTTTCTCAGAAACAAAATATCCCGGATCTACCTCATAAATGATTCTTGCAGGCTTCTGTTTCTCTGCAATCAGTCTGGCAATATAATAGGCATCAATTCCATATTCTCCCCCTACACATACATTATGACCGCTTCTGCCTGTGATTTCCTCCCATCACAGCCGGATCGATATCTGTCATTCCATGGGATGTTCCAAGAATAATGTCATCATATTGGTTACTTACCACTGCATGAATGTCATTTCTCATAAAGGTACAAGGATAAAGAGCCATATCCAATCCAGCAAGAAGCGTCACACACACAGCAACCACTACTATTGTTTTTATAATTTTCTTAAAATTGTGCATAAATAAAACCTCTCGCTACTGCTGTGGAACCGAACAAACCTATGGATATCAGCATGCAAAAATAAATGGCAACTGTAACAGGAAGAGGAAGCCTGGCAAGAGATTCCCGAATCTTCACGCCACGTTCTTGAAGGAGACTTATCACAAATAATATTACACAGCCAACAGCTATAATCACAAGAGCATATGGAGTAAAAGAAGTCCCCTGTTTACCTGCCGGAATCAAAAGCAGCTGGGCCGGAGCAAATTGTGTGATAGACTGCTTCATCATATGAAATGCCTGTCTAACGCTGTCTGCCCTATCAAAGTACATACTGATCACAACCAATACAAAAGTACGGATTACAGTGAACAGATAATACCAGGTTTCCTTACCGGAAATGTGAAGCTTCTTTTTCCATTTACGGTAATTCTCTGCCATAAGTCCGCTGAAGGCAATAATAATACCATTATACATACCGTATACAATATATTTCCACGCAGCGCCATGCCATACGCCTACAACGAAGAATACGATCAGATTGGCCACGCAGATAGGAAGGGTGCGGCCAATTTTCTTGCCAAACACCTTTTTGCCCCATTTTCCAAATTTACCCATCCAGCCGGATAAGGTCACCGGGTAAAAAACATAATCCTTCATCCAGGTTCCAAGAGTGATATGCCAGCGATGCCAGAAATCCGTGATAGATACAGCAAAAAATGGGCGCTTGAAGTTTTCATCCAGTTCAATTCCAAACATAGAGGCAATACCGATCACAACATCCATTCCTCCAGAGAAATCTGCGTAAAGCTGGATCGTATAAAACAAAACTCCAAGAAGTGCCACCCCGTTATACTTTGCCGGATCTTCAAAAATAGCATCTGCAAAAACAGCGGCCCAATCCGCAAGGATCATTTTCTTAAAAAAGCCCCAGAGAATCCGCTCAAAACCTCTGATTATATTATTTCCCTCAAACCTGTGTTCAGCATAAAGCTGATCTGCCAGGCGGCTATATCTGCCGATAGGTCCCTGCAGAATCTGAGGGAAAAAGGATACGAACAATGCGTATTTCAACGGGTGTCTCTCTGCCTTGCATCTTTTCCAGTATACATCAAGAAGATAGCCTGAGGACTGGAATGTATAGAAGGAAATTCCAAGGGGAAGCAATAGCTGTATCCCTCTCAGATTCAAATGCAGCAATGCATTGATATTTTCTACTGCAAAGTTGGTGTACTTGACGATTCCAAGCATACCAAAGTTAAGAATCAGACCAAGAATCAGAAGTTTCCTGGCACCCTTATGGTTTTCTTTTCCTTCTGCTTTTTCAATAAGAAGAGCCATCAGCCAAGTGACAAGTGTGGAAAAAAGAATGAAGACAACATAACGTGGACCACCTGCTATGTAATAGAGATAACTGAAAATAAGAAGAACGATCCACTGAGATTTACGGGGCACTATATAGTAAATCAATATACTTGCCGCCACAAAAAGTAAAAACAGGTTAGATACTAACGACATATTTTTCTCCTAAATCGGACAAGAGCTCCCCACTGCTTTTCTCAGTGCAAGAGCCCTGTCCTGTATTAATTCTTCTAGATATCTGTCCATTACGACAGACACTGCTTTGCCCCAAATCAGCCTAAGAGACCATTATCAAGACATCCATCGCCACCATCTTCACCACCACTGTAGTCATCACCGCCGCTATAATCTTCTCCACTATAATCGTAAGAATAATCATTGCTGTCATAGGATTCAGCCGGCTGGGAAGCTGCTGCCTGTGCCGCTGCTGCATCTGCTGCAGCTTGATCTGCAATTGCTTTCTCAGTATCGTAGGTAGTCTTCTTTTCTTTTGTGCTTTTCAGCTTATAAGTACCATACACGATTCCGTCCTTCTCACGTATCGTAAGTGTTCGAAGATCTTCCAGAACGATTCCGTGAACATCTGCTGATGTTCCATCCTCAAAGGTAATACGCATATCGTATGTAGGAGCTTTATCCTCTGCGGTTTCGTCTGTATTCTCTTCTGCATTCTCTTCAGTTTCCTTAGAAAAATAAATTCTCTTTTTTTCTTTTAATTCAAAGGAATCATCCTCTTCCATCATATTTTCAGTAAATTCTGTCTCATCAGCAGTCTTGATCGCAAGTCCGATAATCTTCTTAGAGGTAGCATTTCTCAGTTTAAATGCTATACAACCATCCTTCTTCTCACCAACTGTCTTTAAATTTTCTTTCTTCTTAGCAGTAGTATCTTTATCTTCTGCTTCCGTTTCCTCTGTTTCTTCTTCCTCATCAGAATCCGCAGCAGCTGCATCCGTACTCTCAGCTGCAAAACAGCTTACCGAGGATGGTACAGCCAATACTCCCACTAATAATGCCATTAATAGTTTTTTCTTCATTCAAAACATCTCCTTAATCCTATTATTTTAACTTGTAGTTAACAAGAAATTCGTTTTACTTTCTTAAGATTGTATTTATAAAGTCCAAAACCTTTACCCAACATTTTATAAGTAAACTTATATCCACTATGATGTTTTACATTACTATTCCGATATGTATATGCAAAGTTTGGATCATACGCATAAACTGTTTTGCCTATTTTAATTTCACACCAACCATGAGCGCCATTCTTACCATTTGCCTGCGGAACAGTTCCTTTTACCATCTTTACATTTTTATAGCCTTTTACCTTCGCCATCATACAGAAGGTTGCAGCCATAACATAGCAGTCGCCTTTACCATTTTTAAATCCGTAGGTTGCATAATATTCAACCTGATTCTGTCCTTTTTTCGGCTTTCCTACGCTTCCCCAGTATTTAATCTTGGTGGAGCTCCACTTGAAAGCTTTCTTAAGGTCTCCCCCACACTTATCAAGGCGTGCACCAGCCAGTCCCTCTGCTGTGGATACTAAAGTAGCAACACCTTTTTTGTCGATGCGGTAATACTTCTTTTTGACTTTATAACCATATTTATTCTTAACCAGCTTGCCGTTTTTATAGCAATAGGTTTTACCCTCATTTACAAACAGTCCATTCTTCGGAGGCTGAGCCGGAGTTGGAGTAGGAGTAACTACCTCAGTTGTCTGTGCTGGTGTTATGTTGGTTTCGCCCTCTGCAAATACAGGGGTAACCATTGTAAGTGTCATAGTAAGGGACAGCACTGCTGCCATTGTTTTAGTAAACTTTCTCATACTTATTCTCTCCTGATATTTTATCGTGCCTGAACACCATATACGATTTCTCCGCCAGTTGTCTTCTTTCCAAGCTGTACGAAAATGTTAGCATAGGTTAATTTAAGATCTTTACTGATACCTGTCATACAGCTGGAAAGTGTTTTGGTCTTGGAAGGTCTGCCAAGAAGCTTACGAAGGACTGCTCCATCTGCCATGTACTTGCTTGCCGCCTTCAGCTGGTTACTTTTCTTTGCGACACGGACACCCTTCTTGTCAAAGTAGTAAGGAGTACCCTTAGCATCTGCATATACGCCTTTTTTCACTTTAAAGCCATTTCTGTCAAATCCGTAGTATTTCTTTCCAATCTTTTTTACTACAATATTCTTCTTACAGCCAGATACCTTCGGGGCAGCGTAAGCAACGCCATTCTTACCAAAATACTGCTTTTTGTCTGGACTCCAGCAATTCTTCTGCATCACACCATTCTTATAAAAATAAGTCCTGGAGCCTTTCTTAACGATACCATCCAGAAGTGCTGGTGTAGGAGTAGCAACCGGAGTTTCAACAGCAGATGTCACATTATTACTGCTGTCTACAGCCTCGGCATTTACAATTACCGGTATCTGGAGCATAAATGCACACATGGCTGGAAGAAGTAATTTTTTCCATTTTCTCATTTCTTGATTCTCCTTTTATAAATATTATATTTTTAAAGCAGACAGACTGCCTTAAAACTTCACCTTTGATCGCACTGAATAAGCGAAATGTGTAGAAGCACCAAACAGTGGTCCCATGTTATCATAATATAATCCGTCGATCATTACGAATCCATGGTCTCCTGTAGTGGCGATCACATAAGGCTCATAGCCCAATACCCTGGCACATGCTGCTACTGCACTTGCAATTCCATAACAGCTTCCGGCAAGATTATTATCGAACATATAGATTGCCGACTGATATGGCCAGGTCTGAGTCTTAAACTCTGCATCTGTAGGATTGATCCATGGTTTAAAATCAGTATATCCCATCAAATAGTTAAAACAGATTCTAAACTTCTGACTATTGGACATATTAGGGGAGGTATGCTTTTCAACAAATTTTTTCGCCTTACGCATACATTCTGCTTTCAGAGAAGAAACCCTTATTGCAACACCATCTGAATTGATCTCGTACTCTTTACCTTTAATCTTATAGCTTATTTTATTCCTGATCAAAACACCCTTGGAATTAAATAGTATTTCTTATTATGGATAGTCTTCAGACCGGTTACACGATAACCCTTTTTGCCTATATAGTATTTCCGTCCTTTTACTGTCAACCATCTGCCAGCTGGTACAGGCGTACCATTCTTACGTATATAGTAAAACTGTCCATTATCCTTTACCCATCGTTTCGAGGCAAGGACACCGTTAGATAAATAATAGCGTTTCTTCTGCTTAAAGGTCTGCCATCCGGAATAACGAATACCACCTTTCTGAAGATAATATTTCTTACCCTGGATCGTAACCCATCCAGACTGCTGAAGGAAACTACCATCCTCCTGCCTCCACTGGTATCCCTTTTCCACAGATACCCAGCCAGGTTTCGGCTCGGGCTGAGCACTTTCATTCTCATCTCTTATCTCGGCTCCGGTCTCCTGGGAAACAGTTCCTGTCAGATTATCCACTGCAGGCTCTGCATATACCAGCTGTAAGGGCTCAATAGCAAGTGCAGCTGTTATTAACAAAATCAGCACACGACCTCTCTTCTTCATATAATTCTCCCCTTCCACTTGATACCTCATTATATCGCATTACTTTATTTAATTGTAAAAGCAGTTTTCCATATTATAACAAAATCGAGTATAATTTTCCACTTTTAGAGCGTAGAATGTATAAAATTAACTTTTTCGTAAAGACTTTTATATAAACTTTACAAGGAGGTTTTTATGTTGCCTGTAATTTTACTTATTGTTTTATTTTTTGCGTTGCAGCTGCTTGTACTTTTCTGTTGTGTTGCGGCGGGAAATGATCCTTATTCACAGTTTCTTTCAGACGAGGAACAGGTGGAATATCTGGCGCGCTGGAAAAAAGAACATGGATATAAATAATCTTTGATAAGGAAAGGGAAGCACCACAGTTTTCCGTATATTGGTAAGTACCCATAAAGTATTTTTATATATGAAAAAAGGCAGTGCTTATAACAATACTGCCTTTTTTCATAAAAATCCCTATATGATAATACACACAAGACCGCCTTTACTGTCATTTACGATTTTCTGCATGGTATCCTGAAGCTTCACCTGGCTTTACTCGCTGATCATGGTCAGCTTGCTGCGGATGCCATCCTGTACCAGCTGTTCAATGGATTTCCCGAAAATATTCGTCTCCCAGATGCTCTCTCCTCTTGCATCGCTTTCTCCAATATAAGTGATCAAGTCTTTTGCCTGCTGCTCCGTACCTACGATCGGAGCAATTTCAGTTTCAATATTTGCTTTGATCATATGAATAGACGGACTCTTTGATTTAATTTTCACACCATATTTATTTCCCTGGCGGATCACAGCCGGCTCTTCCAGCTGAATCTGGGAAAGCTCTGGTACAACTACACCGTAGCCGCTGCTATTTACTGCATCCAGGGCATCTTTAACCTTTACATACTTTTCCTTCATTGCAGCAAGCTCCTTCATCGTATGGATCAGTTCATACTCACTTTCCATAGGAATTCCACTCATATCGCTAAGCATCTTATAGTAATATTTATCATCTATCTGAAGCCGTATCTGAATGGTTCCATCAGAAAGACCTACGTGATCCAGAAGAGTATCCTGTACATAAGGACCTTCCAGTTTTTACCGATTCCCTGGTAACATCACGAATGTGTAAAAGCTTCTTCATGCACACTTTAATCTGGGAAAGGATCTGGCTTTTCAATTCGCTGTCTGCAGGCAGCATTTCCACCCATTTGGGAATAAAAAACTGCAGCTGGGTAATGGGAAATTCATATAGGATTTTTTTCCAGGAGCAATGCGACATCTTCTTTTTTCAACTGCTCACAGTTAACCGCAACAACTGGTACCTGGTACTTCTTCTGAAGCCCGTTAACCATCTGAGTGGTTTCTTCTTTATAGGGAAACTGAGAGTTTACTACAATGAGAAATGGCTTTCCCTGTGTTTTCAATTCAGCCACAGTCTGTTCCTCGGCCGGAACAAAATTTTCCCTTGCTATTTCTCCAAAGCTTCCATCGGTGGTGATCACAAGACCGATCGTAGAATGTTCCTGGATAACCTTTTCTGTTCCCGCTTTTGCAGCTTCATGAAAGGGGATTGCCCTGGAAAACCAGGGCGTTTTTACCATCCTCTCTTTACCATCCTCAACGTTTCCTCCAGCATCCTTTACAAGAAAACCAACACAATCGATAAGCCGCACTTTCGCCTTCCTGTCTTCGCCAAGATCAACTGATACAGCTTCTTTTGGGATAAATTTGGGTTCCACAGTTGTGATCATTTTTCCGGAACCACTTAATGGAAGCTGGTCCCTGACCTCTTTCTGCATTTTTTTCATCCATTCCGGGCAAAGCCACCAGTTCCATAAATCTGCGGATAAATGTTGATTTTCCTGTACGTACAGGGCCTACAACGCCTATGTATATATCGCCTCCGGTTCTGGCCTGTATATCACGGTAAACCTGAAAATTTTCCATACAAAAAAAGCCTCCTCGCCTGATTATTTAAAGGTCTGCAAGATTTGTTTACAGTGTAATGCTTATACTCTTCCTCTAAATAATATGCAGTCGGGCTTTTTATTATACTTGTACATCGAAAATTAAGTTTCTGCTATATTGACGCAGGATGATTTCTTCATATGCAAGGCGGAGGAAGGAGGCGTAGCGGTGGTTACGGTGGCTGACGCAGCCGCTTTCAAGAGCCTTTTCAAGCGCGCTCTTGCGCACCATATTATTGCCTGTCCAGCTACTATATTTCAGCATCAATAGAAATCATTATGGAGCAGTTTGTGTTCTTTACCTTTGAGCAGTCCCTGATACAGTTCCAGAACCATAGGGTTCTCATCGGATTTCTTGATCAGCATAGTATTGTCAGCATTATACAAACCTTTCGCTCTTGCAGCTTTGGTTCTGTCACCGGCCCGTACCGGCTGGCCACCGCCCATAATACAGCCACGGCGGCATGCCATTACTTCAATGAGATGATAGTTTGCTTCGCCGTTCTTTACACGTTCCATAACGGTTCTTGCATTTGCAAGACCACTGGCCACACATACATTGATATCCATTCCCTTGTATGGAACTGTGAATTCTTTGATTCCTTCATCTCCACGGACACCACACTCAGAAATCTCCCGCATGGTCTCCTTGGAATGATCCGGGCTTAAGCGGCGTAGAACCGCCTCTGTAACACCGCCGGTAACACCAAAAATAACGCCTCCGCCGGAGCCAAATCCAAATGGCATATCACAAGCTTCAGGCTCTAACTGTGCAAAATCAAGGCCAAAGTTATCGATCATGCGCAGCAGCTCTGTGGTTGTAATTACAATATCCGTATCCTGTTTCTCATCGGTAAAACTGTTCGGACGGATTGCCTCAGCCTTCTTGGCTGTACATGGCATAATAGATACCATAACGGTCTTTTTACCCTTGGCATTCTCCGGATCACGGAAGTATTCTTTAATAACTGCAGACATCATTCCCTGTGGGGATCTACAGGTAGACAAATTCGGGATATAATCCTTATACTGGTCTGTAATAAATTTCACCCATGCAGGGCAACAGGAGGTAAGAAGTGGAAGTTTCTCCCCCTTCTCAACTCTTTTTAGAAATTCTGCTGACTCCTCCATAATAGTAAGATCGGCGCTGAAAGTAGTATCATAAATCTCGTCAAATCCCATTCTGTGGAGTGCATTGACAATTTTGCCCATTACGCTCCGTCCCTTCGGAAGACTGTAATGATCACCTACCGCAACACGAACTGCCGGCGCAATCTGTGCTACTACACGTACATCCGGATCTGCAAGAGCTTCCCAGACTTCATCCATATGCGTCTTAATGGAAATGGCACCTGTCGGACAATATACACGGCACTGTCCGCAGTTTACACACTGGGTTTCTGCTATTTTCTTATTAAACGCAGGAATTACAATAGCCTCTGTTCCACGGTATGCAAAGTTCAATGCTCCGATTCCCTGAAGCTCCTCGCAGGCACGGACACAGTCACCACAGAGGATACATTTGTTCGGGTCACGGATCAGAGATGGTGAACTGTCATCAATCTCATATTGCTCTCTTGTATTCTGAAAACGGATGTTATGTACTCCAAGACGGTGAGCCAGCTCCTGAAGCACGCATTCTCCACTCTTTACACAGGTGGTACAGTCACGGCAATGTGCTGCGAGAAGCAGTTCCACAATCAGTTTCCTGTATTTTTTGATCTTACCTGAGTTTGTATAAATTACCATTCCATCCCTTGGCTCCTCAGAACAGGAAGCGAAGGTTCTTCCTCTGTCATCCTCTACTGTGCACAGACGACAGGCTCCAAAAGTGGAAACCTCTGAGTGATAACAAAG
>ENA-OPYX01001557-OPYX01001557.1-human-gut-metagenome-genome-assembly--contig:-NODE-1557-length-11823-cov-3.225205_pt1 | contig 11823 bp, 16 predicted proteins | sample MGYA00242639_ERZ504486 | MGnify/ENA primary metagenome ERZ504486 (study PRJEB26092, sample SAMD00036296) | human gut metagenome | host: Homo sapiens | study: EMG produced TPA metagenomics assembly of... | reverse complement strand
TAAGAAAAAGGACTCAATCCGGCAAACTCCTGGCTGTTCTGGGGCGCAGGTACAAAACCGGCACTTTCTTCCTTTGAAGAGAAAACACATCTGAAAGGTGCGATGATCTCAGCAGTGGATCTGTTAAAAGGAATTGCAGTAGGCGCATCCAGAAAGTAATTGAAGTAGAGGGCGCAAATGGTGGATTGAATACAAATTATGAAGGAAAAGCACAGGCAGCGATTGACGTATTGACCAAAGAAGGGTATGATTTTGCATATATCCACGTCGAGGCTCCGGATGAGATGGGTCATCAGGGCAGCGTTGAGCGTAAGGTAAAAGCAATTGAGTATCTGGATTCCAGAGTCATTAAGCCGGTGAAGGAAGGACTGGAAGCAGCGGGAGAGGATTTCCGTATGCTGGTACTCCCGGATCACCCGACGCCAATCTGCATGCGGACACATTCATCCGACAGTGTGCCATATCTGTTATATGACAGCACAGATCTTCAGCAGCATGACTGGAAGTACAATGAAGCTTGAGGGGCGAGTCGAGTGGAAACTACGTGGCGTGTGGCCATGAAATCATAGATTACTTATTTGGGAGGAAGACATGCTAATAGTAAAGAAATTCGGCGGCAGTTTCTGTAGCTGATAAAGAAAGAATTTTTAATGTAGCAAAAAGATGTATCGAAGATTATGAAGCAGGAAATGACGTGGTTGTTGTTCTGTCCGCAATGGGAAAGACAACAGATCATCTGATCGAGATGGCACATGACATTAATCCGAAAGCTTCCAAAAGAGAGATGGATATGCTTCTGGCAACCGGTGAGCAGACTTCTGTTGCACTGATGTCTATGGCAATGCAGGCACTTGGTGTTTCTGCGGTATCCCTGAATGCATTTCAGGTAATTATGCATACAACTTCTGCATATAGCAATGCAAAATTCAAACGTATCGATACCGAGCGTATTTTCAATGAGCTGGAGCAGCGTAAGATCGTTATCATTACTGGTTTTCAGGGTGTTAATAAATACGACGATATCACAACTCTGGGACGTGGAGGTTCTGATACCACTGCTGTTGCACTGGCAGCAGCCCTGCATGCAGATGCCTGCGAGATCTACACCGATGTAGAGGGTGTATACACAGCAGATCCGCGTGTGGTTCCAAACGCAAAGAAAATGAAAGAAATCACATACGATGAGATGCTTGAACTGGCAACACTTGGAGCAAAAGTTCTTCATAACCGTTCTGTTGAGCTTGCAAAAAAATATGGTGTGCAGTTAGTCGTACAGTTCAAGTTTAAACAGAGCAGAAGGAACAGTTGTTAAAGGAGGAAACAGAAATGGAAGGCATGCTTGTTAGTGGAGTAGCAGTAGATAAAAACGCAGCGAGAATCGCAATTATTGGTATTAAAGATGAGCCGGGAATGGCATTAAGATTTTTGATCTTCTTGCAAAGAAGAACATCAACGTAGATATTATTTTACAGTCTATCGGTCGTGACGGCACAAAAGATATTTCCTTTACCGTATCCCGTGACCAGATGGATGAGGCAGTAAAAGTTCTGAAGACAATGCAGCACGCGTAAAAGCACAGAAAATCGAGGCAGATCCGACTGTTGCAAAATTATCCATCGTTGGTGCTGGTATGCAGACACATCCGGGCGTTGCAGCAGGTATGTTTGAGGCACTTTACAATGTAGGTGTTAATATCCCGTATGATCCGGAACATCTGAGATCCGTGTAACCGTTCTGGTAGACGAGAAAGATGTAGATAAAGCAATGCGCGCAGCACATGATAAATTTATCGAGGACTAATCAGGAAAACAGGTTAAGAAGTTTAAGATAGAAAGAAGATATAAAAAACAGGACCGTTCGAAAGAATTGGTCCTGTTTTATGCTTAGAAAATAGTTTATATAGCAGGGAACGCTGCATCTTACAAGTATTACATGTAAACATTCTGTTCTGTCTGCTGCTGTGTCAGATCCAGATAAAATTGTGTATTTGTCTGGGTCATATATGGAAGAATCCATAAGAGACCGATTCCCAGTGTCAGGCATCCTAACAGGATCCATCCGATGAAGGAAAGCTCCAGCAGAAAATAGCGCATTTTACGTCCCTTCATCAACCGCATACTTTCGCTCATTGCTTCGATCACACGCAGATTCGGATGATCGATCAGCAGATACAGAGACTGTGAAAGCGAAATCGTAAGAACAATCAGGATAATACAGCCGATTGCCAGTAAAGCCATTCCGAACAGATCAGTAACACGGAAATATACACTTGTTGTGTAAACATGCTGCAATGAATGGATACAATTGTGCCCGGAAGGGTGCATACAAAGGAAATCAGAATCAGCAAAAACTGACAGCCAATGAATTTGTCCGGACGGTTTTTAAATGGAAACAGAAGATCTGCAAGCACAGGTCTGTTATTTTTTGCTGCTTTTACATGCATGTACATTGTTCCAATGGTAAATAATGCACCGACCAGACTGACAAAGACCATACCGGTATATCCCCAGATGATGCGGATGAAACGGGTGTAATAGACACCTTCCTGAAGCATTCTGGAAAATGGCGTTTCAAGCAGGGCGGAGATCAGCCAGCTGATCAGACCGGCACCGATCAGGGTGCTGTAGCGTCCAAGCAAAGCAGCTCTGGCATTTGCTTTTAAATCTGCAAAAGATTTCATATTGATATCATGCTCCAATCTGTTAAAATAGTGAGAGAACAAGGAGGAAGCACATATGAAGAAACAGGAAACAACGTTAGAAACCCAGTTATATCACTGGGGATGGATCGTACTGATTACAGTAGCAGCGTTAATCGCTGGAAAACGTATCTTTTTTCCTGATTTTTCTATTTCCGGGCAGATGCCCCCATGTGTTTTTCATCGCCTGACCGGATATTTTTGCCCGGGGTGCGGTGGAACCAGATCTGTGAAAGCACTGCTTTCTGGCAGATTTCTGGTATGTGCCGTAGATTATCCGATGGTTTTTTATGCGGTGGCAGTATATTTCTGGTTTATGTTCAGCCAGAGTGTTGACCGGATCAGCCATCATCGGATTCCCATTGGGATGAAGTATCGGCATGCATGGATTTATGCTTCACTTGTTATCGTGATCATACATTTTATATTAAAAAACTCTGTTTTATATGAAAACGGGGATTGAACCGTTTTTATAAAGCTTCCTGTGAACCATTCAGGTCAAAAATGGAATCACTTCCGGAATTATTATTACCGTTATCTGTGTTGGAATCGCTTCCATTCGGGTTCAGATCGATGCCGAAGTTGTGTTCCAGCGTGTAAGTATAACGTTCCAGAAACTTGTCAAAGCCACCATACTGACGACTGACAGAGATAAAACTTCCGATTGTGATCACTACACTGATGAGAACACCTGCGGTGCCCAGCAACAATGCGGTACGAGCCGGTCCGGCAGCTTTTTTTCTGGAGCCTCTGGAGAGCAGGGCAAAAATAATTGCCAGTCCGCCAAAGACGAAAGCACCGTACAGGCAGCAAACGGATACAATACTCAGAATGGAACAGATCAGTGCAGCCACAGCCAGTCCGTTGGATGCATTTCCCGGTGCGGGATTGCGGCGAAACGGTTCCTGTTGATTCTGCTGGTTTTGCGAATCGTTCCAGGGATTTTCATTTTGTTCGTACATATTATAATTTGCCTCCTTTAAGACATGATTCTAACATGTGCATCAGAAAATGACAACCGGAAGAATGTATGATATGATACGATAGAAAATGACGCGAAGTTACAGATATGTCCAGAATGGATGTTTTGCAAATGGAGCGTGTGAGCTGTAACGAGATAGCGCGTATGAGCGGAGAAATATAAAAAAGATAGAAAGGATCACCGAATATGGATATCATAAAAAAACTTGCGGAGGAATTACAGATCCGTCCGGGGCAGGCGCAGGCAGCGGTCAAACTGATCGATGAGGGAAATACGATTCCATTCATTTCCCGTTACCGAAAAGAAGCCACCGGCGCATTGAACGACGAAGTACTCAGAAATCTGTATGAACGGTTAAATTACCTTCGCAACTTAGAAGAAAAGAAGAAACAGGTGCTTTCTTCCATTGAAGAACAGGGAAAACTGACCGAGGAACTGAAAAAACAGATTCTGGCAGCAGATACCCTGGTGGCAGTGGATGATCTGTACCGTCCGTACCGTCCGAAACGCCGTACCCGTGCAACAATTGCGAAAGAAAAAGGACTGGAACCGCTGGCAAATCTGTTGTCCTTGCAGCAGTTAGATCATTCTGCCGAGGAAGAAGCAGAAGCTTATATTTCTGAAGAAAAAGGTGTCGCATCCGCCGAGGAAGCGTTACAGGGAGCCATGGATATCGTGGCAGAAGCAATTGCGGATGAGGCAGATTACAGAACTTATATCAGAGAAAAGACGATGAAAAAAGGTACACTGACTTCCACTGCAAAAGATGAAAAAGCGGAATCCGTGTACGAAATGTATTATAATTTTGAAGAGCCTGTGGCAAAACTGGCAGGACACCGGATTTTAGCGTTAAACCGTGGAGAAAAGGAAAAAATTCTGACAGTGAAGCTGGAAGCCCCGGAGGAGGAAATTATCCGCTATCTGGAGAAAAAGACGATCCGCAGAGAAAATCCGTATACAACTCCATATTTAAAAGAAGCGGTAGCAGACAGTTATCAGAGACTGATCGCACCGGCAATTGAGCGTGAGATTCGAAACAGTCTGACAGAGGAAGCGCAGGAAGGTGCGATTCGTGTCTTTGGAAAAAATTTGGAGCAGCTTCTGATGCAGCCGCCAATTCGTGGACAGGTGGTGCTTGGATGGGATCCGGCGTTCCGTACAGGATGTAAGTTAGCTGTGGTAGATGCCACCGGCAAAGTGCTGGATACGGTGGTAATCTTCCCTACTGCGCCACAGAATAAAGTGGCAGAAGCCAAAGCTGTTTTGAAGAAACTGATCGCAAAATACCATATTACACTGATCTCTGTTGGAAACGGAACTGCTTCCAGAGAGTCGGAACAGGTGATCGTGGAACTGCTCAAAGAACTTCCGGTTCCAGTACAGTATGTGATCGTGAATGAAGCCGGAGCAAGTGTATATTCTGCAAGTAAACTTGCAACAGAAGAATTCCCGAACTTTGACGTGGGACAGCGAAGTGCCGCATCTATTGCAAGACGTCTGCAGGATCCGCTGGCAGAACTGGTAAAAATAGATCCGAAATCTATCGGTGTTGGTCAGTATCAGCACGACATGAACCAGAAACGTCTGGGAGAAGCACTGGAAGGTGTCGTAGAAGATTGTGTAAACAAAGTAGGTGTGGATCTGAACACCGCTTCGGTACCGCTTCTGGAGCATGTGTCCGGCATTAATAAGCCATTGCAAAAAATATCGTTGCATATCGGGAAGAAAATGGTATATTTAAGAATCGAAAAGCATTATTAAAAGTTGCAAAGCTTGGACCGAAAGCATTTGAACAGTGTGCCGGTTTCCTGCGTATCAGCGACGGTACTCAGCCGTTAGATGCTACCAGTGTACATCCGGAGAGTTACGGAGTGGCAGAAGCCTTATTAAAACGTTTGGGTTATTCTGAGGATGAATTGAAAAAAGGTGCAATTCCGGGACTTCATAAGAAAATCAGTGATTATAAGAAACTGGCAGAAGAACTTGGAACCGGAGAACTGACACTGCGTGATATTGTGAGCGAACTGGAAAAACCGGGCAGAGATCCGCGTGAGGACATGCCAAAACCGATCCTTCGTACCGATGTACTTGAGATGAAGGACTTAAAACCGGGCATGATCCTGAAAGGTACCGTTCGAAATGTTATTGATTTTGGCGTTTTTGTGGATATCGGTGTGCATCAGGACGGTTTGGTACACATTTCACAGATCTGTGATCGCTTTATCAAACATCCATTGGAGGCAGTATCTGTTGGAGATATTGTGGATGTGCAGGTACTCAGCGTGGATGTGGCGAAAAAAGCGAATTGCGCTGACGATGAAGATTCAGGACCAGAATCAGTTAGCAGAAAAGCAGAACAAAAATGTTCAGAAGAAAAAATAACTTGCGGATTTTATGAAAATGTAATCTGCAGGTTGATCAATAGTCTGAAGTTTTGTTAAGAAGATAAGCTGTAGAAGATAAACCATTTAAAATGCTACACGCAGACTGACAAATTAATTGAGGAACATGAATTATGAATATGAAGATAGAGTCGTTTTCAGCAGAAGAAACCTATGAATTAGGAAAAAAACTAGGAAGCGAGGCAAATCCGGGAGATGTGTTAACACTCATCGGTGACCTTGGAGTCGGAAAAACTGTATTTACCCAGGGATTTGCAGATGGACTTGGAATTACGGAGCCGATCAGCAGCCCGACATTTACCATTGTGCAGGTATATGAGGAAGGCAGACTGCCATTTTATCATTTTGATGTATACCGCATCGGCGATATCGAAGAAATGGATGAGATCGGTTACGAGGACTATTTTTACGGAAATGGTGTGACCATGATCGAGTGGGCGAATCTGATCGAGGAGATTCTGCCGGAGACATATCGGGAAGTTCAGATTGAAAAAGATCTGGAAAAAGGATTTGATTATCGTACAATAACCATCAGGGAGGTGCATCGCGCATGAAAATTTTAGCCTTAGACAGTTCAGGGCTTGTTGCCAGCGTAGCCATCGTGGAAGATGACAATATGCTGGGAGAATATACCGTAAATTATAAAAAGACACATTCACAGACACTGCTTCCGATGTTGGATGAAGTGGCAAAAATGATCGAACTGGATCTGAACAGCATCGATGCCATTGCGGTTGCAGCAGGACCGGGTTCTTTTACCGGACTCCGTATTGGTTCCGCTACCGCAAAAGGACTTGGACTGGCGCTGGACAAACCGCTGATCCATATTCCGACCGTAGATGCCTTAGCCTGCAATCTGTGGGGACATCAGTCTTTGATCTGTCCTTTAATGGACGCGAGACGGCAGCAGACCTATACCGGTATTTATGAATTAAAAAAATGGTGCACTGGAAATTTTACAGCAGCAGTGTGCGGTTGGAATCAATGAAATAATTGCGCAGATCAATGAAATTGGCAGACCGGTAACATTCCTTGGAGATGGTGTGGCAGTATTCCATGATTATATCGAGGAAAATTGTACGGTGGCACACGATTATGCGCCGGCACATATGAACAAACAACGTGCAGGTGCTGTGGCATGGCTTGGTCTTCAGTACGCAAAAGAAGGAAAATTAGAGACAGCAGCGGAGCATTGCCCGGATTATCTGCGTCTGTCACAGGCAGAGCGTGAGCGTCAGGAAATGCTGGAGAAGCAGAATGCCGGAAAATAATATGGATCATGCTTTGAAAAATATGGTAAAAAATGCTGACTTACTTGATAAAAAGGATGGTATTTCCGGGAATGCAAATGGAGAAGAACCGAAGCATGGGATTTCCGAAAGTGTAGATGGAAAAGAACAAAGGTTTGGTGTTCCTGAAGTAGGAAGTGGCAGAGGCCAGAAACTCATTATTCGTGAAATGCAGCCGGAAGATGTCCCTGCGGTAGCTGCGTTAGAAGCAGCGTGTTTTTCAGAGCCATGGAGTGAGCAGGCATTTCTGGATGCGCTAAAGCAGCCGGAAGCACTCATGATGGCAGCCATCGGTATGGGTAACAATCCAATGGGTTACTGTGGAATTTATCTGTCGGCAGACGAGGGCGAGATCACAAATGTGGCAGTGCGCCCGGATCACAGAAAAAAGGGGATTGCCGATGCAATTTTGACAGATGTGCTATCAGAATCGCAAAAGCGTGGCGCTCGGACCATTTATCTGGAAGTGCGGGAGAGTAATCTGCCTGCGCAGAAGTTGTATGAGAAACATGGCTTTGTATCCTGCGGCATCAGAAAGAATTTTTACCGGAAACCGACAGAGCATGCCATTGTGATGAGCTGTGATCTGACACGGAGGATAAGCGAGTGAGAAAAGCAGGCGTATTATATTGTAATTGTTGTGGAAAAATGATTTCAGAGAGCTGTGGAGCTGACCGGGAAGAATTTTTTCATTTTGAAAAGACTTGGGGCTATTTTTCGGAAAAAGATGGAACCAGTCAGACTGCGGATATCTGTGAATCCTGTTTTGAACAGTGGATGTCACAGTTTCGAATTCCGCCACAGACCGTGGAAAGGACGGAAATATTTGAATGTTAGATGTATGTTTACTAGGTACGGGAGGCATGATGCCATTGCCGTATCGAAAATTAACTGCGTTGATGACACGATATAACGGAAGTAATCTGCTCATTGACTGCGGAGAGGGCACACAGGTTGCCATCCGGGAAAAGGGATGGAGCGTGCATGATCTGGACGTGATCTGTTTTACGCACTATCATGCAGACCATATCAGCGGTCTTCCGGGACTTTTGCTGACCCTTGGGAACGCAGACCGCACAAAACCGGTGCACATGATCGGTCCGAAAGGACTGGAGCGTGTGGTAAATGCCCTGCGCACCATTGCGCCGGAACTGCCGTTTCCGATTGAATATCATGAAATAACAGAAAAAGAGCAGGATTTTGAGATGAATGGATATTGTATCCATGCCTTTCGTGTAAATCACAATGTAACCTGCTACGGCTATACCCTGGAAATCAAACGTCAGGGCAGATTTGACGTGGAGCGTGCCCGTAGACAGGAGATTCCACAGAAATTCTGGAGCCGTCTGCAAAAAGGAGAAATCATCGAGGATGGAGACCGTGTGCTGACACCTGAAATGGTACTTGGTCCGCAGCGAAAAGGGATCAAGCTGACCTATTGCACGGATACCAGACCAGTTCCGATCATTGCAGAATGCGCGAAACATGCGGATCTGTTTATCTGTGAAGGCATGTATGCGGAAAAAGAGAAAGAAGCAAAAGCCCGTCAGTACAAGCATATGACTTTTTATGAGGCAGCAGATCTTGCAAAGAGAGCGGAAGTGACAGAAATGTGGTTGACACATTACAGTCCGTCTCTGACCAGAGCCGAGAGCTATATGGATGAGGTGCACAAGATTTTTCCGGCAGCTTCCCTTGGAAAAGACGGACGCAGCGTAGAACTTGAATTTGAAGAAGTCTAATAATAGAACATATGAAAGTAGTGCAGACAGATTGAAAATGTTTGTTTGATCTATATTAAGTTTGGAAAATAGATAAATGCCGTATGGAATACGGTAGATGGGAGAATATTATGGCAGAGAAAGATGTACTGATTCTTGCAATTGAAAGCTCCTGTGATGAGACAGCAGCAGCTGTCGTAAAAAACGGCAGAGAGGTATTGTCCAATGTGATTTCATCACAGATTGCATTGCATACATTATATGGAGGCGTTGTTCCTGAGATCGCCTCCAGAAAACATATTGAGAAGATCAATCAGGTTATTCAGGAAGCGTTAGACGAAGCGCATGTGACCTTAGATGACATTGATGCCATCGGTGTAACTTACGGCCCGGGATTAGTAGGTGCCCTGCTGGTTGGCGTAGCAGCAGCCAAAGCCATCAGCTATGCGAAAAAGATTCCGTTGGTAGGAGTGCATCATATTGAAGGACACATCAGTGCCAATTATATTGAAAACAAAGACCTTGAACCGCCATTTTTATGCCTTGTGGTATCAGGCGGTCACACACACCTTGTAAAAGTAGCAGATTACGGAAAATACGAAATCCTTGGAAGAACCAGAGATGATGCAGCCGGGGAAGCTTTTGATAAAGTAGCCCGTGCCATCGGCCTTGGTTATCCAGGCGGCCCGAAAATTGAAAAAGCAGCCCGGGAGGGAGATCCTATGGCAATTCCGTTCCCGAAAGCAAAAGTCAACGATAATCCGTATGACTTTAGTTTCAGTGGCGTAAAATCCGCAGTATTGAACTATATCAACGGATGCAAGATGAAAAATATTGAGATCGTGCCGGAAGATATCGCTGCATCTTTCCAGAAAGCAGTGACAGACGTGCTGATCGCACATGCTATGCATGCGGCAGAAGAATTTAAAATTGATAAACTTGCGATTGCAGGCGGCGTGGCTTCCAACAGTGTGCTGCGGGAAGGTATGAGAGCAGCATGCGAGAAACGCGGAATCTCTTTTTATCATCCGTCACCGATTTTCTGTACAGACAACGCGGCAATGATCGGTGCAGCAGCATATTATGAGTATCTGGCAGGAACCCGTCACGGATGGGATCTGAATGCAGTTCCGAATCTGAAACTGGGAGAACGCTGATATGAGTGAAAAGAAACGGCATGCAGCCATTGTGCTGGCAGCAGGAAAAGGTTCCCGGATGAAAAGCGATGTTCCGAAGCAATACCTGATATTAAATGGAAAACCGGTGCTGTATTATGCACTCCGGGCATTTGAGGACAGTTTTGTGGATGAAATCGTGCTGGTGACAGGTGCAGGTCAGGAGTCCTATTGCCAGAAAGAGATTGTAGAAAAATATGGATTTCAGAAAGTGACGCATGTCATAGCAGGTGGAAAAGAGCGCTATGATTCTGTCTATCGGGGAATCTGCGCGCTGGATGGGGCAGATTATGTCTATATCCATGACGGCGCACGTCCATTTATTGATGATGCCCTTTTATTAAGAGCAAAAGAAAACGTGGAGCAGTATCACGCATGTGCAGCCGGTATGCCGAGCAAAGATACCATCAAAATCGTAGATAAGGATGGCTTTGTGGCAGACACACCACAGAGAAAGTATACTTGGATGATACAGACGCCACAGGTGTTTGACTATCTATTGATTCGTGATGCTTATGAACAGCTGTATCAGCATATGCCTGAAGTACAGATCACGGATGATGCTATGGTAGTAGAGACGATGCTTCAGACTCCAGTTAAGTTATATGAAGGAAGTTATAATAATATAAAGATTACCACACCGGAAGATCTGGTGATTGCAGAGTCTTTTCTTCATGTATAGACAGCTTTTTTGTCTGCTTATGTAAGAGAGAAAGATACATATATAGCCCTGCTAATTGAACATGTGAAAAAATGTAAAAAATGAAAAAAGCTGTTGACAAGGCAGGGGGTTATATGTATAATAATCCTTGCGCTGGTCAAATAGCGCAAAACAAAATTGGAGAGATATCGAAGTGGTCATAACGAGGCGGTCTTGAAAACCGTTTGTCCGCAAGGGCGCGTGGGTTCGAATCCCACTCTCTCCGTTATCGACTAAGTCGATAATCATATATTATTTTAATTCGGAGAAGTACCCAAGCTGGCCGAAGGGACACCCCTGGAAAGGGTGCAGGTCGTTAACAGCGGCGCGAGGGTTCAAATCCCTCCTTCTCCGCTCACAGTTATAAAAAAATGAAAAAAGTTGTTGACAAGCACTTGAATACATGATAATATAACTGAGCTGTTGAAAAAACAGCAAGAAAAAAGTTGTTGACAAAGCCGATCGCTGGTGGTAGGATAAACAGGCTGTCGCTTGAAACGACAACAAAGAAAAATAAAAAAGTTGTTGACAAAGACAAATGCTTTTGATAAAATATAAAAGCTGTCGCAAAGACAACGAACAAAGAACTTTGATAACTGAACAGTGAAATAACCTTGAAAGATTCATTGAGAACAGCGAAGTAATTCGCATTGAAATGAGTTCGAGAGAACAAAGCAGAGACGAAAGTCAAAGCAACCTAAAACAGTAAAACGTTTGGAATTAATGGTTAATTAGCCAGTTGATTCTGGAACGGGAAAAACTTTTTATGAGAGTTTGATCCTGGCTCAGGATGAACGCTGGCGGCGTGCTTAACACATGCAAGTCGAACGAAGCACTTTACTTGATTTCCTTCGGG
>ENA-OPYX01001556-OPYX01001556.1-human-gut-metagenome-genome-assembly--contig:-NODE-1556-length-11836-cov-2.992997_pt1 | contig 11836 bp, 13 predicted proteins | sample MGYA00242639_ERZ504486 | MGnify/ENA primary metagenome ERZ504486 (study PRJEB26092, sample SAMD00036296) | human gut metagenome | host: Homo sapiens | study: EMG produced TPA metagenomics assembly of... | reverse complement strand
CCGGCCTGCGTTTCAAGAAATGATGCAGAAAATACGTGCCGGCTCATTCTCCCATTTACTTGTCTGGAAGATAGACCGTATCTCTCGTAATCTTCTGGACTTTGCAGAAATGTACGAAGAGCTTCAATCCCTGCGAGTAACATTTTGTCAGCAAAAATGAGCAGTTCGATACTTCAAATGCTATGGGTGAAGCTATGCTCAAAATCATTTTAGTGTTTGCGGAACTCGAACGCAACATGACATCGGAGCGTGTTACTGCAACAATGATTTCAAGAGCTAACCAGGGATTGTGGAATGGCGGCAGGATTCCTTATGGATATTCCTACGATGCGGAAACTTCTGCGTTCTCCATCATCCAGGATGAAGCGGATGTGTGTCAGCTTATGAAAACAGATTATTTTGAGCATAAATCCATTATTCATACTGCCAGGTTACTGAACGATAAGAAAATTCCTACCCGGTCAGGTGCGCTCTGGTCCCCTACTGCGGTATGGAAAATACTGTCCAGTCCTTTTTACGCCGGTGTCTACCGGTACAACCATTACAAAGGAACTGAAAACAGAACTCTCAACCCGGAGGAAGAATGGGTGCTTGTCCCAGACCATCATCCTGCAATATTCACTTTGGAAGAACACGAAAAATTATGTGATATTCTTGATGCGAACAAAAGAACCGCCAATCTTCCAGGGCAAAAACACCGGGCAAAAAATGTGTATGTGTTCTCCGGCATCCTTTATTGCGGAAAATGTGGTAATAAACTGGTTTCCACTCCCGGCAGATTGCAGGCAGATAATTTCCGCACTACCACTTACTCATGCCCGAAAAAGAGGAAAACGCACGAGTGTGATAATCCATCTGTAAATGATTTGATTGTTGGAGAATTTGTTATAAATTATATTTTGAATATGCTCAACGCAAAAAGTTCTTTTTCCTCCATCAACTCCCCTGCGGAACTTGAAGAGCGTTTGCTTTATGGTGGCTCATTCAAGGACGTGCAGCATATCTCGGAAGATGGTCTGAATGAATTTTACAATCTTCTATCTCGGTACGGCTCGGATAGTTCCTATGTCTTTGCTGTAAAACACCCTCGCAAGAAAAAGGCTGCTGTCAATCCAGAAGTCGAAGCTCTCCGTAAGGATAAGGAAAAGCAGGAACGTGCCTTGAAGCGATTGCAGGATTTATACCTTTATTCCGAAAGAGCAATGACCGAAAAGGATTTCATCATACAGAAAAATGAAATATCCTCCAGGATTCAGGACATTAACACCCGGCTTGGTATGGTTACGCACGATGCCAATTCCACATTATCGGATGAGGATTTTGTGCGGCAAGCAAGCCATCTCCTCATTACGAAAAACTCATTGGTCGGGATTATATTTATTATAAAGCCCTGGCACAGACCGTTTCGCCGGATGTCCTCAAAATATACATGGAAACTATTTAGATTCTGTTTATGTGATTGATGGGCGTGTTTCCTCCATCGTGTTTAGAAATGGTCTTACTCATACTTTCATATACCAAAAATGATACCGGCATGAATGTCGGGGAACAAAATAACCCAGAAGCCGCATAGCTCCTGGGTTTCATTTTATCCCATATTCAATTATTTTTCAGATGTGGGATTCCTTACTTTTGTAAGAAAACGGTGTTATTCTATAAACATGGCATCGCCGAAGGAGAAAAAGCGGTATTTTTCTCTTACAGCCTCTTCATAAGCTGCCATAATATGCTCTTTTCCAGCCAGTGCCGATACCAGCATCACCAGTGTGGACTCCGGCAGATGGAAATTGGTGATCAGTCCGTCGATCATCTTGAAGCGGTAACCCGGATAGATAAAGATCTCGGTCCAGCCGCTTCCGGCTTTTAAAATGCCGTCCTCGCCGGTTGCCGACTCCAGAGTACGGCAGCTCGTTGTTCCGACTGCGATCACACGGCCGCCTGCTGCTTTCGTATCGTTGATCAGTTTTGCCTGATCTTCTTCTACCACATAGAACTCAGAGTGCATGTGATGCTGGGTGACATCCTCCACTTTCACCGGACGGAAGGTGCCAAGGCCGACATGCAGGGTTACATGGGCGATCTTTACACCGGCATCCTGTACCTGCTGCAGAAGCTCTTTTGTAAAGTGCAGTCCTGCGGTCGGAGCGGCTGCGCTTCCCTCGTGTTTCGCGTATACCGTCTGGTAGCGGTTCTTGTCCTGCAGTTTGTGTGTGATATACGGCGGCAGCGGCATCTCGCCAAGCTGGTCGAGGATCTCCTCGAAAATGCCGTCGTAATGGAACTGGATCAGACGGTTTCCCTCATCGACAATATCTACAACCTCTCCGGTCAGAATGCCGTCGCCGAAGGAGATCACCGTGCCGACCTTACATTTTTTGCCCGGTTTTACGAGGGTCTCCCAGATATCATTTTCTCTTCTTTTTAACAGAAGGATTTCGATTGCTGCATCGGTGCCGACTTTCGAACCGTAGAGACGCGCCGGAATTACTTTGGTATCGTTGATCACAAGGCAGTCGCCCGGTTTTAAGTATTTCAGAATATCACGGAAATGGCCATGCTCATATTCACCGGTTTCTTTATTCAGATGCATCAGGCGGGAGGCGCTGCGATCTTCGAGCGGATCCTGCGCAATCAGTTCTTTTGGCAGATCATAGTAAAAATCTGAAGTTTTCATTGGTTTCCTCCATTCTATTGCAAATCGGCACAAAAGGCCGATGTCAGGTAAAATACTGTGCTGCGCCCGTTCTTTCGGGCTCAACGAACCTTATTATACCATTGCATCCGCCTTCTGACAAGAAATTTAAAAACTCATTTCCTGGATTTTCACTTATTCAATAACCGCCATGCTTCCTACGCGGTCGCCGCTTCTGCTTTTCATTACGACAATCTTTCTCTCAATTCGCTCTTTCAGTTCCGGCACATGGGAGATAATTCCAACCATACAGTTTCCACCGGCCAGTCCCTCCAGTGCTTTCACAGCCTGATTCAGGGATTCCTCGTCAAGAGAGCCAAACCCTTCGTCCACAAACATCGCATCGAGCTGGATTCCGCCTGCGTGCGACTGAATCTCATCGGAAAGGCCAAGGGCCAGAGAGAGGGAGGCCTGAAATGATTCGCCGCCGGAGAGGGTACGCACGCTGCGCTCCGTTCCATTATAATGATCAATGACATTCAGATCCAGACCAGTTTTGACCTCAGATTTTTTCCAGAGGCTTCCTGACGCTTCAATTCATACTGACCATCACTCATCGTCATGAAACGCAGGTTGGCTTTTCGCAGAATCTGGTCGAAATACGTCATTTGAACGTACGTTTCCAGTTCGATTTTCAATTTCTGACTCATGCCGCCGCACGCCGTATCCGAAAGCGCCCGCACCCATTTGTATTCTTCCTCCAATGCCTGCATCTGGTTCTGCTGATTCTGTACATTTTCGTACGTCTTACGGTTTGTATTTGCCGCATGATACTGTTCGTTGTATTTCTGTTCCAGCTGCTGTTTCTGTTCTGTCAGCTCCGCTATTTTTTCCTGCAGCTCTGTTTCGGAAGGAAGTGTCCGATCTGTCTCCTCATTTTCTTCCAGAGAGCGGATCGTCTCTAGTGCCGCGCGCACTTCGGTAAGCCGTTCTTTCACTGTTTCATATGCTTCTTTTGCTTTCTTCTGCGCCTGTTCCAGCTGCTCTTTTTTTGCACTCCATACGGAAATATTTGTTCGGAGCTGTGTTTCGTCTTTTCCTTCCAGCTTTTCTTTTTTTTCTCCGATCTTTTCCAGCAGCGCTTTTTCCGCCTCTTTTCCTTTCGCCTCCAGCAGTTCCTTCGCATGGATTGCTTTTTCCCGCTGCTCTGCCCGCTCAGTTTCTGCTGGAATCATCTGTTTCAGAGCTTTCCATTCGCTCTGTCTTTCCAGCATTCGTTCCTTATAGAGAATGATTCTGTTCTTTTTCTCTTCCAGACGCTTTTCACAGTAAGCTGCTGCCACAGCAGCTGGCTGTTCTTCCATGTCCACTTCCTCACAGATCGCTTTTTGTGCGTCTTCCATTTTCTGTTTCAGCTGATCCAGAAGTGTCTGCTTTTCTCCGCCCAGCCGTCCAAGCTCTGCCTGTTTTTCTGCCATCACCTGTTTCAGTTTTTCCCGCTGCTTCTGTTCCTGTTGCTGACGTTTCTCATATGCCGCATATTCTTCCCGTCGTGTTTTCTGACGCTTTTCTTCTGCCGCAAGCTGCTTTTCTGTTTCATCCGCAGCCTGTGCAAACTGCTCTTCCGAAAGCTGTGTCAGACGTTCCTGCTCTTTTTTGCATTCCTGATCTGCTGTTTCTGCCGGAGCAGCGGTTCCCCGGGCAATCCGCTGCGTCAGCTCTTCCCTTGCCGTTTCAGCCTGTCTTTTACAGTTTCCTGCCGCTTCGCTTAATGCCGCAGTCACTTCGTTCTGCTTCTGCAGTTTTTCTTTTTTGCTTGATCCAGTGTTTCTTTATCCGGCACATGTTCCGCCTTTCTCTGCCAGCACTGGATGATGCACGGATCCGCAGACCGGACATGGGATTCCCTCTGTCAGATTTTCTGCCAGGATTCCCGCCTGCGCATCCAGAAACAGCTGTTCCAGTTCCTGACACGTTTCCCGCACATCATTTCTGATTTCCAGACTTTTTCGATACGCTTCCTGCTTTTCTTTCCATTCCTTCTGCGCTGCCGTCCATTTTCGCAGTAGCTGCTGAAAATTCGGTCCGCGCCCGGCGATATTCTTCCTCCGCAAATGCAGCATCCTGTCTTTCTTTCAGAAATACCGTCGTTGCTTCCATCCGGGATGCCAGCTCGGTGTCCTGCTGTGCTCAGGCCTTCCAGTTCTGCTGCCAGAAGCCCCGTCTTCTTCTCGGACTCCTGACTTTTCGCGGCATCCCGGATTGCCATAATCTGCTCTGCGCCCGCGTTTCATTCTGCTGTACCCTCGCCAAAACCGCATCCACGCCGGAAAGATCTTCTTCCCGTTTTCTTTTTCTCAAGCAGCTGCGCTTTCGCCTGTTCCTGCTCTGCTTTCAGTCTGTCCTTCTCTTCCGCTGCCGTCTGCAGTTCTTTCTGCTTTTCCAAAAGCTCTGCCTGTTCCTGCTTCATCTTCTTCAGCAGTTCCAGGCTTTCCTGTTCTGCGCGGATCTGCTCCTCCAGTTCTTTGCAGATGGAAGCCTCCCGTTCTGCCCGTTCGCTTTTCTGCTGTTTTTCCGCTTCCTCTGGAACCAGTCCCGCCAGTTTCTTTTCCTTCTGTGCTTTTTCCTCCCGCCGCTTCTGGCTCTCTTTTACCTTGCCGAGCAGCTGGGTTTTCTGCTCCATCTCTGTTTCCACCGCTTTCCGCTCCTGCTCAAGATCCGAAAGTCTTTTCTGATCCATCTCGATGCAACGTGCCAGCAGTTCCATCCCCCGCATCACCTGACCGTCGAAATTTGCCTTTTTCAACTGCGCAAATTCCTCTTTGAACACCGCATCCTCCGGGCAGACGATATTGTCGAGATACTGGAGAATACTCCTCCGCTTTTCACTATACGTATTGCTTCGCTCTTTCGCGGCATCCCGCAGACGATTCTGCAGCTCCTGATAAATTTCCGTATGAAACATTTTCCGGAAAATTTCACTTCGATCTGCCGTTTCTGCCAGGAGAAGTTTCTGGAAATCCCCCTGCGCGATCATGGCAATCTGTCGAAACTGCTTCTGATCCAGTCCGAGAAGTTCCGTTACAGCTTTTGTCACTTCCGTACTTTTCGTCACCGGCTGTCTCCCATCCGGAAAAATCAGTTCTGCATTTGCTCTTTCTCTCGTCATTCCCTGACCGCGCTCCTTCGGCCGATCATACTCCGGATTCCGCTTTACCATATAATCTTTTCCCTGATGCGCAAAGGTAAGCTCCACAAAAGTGCGCACTTCCGGCGCGGCATACTTGCTGCGGAACATCTCCCCCGTCCGGATTTCACCGCTTGCCTCGCCGTAGAGCGCAAAGGTAATCGCATCAAAAATTGTTGTTTTTCCTGCACCGGTATCACCTGTAATCAGATACAGGCCGCCGCTGCCCAGTTTTGTAAAATCCAGTTCTGTCCGGTCCGCATATGGTCCGAATGCACTGATAATCAATTTCTTTGGCTTCATCTTTTTATCCCCCTAAGCAATGCTTTCACAAATGCTTTCTGCTGTTCCGTCATGCTCTGGTTATTCTGCAGTTCATAAAATTCCTGAAACAGCTCCAGTTCCGATTTTTCCTCGATACGTTCCGCCGCCGTTACCTCCGCATTGGAACGCGTTCTTTTATTGTCATATTCCAAACGCATCAAATTGGGATAAATCGTCCGAAGCTTCGCCATGCCGTCCGGAACATCCTCCTCATCCGTCAGGGTTACCATCAGATAATCCGTACGGTCGCTGTTTTCATAGAACGTTTTTGCTGTCACTTCCAGATACGTTCCACGGATTTTTCGAAGATCGTGGAGCGGTTTCAATGGAATCGTGCGAAGTTCGACGGTTCCTTTTCTTTCAGCTCTACAATGGTAATCGACTTCTCCTGTCCAGCCTCGGAAAACGAATATTTGAGTGGTGAACCACAGTAGCGCACGGTCTCGCGGCCAACCTTCTGCGGACTATGGATATGGCCGAGCGCCACGTAATCAAACGCATCAAAAAGCTCCACCGGAATCTGATCCACATCACCTACCTGCAGTTCCTCTGCCTCGCACCGCAGCGCGCCTGTCACAAACTGATGCGCTAAAAGGATATTCCGCTCTCCTGGATCTATTTGGGTCTGCTCCAGTGCCGCCCTCACGCCATCTGCCGTGGACTGAATCTCCTCCGCGCGTTCCGGCAGGGCATGGCGTACGGTTGACGGGCGCAGAAACGGAAGAAGATGAATCCACACCGTTCCATATGCATCCTGTAACGCGAACTTTTCTATTCTTCCATCATATACCTTCGACAAATAGATTCCGCTCTTCCCCATCAGATTCGACCCAAATGCCAGCCGCTCCGCCGAGTCATGATTGCCGCTGATGATAAAAACCGGAACTTCCTGCTCCGAAAGGCTGGTTAAAAAGGCATCCAACACCTGCACTGCCTCCGCCGTTGGAATCGTCCGGTCATATACATCTCCGGAAATCAGAACTCCATCCGGTTTTTCCCGCATAACCGCCTGCAGGATCTGTGTCAACATATATTTCTGGTCCTCGATCATGGAAAACTCATGCACGCGTTTTCCAATGTGAAGATCCGATAAATGAAACAACTTCACAAAAACTATCCCCTTTCTGCAGCAAAAACTCTGTTTTTTCCTATGTTCTCTGCTCATTATACTATACCCAACCAGAAAAAGAAATCTCCGCCAGGAAAACGAAAAAAAGACTCCTGTTCACACAGGAGCCTCCAAACCATAGCGAGAGGGGGATTCGAAACCCTCGACACCGCGGGTATGAACCGCGTGCTCTAGCCAACTGAGCTATCTCGCCATATGTAATTTTTGATAAATATGGGACCTATAGGGCTCGAACCTATGACCCTCTGCTTGTAAGGCAGATGCTCTCCCAGCTGAGCTAAGATCCCATATCCTGTTTTTCATCAGCGCTTATGTCCGCTGACATTTATAGATTTTAGCACTGTTCTTTTAATTTGTCAACGGTATTTTAAATTTTTCAAATTTTTTCTTTTATTCCTACAATAGCGTCGATTATGGTACGAACATGCCCAATTCAGGAAAAAGGCTGCCTGCTTTCTCAGCAGACAGCCTTCTTCTCATCCATGTCAAACTTCCACGATCTCCCGCACACACAGATCATCTACCGTCGTATGTAAGATCTCGGCAAGTGCAAACAGATTTTCAATGTTCGGCATCTTTTTTCCTTTCTCCCAGTTCCAGACACTCTGAACCCCGGCGAGCCCCATCTTCTTCTGAATGTCCGGTCGGTTCATCCCCAATCTTTCACGCCGGCTACGGATATTTTCGCCCGTTTTCTTCATGTTCAAGTTTGCATAGATCTGTTCCGATTCTTTCATATCTTTGCCCTCCCTAATTTCTTTTCTTATACCCATATTTTACACTCCGGGTTAAAATCATAAAAGGTCAGGACAGAAAAAATTTTCGTTCAGGTTAGCCCCCCTTCTTTTTTCCTTTTACCCCTTTTTATATACTGTTTCAGGTACTTTTTTATCATTTTAGATTATATGTGTTTTTGTTCTCCCTAACTTTTGTTTTCTTTTCTGGACACATATTTTTTTCGGGTTAAATTTTTAAAAATGTCACTTACTTCCGTAAATCGTCCCGAGTTCATACCCTCTTTTTCTGTCAAGGTCGAGGCTCTTCAGTAAAAAGAGCGTATCATGTTCATCGCAGTCCGTCTGGCTTTCCCGGAAGAAGGACAGATTTTCCTCTATACGTTCATCCAGATTGCTGATGCTCTTTCGCAGTTCCTGATAGAGACTTTTGGTAACCATTTCTTTGTAATGGCCCGGCACCTGGTTCAGCACCCACTCGTGGAGATGGATCATGTTGTGCAGTACAAGGTTTTTCGTCTTCCAGCCCTTCCGGTGTTATGACAAAGCATCCTGTGCCAGGGTAAAACTGAGCCTTGCTGCTTCCTTTCTTTTTACAAAGTTTCAGTTTGAACAGATCATATGAAAAATAAGTCAGCTCATCCGGCAGCGGAATCGTCTCCGGTTCCCAGGTTCCGTCCTCACGCTGTGCTTCCGCTGCGACGAATGGCCCGCAGATGCTTTCCCGTTCCATCCGCATATCGTCAAAGAACTCCTCAAACTCACCCATCCGCATGGAAATCGTTATTCTGTCCCGGATTTCCTGATCCACTTTTTCCGGGCTGCCTGTTTTCACCGGACGTGTCTTGTACAACTGGTCAAGTCTGACTCCATAAAGCCGTGCCAGATTCAACGCATTATCAATGCTTGGAAGTTTCGGATGTGTTTTTGCTCTCCCAACTGCATACCGTCTGCTCTGCCGAAAGTCCAATCGCGTCTCTCACCTGTTTTAACTTCAGGTTATTCTCAATTCTAAGTTTTTTCAGATTTTTTGCTGTTTCTATGGAATCAATCCCAACATTATTATAAGCATCCATCTAAAATTCTCCTCGTTATTCTCCAAATTATTTCTAAAAAATGTATCCTCGTTACTGTTCATTCAGCAGTGAACCGTAACTGTCCCCCGACAGTTGAATCCTTTTTCTCATCCTGGGCTTGCATTTTTTCTCTGGAAAGTGTAATATCATAGATGTAACTAAAAGGAAACTGAGTGGCTTCTGCCTACGCAAAGCAACTACTACCCTAAGCTACAACCCCCCAAAAAGCTCAGGTCCAGAGTTAACCTTACTTTCATAACTCTGGTTCCCCTGAGCTTTTTCTTTTATCAGATCTCCGCCAGAAAAAATTCCTTATTTCCCGCGTGCTTCATCCATCTTCTTCAGAATACTCTTTGCAAGATTCATCGTCTGCCCACCGCACATTTTACCGAAGAGTTTTCCGCAGGCTTCCACGGCCTCCGCCTCTTCCTTCACGCAGTCCGCATAGATTCTTTTTGCGATCACCGGGGCAATCAGCTTCCATTCTGCCGTTCCAAACTCCTCTGGCAGAATACCTTCATCGCGCATTTTATACAGCTCTTTTTCCACGCGCTCCCGCGTCACCATCCGCTCAACAGTTGCAAACGCCATCTTTTTCGCCGCTTCCTGCTCCGATGTGATCGGTGCTTTCTGTGCTTTCATCTCTGAAAATTTTTCATTCACAATCTTCAGCACAAACGGCGCTCTCGAGTCCGGATTATTCAGTTTCGACATATTCTTGACGATAATGCCTTCCTCGCAGTCCCCATCCGTATACTTCGTAATCCGCATGAAACTCCGACAGTGATCCCAGTCCACGAAAGGTCCGTCATACAGCACATGTATATACGGAACTCCTACCTCAGCCGCCAGCGCCTTTACCTGCTTCTGCGGCAGATAACCGTCCGCTTTCAGATCGTAGACATCGTACATGATCCAGATATTCAGATATTTCTCCGGATACGGTACACGATTGACGCGTCATCCATTCCCCAAAAAATACATAATCGGGTACTTCTGAAACTTCTCCAGCGTCCAGTGTATCCACATAGTCGAGAAATTTTGATGTCGCGTCGACATCCTTTGTCCTCACGATCTGCTGCTTTCTGGAGAACGCCGCAAGCTTTCCTGTTTCCGGGTCATACCGTACGCTGGCATTGCTTCCATCGATTTTAATCTGAATCACAATGTGATCCCCGGGCTCGAAAGCCCAGGTGTTCTTGCTTTTTGTGCATCTCATTTTTCCTGCACGATTCGCATTGATATCCATAAATTTCTTCTGCTCCATAAAAATAATACCCCTTTCCTTTCTAATTCTCATGGGTACACTCATAGATCGTACCCAGCTCATAACCCATTCTGCGGTCGAGATCCAGGCTCTTCAGGTAGAAGAGCGTATCATGCTCGTTGCAGTCCGATGCACTGATTCGGAAGAAGAAAAGATTGTCCATGATCTTCTCATCCAGATCCGCAATCTCATCCTTCAGTTTCTGATAAAGGCAGACAGTAACGAGTTCCTTGTACCGGGATGGCAGGCGCATAATTAATCTCTCCCACTCGATGAGATACCTGGCCGTTCTCATCTCTTTCACCATGTAAAATTCTATCATACCTCATCTGCCCAGTCATTCGTCCCGCAGTATAACTGCCGCGTTCTCTTTTACGCAAAACCGGGATGGTATCCTGCAGATGAAGCAGAATACCATCCCGGTTTTCCTCTATTGACAAATATACATGCTCAAGTTTCTTCAAACAGTTCTTTTATTCCTTTAGCAAATAATCATTGTTTAATACTTTCATAGATAACGGTCCTTCCACAATTCTGGAATACACTGGTTCCAATGGGCGTATTACAATTCCTTCTTTATTCATACCAGATGTATACTTTCCCTTTGCTCTTTCTAAAAGTTCTTCGATACTATCATACTCAAACAAATCTCTTTCTTCTTCCACCGGAACCATTTTTAGGTTCAGAATTCCGCACAGTTCTTTCATCTTCGCAAGAGACAGTCTTCTGTGTGGTTTCAGATCTATCATGGTAAATACATACCATTCCGGTTTTTTCAGCTTTAATCTGTTCTTTTGAATACCAGCACCGCAGAATTCACCCTGAATTGCGAGATCTGACAGATTATTCTCCTTTATTCTATCGGGTATCCCATTTTCATGTGCATATTTCCACATCGCACATTTTCCGTCATCTGCATATTCAAAATTTCTTCCGCATACACCAAAATGATCGTCTTTCCGATACATCGTAACACTGGTTCCGTCCATCTTTGTACTGATGTAATATCCATTTATCTTTTTAAATTCGTCGATCAATTCTGGATAAGACTGTACTCTCAGCTCATCTGTTTTTGGAATTCCGTCTGGAAACTCCCCTATAATCGTACCACTGCTGGTGACTCTTTCCTCTACTTCCCACTTTCTGATTCCAAGCAGCTCTGTAACCTCATCACTAATCTTATACGTTCCTTCCGGCAATATAGATAAAGGCTGAACCAGGCCCTGAGAAATCTGGCCTCTAAATTTCATAGTTCTCAGCCGAAAACCTTCTCCCAGAAGTTCGTTCTTCTCATAGCTGCTGCTTCGCAGAAATTCAAACTGCTCACAAATCGGAAGAAACGAATCTGCTTCCATATATACACAGCAATCTCCAACCCGAAACTGTCCCTTATTCGCAACACACTTCCATCCCAGGACATGCACACACTCTATTCTGTCTGCTCCTTCAATTGGAGTTATGTGATGTACATACTGCACAGATGCCAA
>ENA-OPYX01001553-OPYX01001553.1-human-gut-metagenome-genome-assembly--contig:-NODE-1553-length-11844-cov-3.338312_pt1 | contig 11844 bp, 16 predicted proteins | sample MGYA00242639_ERZ504486 | MGnify/ENA primary metagenome ERZ504486 (study PRJEB26092, sample SAMD00036296) | human gut metagenome | host: Homo sapiens | study: EMG produced TPA metagenomics assembly of... | reverse complement strand
TCCATTTCTTTGGCATTAAATGTTCCAAACTGTAATTATTAAATCCAAGCAATGCTGTAGAACTATTGTCTGAACGAATTTTACTTTCTAACAAATAAATAATTCCTTTTGATTGCAGATTAACCAGGCGCCAATGGACTTACCGGAAAAAGAAAATAAAACGGGTGGTTATCCCCAATGATGATTTTGTCCATGTAGATGCGGCGGAACGTTCTGCAGGTGCTCATCGTTGTCGGCCATCAGCCGGTATATGGTGCTGCATGGCGAACATACTCCGGCGGTGATTCCGGACGAACAGATGGAACGGTTCAAATTTATGCTGGATTATTCGGACGAGGCGGTGGAGATGTGTACCGAGCCATTGGCTCCGGGAGAATTGATACGGGTGGTCAAAGGTCCGCTAAAGGGTCTGGAAGGAGAACTGGTGGAAGTGGATGGAAAAGCGAAAGTGGTGGTAAGACTGGATTTGCTGGGATGTGCTGGGGTTGATATGCCGGTGGGGTTTGTGGAGAAGATGAAATAAGGATGGCGGACGCTAGGAAATGTGGAGGGGAATTTGTAACTTTGCGGTAAGAAAGGAGAATAAAGGCATGCGTTTGCAATCTAAAGAAATACAGACCATCATCCAAATAGCCAAAGATATTTATGGTGAAACAGTGCAGGTATATCTCTTCGGTTCCCGTCTGAATGACGAAAAACGCGGAGGAGATATTGATTTATTAGTCCGCAGCACGGGAGAAAAGAAGGGGGTATTGGCACGCATCCGCATGACCGCACGCTTGAAACTGCATTTGGGCGACCAAAAGATTGACGTCATCGGTGACCATGAGGATTCACCGGTAGTACAGGAAGCCTTGAAAAACGGAATACAACTGATATGACAGAAAAGAAAAAAGAGATAACAGAACGCCTGGAACGGGAATTTGATGTATGCGACAAGCATATCCTTCGTATAAATGAAGCTCTTGAAGGGTTAGGGGTCAATATTCCCATGTCTGCGGATTGTTATTCCAACCTGACAACAGAACAAGTCCGCTGCATAGACCAATTCATATTTCGCTTTTCCAAATTGCAGGATTCCATGGGAGCAAAAATTTTCCGATATATATTGGAATATCTGGATGAAGACATCACCGCACTTCCTATGCGTGACATTCTGAACCGTCTGGAACGTTATCTTATTATTCCAAGTGCTGACGAATGGACTTATATACGTGAATTGAGAAATGAGATCTCACACGATTATCCCTTGCTTGAAACAGATGTTGCCGCCATTTTGAATGAACTGTTTTCCAAAACAGATATTATATTTAGCATTTACAGTAAATTGAAAAGTGTCTTCAACAATAACAGACACGCTTAAACCGTGATACAGGCTACTCTGTAAGCAGTCAAAAAATGGCTATTGATTGAAACCTCTATCTTCACCGCGAACAAAAAATTTAGGATTTATGTATAGCAGTGAAGATGAAGATCTTGAAAGGTTTTACTTTCAATACCAAACCGAGGCTTTGTCTCATGGAGAATTCCTCCAATCGTTTTGTGTTAATCAGATGATTAAATCAATTATATACTTGTTGAAAACGGGCGATTCAGACCGTAACAGGGAGAAAGATGATTATGATGGAACCGATGATACGCTCCGCACGGATTCGGTTGGTTATGCTCAAAAAGATATGGGATTATGTCAACATGGTTCCTGACAAAATCACTTAGGCTATCGGCCAATGTTAAATTCAAGACTAATTAATTAACGAAACTCGATTTAGGGCACTGAAAAGTGCCCTTTCAAAGGGGGATGCCCTAAATTGAGTGCTTACCATATTAAACAAACATACATGTTAACAAACTTGTCGAAGAAATAAAATACATAATTATATGAAAGGAATTGTCCTAGCAGGTGGATCAGGCACACGCCTCTATCCTATAACCAAAGGAGTCAGTAAACAACTGCTTCCCATCTTTGATAAACCAATGATTTATTATCCAATCTCTGTTTTAATGTTAGCAGGGATTCGTGAAATTCTTATCATCTCAACTCCTTTCGACCTACCAAGTTTCAAACGCTTGCTAGGAAACGGTTCAGACTACGGAGTTCATTTTGAATATGCTGAACAACCATCTCCAGACGGTTTGGCCCAAGCATTCATTATCGGAGAAAAGTTCATTGGCAATGACTCTGTTTGCTTAATTTTAGGAGATAACATTTTTTACGGACAAAGTTTCACTCGAATGTTGAAAGAAGCTGTTCGTACTGCCGAAGAAGAAAACAAAGCTACTGTATTTGGATATTGGGTAAATGATCCAGAACGATATGGTGTTGCAGAATTTGACAATCAAGGCAATGTGCTCAGTATCGAGGAAAAACCTGCACAACCTAAATCCAATTATGCAGTAGTCGGACTTTACTTTTATCCCAACAAAGTAGTAAATATAGCAAAGAATATCAAGCCATCCGCACGTGGAGAATTAGAAATCACGACTGTAAACCAATACTTTTTATCGGAAAAAGAACTGAAAGTTCAATTACTAGGTCGTGGATTCGCATGGCTGGATACAGGTACACACGACTCACTTTCAGAGGCTTCAACTTTCATCGAAGTAATAGAAAAACGACAAGGATTAAAAGTTGCTTGTTTAGAGGGGATTGCTCTTCGGAAAGGGTGGATAGACGCAAATAAAATGTATGAATTAGCCAAGCCTATGATGAAAAACCAATACGGACAGTATCTATTAAAAGTCATCAAAGAATTAGGATTAGAGCAATGAAAATTATCGAAACAGCAATAGAAGGCGTAGTAATAATTGAGCCTCGTCTTTTTAAGGATGAAAGAGGTTATTTTTTCGAATCTTTCTCACAAAGAGAGTTTGAAGAAAAAATTCGTAAAATATCTTTTGTACAAGACAATGAGAGTAAATCTTCTTATGGAGTATTACGCGGACTCCATTTTCAGAAACCACCATACGCACAAAGCAAGCTTGTTCGTGTCATTAAAGGTGCTGTACTTGATGTTGCCGTTGATATCCGCAAAGGCTCTCCCACTTTTGGAAAACATGTTGCAGTAGAATTAACAGAAGAAAACCATCTTCAGCTTTTCATACCTCGTGGGTTTGCGCATGGTTTCAGTGTACTGTCACAAGAAGTTATCTTTCAATACAAATGTGACAACTTCTATGCACCACAAAGTGAAGGAGCATTAGCATGGGATGATTCTGATTTAAATATAAATTGGAGAATACCGACCAATCAAATCATTCTTTCTGAAAAAGACAAGCATCATGAAAAATTAAAGGATGCTTCATGGCTATTCGATTACAACACAAATCTATACTAACAGAATATGAACGTTTTAGTTACCGGAGCCAACGGACAACTTGGCAATGAGATGCGCCTAATGGCACAAAACAGTTCTCATCATTATATATTCACAGATGTAGAAGAATTAGACATTACAGATTTCAATGCTATTCTACAAACTGTTAAAGAAAAAGAGATTCAAATCATTGTAAACTGTGCCGCCTATACAAACGTAGACAAGGCAGAAAATGATTTTGATATAGCTAATGCCCTAAACAATATAGCCGTAGGACGATTAGCCAATGCCGCAAAAGCTCAAAACGCAACTCTCATTCATATCTCTACAGACTACGTATTTAACGGGAATAATCATATCCCTTATACAGAGGATGATATAACAGATCCTATCGGAGTATATGGAAAGACTAAATTAGCCGGTGAAGAAACAATAAAAAAAGTAGGATGTAATTATATCATATTACGAACTGCATGGCTTTATTCTAAATGGGGGAATAATTTTGTAAAAACAATGCAGAAACTTACCCTGGAGAAAGATAGCCTACCTGTTATTTTCGATCAAATAGGCAGCCCTACTTACGCAAAAGATCTAGCTCATGCCATCTCATTAATCATTGAGCGCAACATGTTAAATCAACAAGGGATCTACCATTATAGCAATGAAGGAGTATGCTCATGGTTTGATTTTGCAAAAGAAATATGTGAGTTAAGTGGACATAACTGCAATATAACTCCCATACATAGCCAAGAATACCCAAGTAAAGTAACACGTCCGCATTATTCAGTTTTAGACAAAACAAAGTTCAAAGAAACTTTCGGTATTCCTGTTCCTTATTGGAAAGATTCTTTAAAAAAATGTATCAATGAACTAAAAGAAATGCAATTATGAAATTTAAAAGAAATATTTTAATAACTGGTGGAGCCGGCTTTATAGGTTCACATGTAGTAAGGTTATTCGTCAACCAATATCCCGAATACCACATTATCAACTTGGATAAATTAACCTATGCCGGAAATTTAGCCAATCTAAAAGACATAGAAAACGCAGCCAATTATACATTTATTAAAGCTGACATCTGTGATTTTAATAAAATAATGGATATCTTTAAACAATACCAGATTGACGGGGTTATTCATTTAGCAGCCGAAAGTCATGTAGACCGCAGCATTAAAGATCCATTTACATTTGCTCAAACAAACATAATGGGAACTCTTTCCCTATTACAAGCAGCCAAATTAACTTGGGAATCTCTTCCTGAAAAATTTGAGAACAAGCGGTTTTATCATATTTCAACAGACGAAGTATATGGAGCATTGAAATTTGACGGCACTCTATTTACAGAAGAAACAAAATATCAACCTCACAGCCCATATTCTGCCAGCAAAGCCAGCAGTGACCATTTCGTTCGTGCTTTTCACGATACATACGGTATGCCTACCATTGTAACTAACTGTTCTAACAATTATGGTCCATACCAATTCCCAGAAAAGTTAATCCCTCTATTCATCAACAACATTCGTCAAGGCAAGGAATTACCTGTATACGGTAAAGGGGAAAATGTGCGTGACTGGCTATATGTAGAAGACCATGCTCGTGCCATTGATATCATTTTCCATAAAGGAAAAATTGCAGACACATATAATATAGGCGGTTTTTAATGAATGGAAAAAATATTGATTTAATTAAAGTTATAATCAAAACCGTAGACCGTCTATTAGGTAACCCTGAAGGACACTCTTTAAGACTGATTACTTATGTGACAGACAGGAAAGGACATGATTTAAGATACGCTATTGATTCCAATAAACTTAAGAAAGAACTTGGTTGGGAACCTAGTTTACAATTTGAAGAAGGCATTGAAAAGACCGTAAAATGGTATTTGGATAATCAAGAGTGGATGGAAAATGTAACCTCCGGAGAGTATCTGAAGTATTATCAAGAAATGTATAGCAATAGATAAAACAAGTATTACTACTCTTTAAGAATAAAACTCATACCTCATAAAAACAACATAACGTACACAAAACATTTTACTACGATGAAAAATGACATAAAAATAGCTGTAGCTGGCACTGGCTACGTTGGTCTATCTATAGCAACCCTACTATCACAACATCACCAAGTTGTTGCAACGGATATTATCCCAGAAAAAGTAGAACTTATAAATAATAAAAAGTCTCCAATTGCAGACAAGGAAATAGAAGAGTTCTTAGCAACAAAAGAACTAAACTTATATGCAACTATTAACGCCCAAGAGGCCTATCAAAATGCAGACTTTGTAATTATCGCCACTCCCACAAATTATGATCCTCAGAAAAATTTTTTCGACACATCTGCTGTTGAAACTGTTATAAAACTTGTTTTGCAATATAACCCTAATGCCATCATGGTCATAAAAAGTACTATACCTGTTGGATATACTGAAGCAATACGTGCAAAATTCAATACAAAAAAAAGTTCTGTTTTCACCAGAATTTTTACGTGAAAGTCGTGCACTTTATGACAATCTATACCCTAGTCGCATTATTGTCGGTACAGATCTGAATGACAATAAATTTAGTTCAAGCAGCCCATCTTTTTGCTTCATTATTACAAGAAGGAGCTATCAAACAAAATATAGATACTTTATTCATGGGGTTCACAGAAGCAGAAGCTGTAAAACTTTTTGCAAATACTTATCTAGCATTACGTGTTAGTTACTTTAATGAGCTTGACACATATGCCGAAATCAAAAATCTCAACACAGCAGACATTATTAATGGTGTATGCCTTGATCCTCGTATTGGAAGCCAATACAATAATCCCTCTTTTGGCTATGGTGGCTATTGCTTACCTAAAGATACAAAACAACTTTTAGCTAATTATGCTGATGTTCCCGAAAATCTAATTCAAGCAATTGTAGAAAGTAATCGTACACGTAAAGATTTTATTGCTGATAGAGTCTTAAAACAAGCAGGTTACTATGATTATTATAATCATGGTGATTTTAACCCAAATGAAGAAAAGCAATGTACAATAGGAGTATTTCGTCTAACAATGAAAAGCAACTCTGACAATTTCCGACAAAGTTCTATTCAAGGTGTAATGAAGCGCATTAAAGCTAAAGGAGCAGAAATTATAATATACGAACCAACTTTACAAGATGGAAGTACATTTTTTGGGAGTCGTATAGTCAACAATTTATCCCAATTTAAAACACGATGTAACGCAATTATTGCCAACCGATATGATATTAGCTTAGATGATGTAAAAGACAAAGTTTATACAAGAGATATATTCAGAAGAGACTAAACAACACACATTTTATATACTACTTCTCTCATCAATTTATATATTCAATATTCGCACAAAAAAAATGTTTATACAAAATATAGACTAATATAAATAAAATTTTTGATTTTTTGCAGCACTTTCTTGAACAACTAGATATGCAACCAAAAAGCAATAGACTTGAACATATCGACATACTAAAAGGATTACTAATCATATTAGTAGTAATAGGTCATATTGGAGGCATTCCAACATTACATAAATATATATATTGGTTTCATATGCCTTGTTTTTTTATGATTTCAGGTTATCTTTTTCAAGCTAAAAAGAAAAAGACAAAAAAATATCATAATTACTAAAATACAAAATTATACAATACCATATCTATTTTGGAGTATATTTTTTTATTTAATATTCATACCAGAACCTATTCCTAAAAATATAATAAGGGTTATCTGGGGAGGTTCACTTAATTCTCTACAATATTCATATCAATTTTGGTTCATTAATGCATTATGTCTTGCTTCTATAATATTTTATTTCTTTCAAAAATAGAAAATAATATTATAAAGAATAGCTTATTAATAATCATGATAACCATAACATATTTACTTTCAAACACCAAGTTACTCACATTTTACCCATGGGAATGCCAAACAGTTCCTCTTATTATTGTTTATATGTTTATAGGCCTAAAGCTGAAAGATATTCAAATAAATCACTATAAACTATTTACTATTTTCACAATCATTATTTTCACTATTATTTACGACTATTTCACTGATTATAGATTCAGTTTAAAAGGACTTGGTTGTGTTACCAATCCTATCATTGATTTATTATTACCAACAGCAATTTTTATTCTACTCAATTATTTTAGCAAATTATTAAGCCAAAGCGCTATATCTCTATTCCTAACGCAAATAGGCAGTGCCTCAATGTTTATTTTTTTCACCCACACAGCGTGCATTAATATCATGAAAGGCTACAATGTCAATCATATACTCATTATTATATTTTGCATTTTATCACCTACAATCCTAAAAGCATATTTATCTAAAATCAAATATAGTAATTATATTATAGGCAAATAATGAACAAAAAAAACATAGCATCTGGATTTTTTATAACTGGATTTGAACGGATTTTCACTCAAGGAGCTCAAATTCTATTATCTATTATAATAGCTAGACTGGTTTCACCATCTGATTATGGAATTTTGGGAATCATAATGGTCTTAGTCCATATCTCAACTGTTTTTATAGACAATGGACTAGGAAGTGCACTTATTTACAAGCATAATCTTAACCAAAATGATATAAATACTGTATTTACATTTAACGTTTGCTTAAGTTCATTGTTTTATATCATCATATTTTTTACTGCACCATTTATCTCCTCTTTTTTCGAAATTCCGTCACTCAATATTTATTTAAAAGTATGTTCTATTATTATATTTATAGATTCTTTATATATCGTCTCAACAGCTATTTTAAAAGTACAGGGTAAATATACCAAACTTGCAATCGCTAACATTTTCTTCCACTACAATAAGTGGTATTGTTGGCATTACTTTTTTGCTTATATAGGATTAGGTATTTGGGCATTAGATTATTCAATCAATAACCAAGAGTTGCATAAATTTTACTAATTTTAACGACCAATTCTGTTAAACCTAAGTTTGGATTTAAAATAAGTTCTTTTAAAGCTTTATTTTCTTATTCGATTAATATTTTTACAGCAAGTAGCATAACAAAAATAGTAGAAGAATTTACCACATTTTTCATTGGTAAAGTTTATAATGCATATGATTTAGGAATATATTCTAGAAGTTCTCAATTTGCAATGATACCTAATACCGGCATTGGAAGTGCAGTAAATGTTGTCATATTTCCAACACTTTCTGGATTAAAAAACAACCTAGAAGCATTCAGTCATACATTCAAAGAGTTTATCATTAAATTAGCAATAATATCAATTCCAATATATTTCACGTTATCTTTAATAGCAAAGCCCATGATTATGACTGTGTTAACAGAAAAATGGCAAGAAACTATCATTTACCTACAAATTTTATGCTTCGGTAGAATACTATGTTTAATATCAACAGTAACAATACAAGCTCTAAATGCATGTGGAAGAACTGACTTGTCTATGAAACAGCAATTCTATAAGTTAGGGATAAAAACTATAATGTTATTTTCTTGTATGTTTTTTGGCTTATTTTGGGTAGTAATAGCAGAAGCCCTATACAATATCATTCAATATTTCATAACAAACTGTTATTCTAAAAAAATATTAGGATATGGAATAAAACAACAAATATATGATATTTACAAATATATTATAATATGCATTATTGACTATATCATATGCTATTACATTATGAGTATCAGTAATTCATATATTTATCAATTATTTGCAGGAATCACTATGTTTATTGTAATTTATTTAATTGCAATATGCTTAATAGGTGAAAAACATCAACTAATTTCAATTATTAATTTAATAAAAAGAAAATGACAAAATTACGAACCATTTTAGAAAATATTGAATATCATTGGAGTCAACCCCACTACAACATATTCAAAAGTTTATATATTAATTTCCGCTGCTTACCATTTAATATTGCAAGAAAACTTCCTATTGCAATTTATGGCAAATGTGACTTTTACTGGTTAAAAGGTAAAATTAGAATAAATGGTCCTATTACTAAGAAAATGATCAAATTAGGACAAAACAATGAGTTTATGACTGGTTTTTCTCATTCTGCATTTATTCTTTTAGGAAAAGATTCTGTATTAACTTTTAATGGCCCCTGCAAATTCGCAAACGACTATCATATAAGACTTGGCAACAATGCTCAATTAAACATTGGTGCATATACTTTTTTTGGCGGTAATATACGTATAATTAGTACTACTAATATTAAAATAGGTGATTATTCTAGAATAGCATATGATTCTCAATTAGTAGATTCAAATTTCCACTTCGTTTATAATTCAATTAAACATCAAACAGCCCCCTTTTATAAAGAAATTATAATAGGAGAATATAATTGGATTGGAAATAAAACTTCAATCATGAAAGGAGTAAAAACTAAACCGCATACAATTGTAGCGTCATCTTCTCTCCTAAATAAAGACTACACAAAAGAAGAAGGAGATTATCCTACTTTAGGAGGAAGTCCTGCAAAAACAACTTACTCATGGGCTACGACGCTTATTTTCACATAAACATGAGGCATTACTTTTAGATTTTTTCCATAAAAATCCTCAAGCAGCTTATTATGAAGGGATATTTGATATTAATAGCGATAAAGAAATAAGCAATGAGTTTTGAATTTAATAAAAAGTTACCTATAACCATATTATCAATAGGAAATTTTAGAGTAAAAGTAATACTTGTCTTCAACGACATAATGCTCTCGAAAGAATCGGTACAATTGTACACAAAATAGAAGCTCGTCCTTCACAAACAAGCTTACTATATAAAATTGCTAACAAATTATTCCGTATTGGATTACCTATACCTCTTCCTGATGAAGAGTCTATAAACCGTAAAATATTATACAATATACAAAAATTACATTATAATGTTATATGGATAGATAAAGGACTAACAATTCATGCAAGCACATTAAAAAAATAAAATCCATTAGTGCCAATACATTACTAATAAGTTATTCTCCTGACAATATGGCAATGCGCCATAATCAAAGTCAAGATTATTTAAAATCCCTTCCATATTACGATTTAATAATTACAAATAAATCATACATTAAAGGAAGATTTAAAAAGATTAGGAGCCCAAAATGTAATATTTGTCAATAACACTTTTGATGATTTATTTCATTATCCTCGCAAATTATCTCTGACAGAAAAAAAAGGAATTTATTTGTGATGTTGGATTTATTGGAGCATGGGAAAAAGAAAGGTGTGAAAGTATTCTTTTCCTAGCTAAAAAGTAATATCAATGTACGTGTTTATGGAGACAAATCATGGGAAAAATATATTAATATGTATCCAACCTTAGATATAAGAATTGGAGGATTGTATTCTGACAACTATGTCAAAGCACTACAATCATTCAAGATTTCTCTATGTTTCTTAAGAAAAATGAATTTTGATCAACAAACAACTCGTTCTGTTGAAATACCTGCATGTGGAGGTTTTTTAATGGCAGAAAGGACTAATGAACATTTATCACTATTTGAAGAAAATAAAGAAGCTGTTTACTTTTCTTCTAACAAAGAACTTCTCGAAAAGTGCAAATTCTATCTAAAAAACGACCCAGAAAGAAAACAAATAATTGAAAATGGTCATAAAAGATGCATTCAATCAGGTTATTCAAATATAGACACAATATATAAAATTCTAAAAAAATATGTATATAAATAATGCCAATTATTTTGATACGATAAAAAATTTTATACGAAAAATACTAGCTATTATTTCCATTATTCATCTATCTGTATTTTTCAATATTGAAACCATATTAGGTATCAGTGTTACATGGATTAGCACCGAATTATACTTAAGATTTATATTGAAGCGATCAAATGTTATTTTACGTCCTTTTTCATTCATTGCTATATCGTTTCTTTTCTTATTTATGTATTTTGCACCAATTGTTACATTAATAGATTTTAACCCTATATATAACAATATGCATTTACCATTAATAACATTTCCACTTCAATTAATATATTTTTCCATTTTAATTTTATCATTTTGTCTGTTCAATAATTATCAAAACAACAAGTTAACTGGAATTTGGAAAAGTTTCGGCTTCTTTAATTCCATTTCAAATAAGCATCTTTGGTTATTAGCAATTGGAGCATGGGCTATTAGACTATACCTAATAACAAATAGATATGGAGAAGATGGAACTAATGAAATCGCAGGTGCTGGTACATTATCATTTTTCGCAACTTTTATTTATGCACCCTTAATAATTCCATTTAAAAACTTATATAATATCAAATCCAAATACAAAACTCCCCAATTCGACACACCTATCATTTTATATATCATCGCCACAACATTGGTAAACATTACATCCAATTCACGAAATGCAATCATATCAATATTTATAGTATTAGCAATCTACATTCTTTCTTTTTTTGTAAAAAACTAAAAAACAAATCAAATTGTTCTAGTAAAACAATCATATGGAGCATAATAATACTTATATCTTTTTCTTTTCTATCAAATCTAGGTATAGCAATGTTAGGCGCAAGAAGTGTACGTTATGG
>ENA-OPYX01001548-OPYX01001548.1-human-gut-metagenome-genome-assembly--contig:-NODE-1548-length-11869-cov-3.791092_pt1 | contig 11869 bp, 10 predicted proteins | sample MGYA00242639_ERZ504486 | MGnify/ENA primary metagenome ERZ504486 (study PRJEB26092, sample SAMD00036296) | human gut metagenome | host: Homo sapiens | study: EMG produced TPA metagenomics assembly of... | reverse complement strand
GTTTTGTCCGTTACCCCCTCAGGTCGGCTACTGACTGTCTGAATACTGTATGACTGAAGTCAGTAAGCAAGTCTGTCATTCCAGAAAATGTCACAGCTTTCGCCACTGCTCGAAGTCTTCCGAGTAGATTTCAAGATGCTGCCGGGCGATGTTTTCAAGCAGTCCGGAAACGCTCATTTTGCGTCCTCCCAACCTGCGGACAAACTCGTCCAGCCTGTCACGTACCTCGCCGCTAACAAACACAGGCTTGCGGTCTTCGATTCTCGGGACCTGAAGAAAGGTCTTCCGGTATTCGTCCAGAGAAAGTTTCCTCTGCCTGCTGCTTATACGACGCTGAGAAGAGGGAATGGCTTCCTCTTTTCCGATTGACGGTTGCTGGGGCTCGAATGGAACTTCTACTTGTCTACTGACTTTGCCTGTTCTCTAGTTTCCAGTATCATTCAAGGATGATTCCAGGGCAGTTTCAATGCCGCCATCTGACGGAGTATGAATGACATGTCCGTACCTGTCATAGCCTCCCATTCCTCTTTGGTCAATTTCTTTTTGTTACCATACATTTTTGATTTTAATCGGTTTACTCACTGATCTCGGTGCGCACCTTGACTCATTGTCGTGAGCAAAGGAAATGTGTATAGTAAACAGAATCAAGCAAATGGAGATACCGTGGCAATTATGTTACCCTATGCACAATACCGATTGGACGGTCGGTGCTGCCTGCCGTGATTTGCCGGAGTGATTATTCCATACCGGATTGTTCAAGCGGATTCCGTTTATGAAGAAGGCTCATTGTATGTAGTTGATATGTAACATGATGTCATTCCGGGCAACGCATCGTCACCGGTCTGAAAATCCATTGCAGTGTGATTTCTACTGCTTTTATTTGCAGTGGGAACAGGATAAGACAGTCACATTTCCAGCCGAGAATAGGACAATGAGACATGATGGAATATCGGCTGTAAAAGACCTGTCCTTTTCCGGAATTTTGAATATATGTTTAACTGAAAATAATGAAGAAAATGGAAATCATCAGCTTTGAAAAGAGGACTTTCGAGGAGATTGCCGCCAAGCTGGATTACTTCGTGCAGCGGGTGGAAAGTCTGTGCAGTGAACACGGCGGGAAGGAAACAGGTGAATGGATGGACAACCATGAGGTCTGCCGCAGGTTGCGCATCAGTCCGAGAACCTTGCAGACCCTGAGGGATAACGGGACGCTTGCCTTTACCAAAATCGGGAACCGGACTTACTATCGTCCTGACGATGTGGAACGGGTAGTCGGCAACGTGGAGGACAAGCGCAAGGAAGCCCGTTGGAAAGGCAAGACCATTTGAGTGAGTTTCAAGAATAATGTATAACCAATATCAAGCGCATATGAGTAATGAAATCAGAGAAAAGGACCACGAGTGGGTAAAGACGTTCCACTCGAATTTCGACAGGCTGCTGGCCCTGCTCGAAAAGTTGTTGGAAAAACGGCAACCGCCTGCCTATGGCGATGAACTGCTGACAGACAAGGAAGTGGCATACCTGCTGAAAGTGAGCCGGAGAACCTTGCAGGACTACCGCAACAACGGCATTCTGCCTTACACACAGGTAGGCGGAAAGATTCTCTACCGGGCTTCCGACATAGAAAGAACACTGATAAAAGGGTACAAGGAGACATACAGGAACAGGAAATAATGGATATGTTTGTCTTGCTCTATAATCTGCATCATTTATCTATGAAATGGTGCAGATTTTTGCTATAGCTCATATTGTATATAAATCGTTACTATAGATCTATTTATCTATATTCTATAATTATAGACTATTTAATCTATAATTTTGGCGGAATAAAAGAAAATTCATACATTTGTCATCAAATCAATGAACTATAATATGTTTGCAACAATTTCAGCGGATATAGTAGCATCCACTTCCTTGTCTGTGAATGAAACTATAGGATTAAAGCAAAGGATAGAATCATTATTTGGCTTGCTGAAAGTGAGTTATCCTGATTTTGAAGGTCGCCAAATAAAATGGGGACTATATAGAGTGTGTAATGCAAAATGTATCAAACGTATTCCGGATAGCCTTTTATAATCAAATCCTGCATCAATCTTTTTCCACAGCTAAAAATGAAAAGACGAAAATTTCCATACATCGGAATACGGATAGCCATTGGTATCGGAGGTATGAGAATAGTGAATACCGAACAAGGCATTTGGGATGGTGAGGCCATATATCTATCAGGACGTGCGCTCGAGGAAATGAGTTCCCTGAATAAGGGAACGATGTCTGTTCATACAAGTAAAAAGCAATTATCTGCCCCTTTACAAACTATAGCCCTATTGACCGATGCCATATTAAATGATATGACTATGCGCCAAAGTGAAGTCGTTTACTATAAACTACTTGGTTTCAAAGAGGCAGACATTGCCAAGAAGCTGGGTATATCCCAAGCCAGTGTAAATAATGCTTCTACAGCTACAAAATGGTATTGTATAGAAGAATCCATAAAATATTTTGAGCAGATAAATTTTGAAGAATATGAATAGTTGGTTGTTTTTAGGTCTGTTATTGGCACATGTTATAGGTGATTTTTACCTGCAGAATGATAAATACTGTGCGCAGAAAGAGGAAAGGAAATTCAGAAGCTGGTTTCTGTATGTGCATTCGCTTATCATAGGCGGGGTGTCATGGGCAGCTGTTCCTGTTTATGAATTCAGATTTTATGCCCTTGCCATTGCTTTTTCTCATCTGGTGATAGATGCTATCAAAACATATAGCCCCAAAGGATTATGGAATTTTGTGATTGATCAGATTTCTCATTTGGCGATACTGATTATAGTAACATTCTCCTTTGACACTACAACAAAGTTGCCAATCCAATCAATGGATTGCAATGGCAGTTACTCTATACCTCTGTTCATATTGGCGTTACTATTGTGCATCAAGCCTGCAAACATCCTGATTAAGTTGGTCTTAAAGAAATATCAAGTTGGAGAGACACAGTCTTGTGAAAATATCAAAAATGCAGGAGCGTTAATTGGAAATTTAGAGCGTATTCTTACAATCATATTCGTTATCATTGGACAATATGAAGCAATCGGTTTTATCATAGCGGCAAAATCCATACTTCGATTCAAAGACACGGATACAGCAAAAACAGAATATGTCCTTGCCGGAACGTTTCTGAGTTTTGGAATTGCATTGCTGTGTGGTTTAATGGCAACAAAATAACAGATGGACAGTTTTCAAGAGAAATACAATGCGCTTGTCATTAAATACAATGCCCTGCTTGCCGAAAATGAAGAACTGAAGTCAATACTTTCACAGCATGGTATAGTGTATTCCTCCATCAAACGTGCTGATGAAAGTACAACATTTTCTTCCATAATATATCCTCCAATCAGACTCTCTCTTGATGAGAAAATAGCATTGTTCCGTAACTTTTTCAAGGGACGAGATGATGTTTTTGCACGACGATGGTTCAACAAAGCCACAGAAAAGGGTGGTTACCAACCAGTATGTATCAACGAATGGCGCAGAGGAATATGTGACAAGAAAAAGCATAAATGCGCGGAGTGTCCTAACCGCAATTTTGCCCCGTTAACCAATCAAGACATATACCGACATCTGGAAGGCAAGGATGAGAACGGATGCGATGTTATCGGTCTGTACGTCGTTACTTCTGATAATAAATGTTCTTTCCTGTGTGCTGATTTTGATGACAAAAATTGCACTCATGGATATAAGAACGATGTATTGGCATTTATTTCCATTTGTAGAGAGTGGAGAATTCCGTTCAGTATAGAACGCTCACGTTCTGGCAATGGTGCGCATGTGTGGACTTTCTTTAATGAACCCATACCAGCCTGCAAAGTAAGGAAATTAGGCAATACAATTCTTACGGAAGCCATGAAGCTCAATGGACGGATTACATTCGATTCATACGATCGTTTCTTTCCCAATCAGGATAAAGTACCGGAAGGCGGATTCGGCAATCTCATTGCGTTACCATTGCAGGGAAAAGCCAGGAAAGCAGGAAACAGCGTTTTTGTAGATGAGCAGTTTCTTCCGTTCCAGGATCAATGGGCATATCTATACAATGTAAGAAAAATAGATGAAGGTACCGTAGATGCATTATTGACACAGCATCAGCAGGAAGATTTTGGGACATTGGCCACATCTTCGGAAAATAAACCGTGGGAAATACCAGTCATACAAGATGTGACTCAGGAAGACTTTAACGGCATACTTATAATACATAAATCAGACAGGATATATATTCCTTTAAAATCTATTTCAGATAAGGTTAGTAATCATTTGAAACATATTGCGGCGTTTAAAAATCCTGAATTTTACAGCAAACAGGCGATGCGTATTTCCACATATAACATTCCTCGTATTATCTGCCGTGCAGATTTTACCGATGAATATCTTGCAATGCCTCGGGGATGTGAGGATGCCATTATCAACATGCTGTATTCTCTCAAAATTGATTATGAGATAGTTGATAATACAAATCATGGTAAACCTATTGGCGTAACATTCAAAGGAAAGGAACGCGATGAACAATTGGACGCTATCAATGCCCTCATGACATTTTCCAATGGTGTGTTGTCTGCAACGACAGCCTTTGGAAAAACTGTTACAGCCGCGGCTCTGATTGCCCGAAGAAAGACAAATACACTTATTCTGGTACACTCCAAGGCATTGCTTATGCAATGGCATGAACGCCTGTCAGAATTTCTTGACATAGATTTTACAGGAGATGAGATTTCCAAGAAACGAGGAAGGAAGAAGGCGTTTTCTCCAGTCGGGTGTCTTGATTCTACCTCTAACACGTTGCATAGTGTTATTGATATAGCCCTTATGCAGTCGTGTTTTGAAAATGACGAAGTCAAGCCTTTTGTAAAAGGATACGGGATGGTCATTGTAGACGAGTGTCATCACGTATCTTCCATAACATTTGAGAATGTATTAAAACACGTTACGGCACATTATGTCTATGGACTTACTGCCACTCCAATCCGTAAAGATGGTTTGCAGCCTATTATCTTTATGCAATGCGGTCCGATTCGTTTTTCTGTCGATGCCAAGGCACAGATACAGAAGCAGTCGTTCCAACGTTATCTTGTGCCGAGATTTACATCTTATAGACCTGTTACCGATGATAAACAATCGTTTACGGCACTATCACAATCCCTCGCTGAATCGAAAATACGGAATAATCTTATAATAGAGGATGTTCTTAATGTCGTGGCTGCAGGCCGAACACCTATAATACTTACTGCCAGAACTTCTCATGTAGAATTGCTTGCCGAAATGTTGAAGCAGCATGTAGCCAACATCATACAACTCACAGGAGAAGGGACTGCAAAAAACAGGAGAGAAACGCTGCAAAAGTTACAGGATATACCCAAAGATGCCCCTCTTGTAATAGTAGCTACGGGAAAATATGTGGGAGAGGGATTTGACTATCCACGACTTGATACACTGTTTTTGGTACTGCCAATCTCATGGAAAGGATTGGTGGCACAATATGCCGGACGTTTGCACCGTGAGAATGAGGGGAAAAAAGATGTCCGTATTTACGACTATATTGATATACACGAACCTGTTTGTGAGAGCATGTATCGTAAACGCCTGAAAGGATACTCTGCCATCGGTTATCGTGTACTGTCAAAAGATAATCCGACATTGTTTGATGACACAGAAAACTTGTACACATCGTCATGTGAAGGACAGATTTTCAATGGTAACACATTCCGTTTGGCATTTATGCAAAATTTGCAAAGTTCAAGACAATCTATTGTCATATCCTCTCCAAAACTCTATCGTACAGAACGAAACACATTTGTTAAAACACTCAGAGAGTTTCATGCGAGTGGTATTCAAGTATCAATTCTCACATCAGAGGAAAACAGTCAGACGGATTATCTAAAAAGTTTGGGATTATATGTAAAGATTGTACCGAAACTATCATTATCCTCGTGCGTCATAGATAAGTCCACAGTCTGGTATGGCAGTATCAATATACTTGGCTATGTTACAGAGGAAGACAATATTATTAAAATCACAGATGTGAAACTTGCAAATGAGCTACTTGATGTCATTTACAATAGCGGAAAATAGAAAAAACAAATAAGTGTGGAAAAAATCATCGTTTTACTCTCGTATGACAGTATCCCAAATGTGATGACTCTTGCCGAATAGATGAGAATAACAGCCAAAGCCGCAGAAAACAAAAATTGATTTTTCTGGAGGGAGCGCAGTTTGCCGTCTGCCCATTTTATTGTATTTCTAAAAAATATCCTTCTTTAGGTGATGAGAACAGCATATAGAATCGGACGTGATTTTAATTTCCGTCTATATGCTGTTTTACTTTTTTATTTTCTGACTTTTCCGTCAGTCGCTTGTTTCCGCTGCCGTCGGCATTCATTGTACAGACGTGAAAGGAAAAAGGTTTTCGGGCTGAATACGCTCTGAAAGAGGAAGATTCTGCCCGAAACGGCATAGCCGCTCGACCTTTTCACTTTCAATAGAGTCTGTACTAACTTCTATGGACGGCAGAGGGAACGGGCGACTGTCTGGGATTGTCCTTTTGCTCTTGTCTTCGTTTCATCAGCTTGTCCATGTCCTCGGATATTTTATCATCGGTTACTTTGGCATATCCTTGTGTCGTTTTAATACTCGTGTGTCCCATCATTTTACTTATACTTTCTATCGGGACACCTGCAGAAAGCATCAAAGTGCCGAACGAATGCCTGCTGGCGTGATAGCTCAAATTCTCCTTTATACCAGCCACGATACCTATCTCATGTATGCAGTACCATAACATGTCACGCTTGGGCAATGGGAATATGGGTCTGCTTTCATCCGTTGTGTTATACAGGGCCAATATCTGTTCAGCTATGGGATGAATAGGTATGAATGACTCCACATCCGTTTTCTTACGGTTAATACGGATGTACTTTCTTCCCTCTAAAGTCGTTTCAATATGTGAAGGATAAAGCCGTTTCACATCAACGTATGATAATCCGGTGAAGCAGGAAAAGATGAAAGCCCTGCGTGTAAGTTCCTGCAATCTTTCCGGCATAGGCTGTTCCATAATCCTTTGCAATTCAGCCCTGCTTATATGTTTCAATTTGCCTGTAGGCTTTTTCTCGTAAGGAACATCCGCAAGCGGGTTGAAACGGAGAATCTCCCTGTCAACGGCAATATATATCAGTCTGTTCAGCCATGTAAGACAATGGTTGATGTGACTCGCACCGCAACCTTTGCCCTTCAGATATAGTTTGTATTCCCAACCGAAATCTTCTGTAATGTCTTCAAAAGCTAGGTCATTCATCCCCATAGAAAGCAGGTATTCGTGCAGGTATGCCTGAGTAGACTTGGACTGACGGTAAGATGAGGTAGAATTTATCGCTACGGAACGGATTCTCAACCTTTCGCGTTCTTCTTCTCCAGCTTTTAAGAGAGTCATAGGAACAGTCCCTACACATGTTATTTCGTTTTTCAGCATTTCAGCAGTTATTATACCCGTTTCCTTTAACAGGTTCATGTAAGAAGTTTCAAGCCTTGCCCGTAGGTCCGCAAGAAGACCGTTTGTCCTGCCATCTTTTACCGTTTCGTTTTTGGTATTCCAGCATTCAGGATTACAATAATATCCGGTAGTAAATACACTGCTCTTGCCGTCAATCGTGATACGGCACATGATGGCTGTTGTCCCGTCGGTTTTGACCTTGCCTCGGTTAATATAGTAGAGAATAGAAAATGTACTTCGCATTGTTTAAATATTTTAAGAGTTATAGAATCAGTTTCAGGTCTTTTGTCGCCTCGATATATTTGTCCATGTCCTCAAAAAGTTTTTTGGGAGTCACACGGGCATATACTTGGGTTGTACCTATATCCGCATGTCCCAGCATCCTGCTGACAGTTTCAATCGGCACCCCGTTTTCCAATGTCATAAGGGTCGAGAACGAATGTCTCCCCATGTGGTATGACAAACGGCCTTGTATCCCGACTTTCATTTTGATGCTTGTAAGACACCATTTCAAAGCCTGGTAGGGGATGACGGGAAACAAGGTAGCCCTTGTCTCATCCTTGTACTTTTCAATAAGAGCCACGGCTTCCGGTAACAGCTTGACACGGCACAGTTGTCCGTTTTTACCTCTTCGGTATTTCAACCATGGCGCTCCCTGATCATCCTTGGATAGGTTATCAGGAGTAATTGCAACTACGTCAACATATGAAGTCCCGGTGTAGCAGGCGAAAAGAAACATATCCCTGACTATAGAGTGTTCGGGGCGGCAGCCGGTAAGCTCTACATCTCTTATTTTTTCGAAATCATCCTTGCTCAATGCTCTCGGGGGTGTCTCTTTCTGTTTTGGCAGCTGGTAGTGTTCAAAATAGGACTTGTCCGAATGCCCTTCCTTGAACGCGATACGGCAAATCTTTTTCAGTATGGCCAGATAGTGACGTACAGTCTGGACTCCCAGTCGTTTCTCAATTACAACATATTCCTGAAATTCACGTATAAACAGCTCATTAAGCTGGCAAAAGGCAAGGTCTGACACCTTGAATCTGCAATTTATGAATTCTGCAAGACGGTTACGGGTATAAATATAGTTTGGAAGTGTACGGTGGGATATGTCTATCCCCACACGGGACTTCACTTCCTCGATATGCCTGTCGAACAGCTTGAGCAATGTCATTTGGGTATCTTTGCTACCTTGAAGCATTTCTTTTACATCCGTTGCATTAAAATCATTTTTCCGTTTCACGAGAGAATCAAAGGCAGCGTTTACAGCCAATAGCAACTTGGCGATTTTTGCATTGGTTTCCACCGCTTCTTTACTTTTCCCATTCAACCGACTCTCACGTGGATTCCATAACTCTGGAGTACATGACAGCTTGCAACTGAATTGCGCCATCGTGTTGTTCACCGTTATTCGTCCCATAATTGGAGCCTTTCCGAACTTGTCAAGACCGCTCTTTTTCAGGTAGAGCAACACCTTGAATTTTTCTATTTTCATACGCTTATCCTTTAATGGCAAAATTACCTAATTTATAAGCGTTCTTTGATATGCAAAATATTGACAACCAGTGAATAATAGCCCATTGTGATAACTTCTGTACTCCTCATTGCGTTACCTGTATGCTTCGGTAACTGGACAGCTAACGCTTTGGTAACTGAACGAATACTACAAATCACCTTTTTTTGCGTTTTACTCATTTGGCAGAATCCAGCAAATATGCTAAATACCAACTATTTAAGTTTTATCTACTCATTTCTGTTATCGCTTGCTTTCCTGTTACTTATGCATTGACACCGGCATTCGTGTGCCACTTCGGTGTTGCTCGCAAACGGTGTTCCCATTGAAACGGTATCTAAGATTTTAGGTCATACCAACATCAGGACTACTCAAATCTATGCGAGGATTACTGATTTGAAGGTAAGCAGTGACATGGAAATGTTGGCTCAAAAGTTGGACATTCCACACCGGACTGCCAGTCGTTGAAATCGTGTTATCGCCAGATAACAGCAAGGTGTGATTTGTGGCACACAAATCTGTTTTCCGTGCCGCAAAACACCTTGGGCAAATTCACTCCGAAGTCGTGTTGCCAATTAAAGAAAGATATTCACTAACTAAAGATTTTCGCTCGTCGGGACGGGTGGTCCCGCCCCTTGCCGCTGGGCGTTCCCCGACCGATGAGTTTATTTTGCAATCCTGCAATCTTGTTTTATTGAAATATTGATGGCTGGATTGATTGAAAGCAAGATTTCAATATGGCAGGTTGGATTGAATGAAAACAATATAACACTGGCGAAAAGAAAAATAGAAACCTGTCATTTACTATCATCTTCATCCATTCGTTTGACTAAGCTTTCTTGCAAACGGCTAAGATATGCCGTCCGGTCTTTCTTCCGTTCTTTCATGGCAATATAGGCAGCATAATAATCGCCTAACTCCACTTGGAACACCGTACCGAGGAAGTTCATCATTTCTTTTATTTCCACGTTCCCATTGTTAATGTCACCCGAAGAAACAAGGGAATACCCCAATTCTATTAAAAAGACTTTTTTTACCCGTGAAACGAAAAGGATATTTCAGACACTTTTGCAGGTTGTCTTCTACTTGGGTATTGGTTTCCAGTTTTACCAGTCTTTTGTTCAGATAGATACGCAGCATTTCATTGGCTATGATTTTAGCCACCTTATAATCATATCCTGTTGAGAAATTTGGGTCTTTATCGAATTGTGCGCTATCGGTACATAGGCGTAAATCAGACTTTCCACGGACAAAATAATATTCATCATACAATATTGAATGAGAGCGATAATATTGGTAAAAGTCCAGATTACGGTTAAAGAAGTAGGTCAAGTTATCCAGTTCCCGACTAATATACCCTTTAATAACTTCATCGCTTCCATTAGGGCATTGTGTTTCAATCCTGTATATCTTATAGAAAAATAGCAGCCGCCCAAGTATTTCCGGTTTTTGTACCTTGAAAAATAATATTTCATCCTCTTTTGTTGGAAATACATAGGTTTGTATTTTCGTTCTTAAATCACTAAGAACAGTTTGCAATCTATGTACCATTGAAAGAGAAGTTTCGATAATATCATAGCCGTAGAGGTCGATTTCGTCAATCTCTAAGTCTATTTCAGATAATATGTCACAAATCTTCTCTTTCATGTAGTAGTTATTTATAGAGATACAATACTATCCCGATATAGTCTTAATTCATCTTCACCAGCATTTTTTATGGCAGAATCCAATTCATTGAGTATTCTAACTTTATCATTGGGTATCATTCCAACAAATGGGACTGTATTTGATACCGTATTTCCCAACAGGGTTGTTTCTATACAAAGATTTGAAATGAATGTCCTTAGTTCCAATAACCTTTCATGTTCGGTTGCTTCTACAAAATTTCCACATTGTATTTCCTGATATAATTCTGATTCAGGAAATACGGTCAATGATACAAAATTTATGGTAAACGGGTGTAGTTGGTTAAAGACATTAGCTGTATTAACAGCATTTTGTTCTCCTTTATTTCTTCCTGCAAGACCTGTCAGGTACACGAAATTGTATCTGATATTTGCTTCTTCCAGTTTTTACATTGCTCAATAATATCATTGGCTGTATATCCCTTATTCATCATAGCCAATTGTATTATCATCGCCCGACTCTGTTCCGATACTGATACTGTCGAAACCTAAATGACGCAGGTTTTGTAATTCTTCTACGGTTTTCGATTTAATATCTGAAATTCGGGAAAACATACCAATGCTTTCACAATAGCGAAGATATTTCCTGATTAGAAGACCTAAATCTAATAGTCTGTTATAGCTTAAAGCAAAAGGATTAGCTCCGGTTAAAAATACTCGCCGTGCCCTTGGTTGATAGTCTTGTATCACTTTCAAATCTTCCTCTACCTCTGCAATAGGAGATAGACGAAACTTTGTTCCGTGATATAAGCTACAAAATTTGCACTTGCTATGTGTGCATCCGGCTGTAACCTGTAATAGTTGAGAACTTGCCTCGTAAGGCGGTCGCCACACTTGTCCTGTAAAATGTAATAGTTCCATATAATTATCAATTAAGCACTTGGAATCGGTTATTTTCCTTATTTTGTGTTGCGAAGTTAGGACGTTCTTTTGAATAAAGAAGAACTATACTATCTGTCAGCCACTTACGTTTGGGTTAGTTTTTCTCAATATCAATGATTTTAAGAACGTAAAAAAATGCGATTTTGGTTAATGCCGTAACCGTCCATAATAATTAATGCGATTGGTTTCTTTGCCATAAGTAATTACTCCTTTATGTTTAAAAATAGGACAGGCAATAATGCCTGCCCTTTTGTAAAATCATTATTT
>ENA-OPYX01001547-OPYX01001547.1-human-gut-metagenome-genome-assembly--contig:-NODE-1547-length-11869-cov-4.093340_pt1 | contig 11869 bp, 12 predicted proteins | sample MGYA00242639_ERZ504486 | MGnify/ENA primary metagenome ERZ504486 (study PRJEB26092, sample SAMD00036296) | human gut metagenome | host: Homo sapiens | study: EMG produced TPA metagenomics assembly of... | reverse complement strand
GTTTTTGTTTCTCTCTTGCAGTAACTTTGGCAGTATATCATGCCTACCACTTAGTTGTCAAGAACTTTTTTCTCGCAACTTTTCGGTTTTCGCCGAACGGAGAAGGAGGGATTTGAACCCTCGCGCCGCTACTAACGACCTACTCCCTTTCCAGGGGAGCCCCTTCAGCCACTTGGGTACTTCTCCAAATGCCTGATCAGAAGATCAGTTTTTTCTTTTGTAACGGAGAGGGTGGGATTCGAACCCACGCGCCCTTTCGGACAAACGGTTTTCAAGACCGCCTCGTTATGACCACTTCGATACCTCTCCATATCTCTGTAGTGGTCTGCGCTTTCGTCTCGCTCGAAGACAAGTGATATTTTATCACTGTTTTTCAATATGTCAATAACATTTTTTTTCACTTTTTTTACGTTTTTTTTATCATATGTTTCACGGGCAAATATTTCACCAATTTCAAGGTCTTCCGGTGTAGTAATTTTTATATTTTATAAGATCCTTCATATAACCATACCTCATGATTTCCATAATCCTCTACTACCATAGCATCATCTGTAATTCTGCTGCTGTCATGCATCAGTGCTTTTTCATAAGCTTCTTTTATCAGATGATACTCAAATATCTGTGGTGTCTGAACATTCCACACATGACTCCGATCCGGTGTAGATACCACTTTTTTTCCTTCACCAATTATCTTCACTGTATCTTTGGATGGCACACCTGCTGCACATGCCTGATATTCTTTCGCACAGTCAAGACCTCGCTGAATCAGTTCTTCTGTGACAAATGGTCTTGCTCCATCGTGAATCAGAACATAATCTGTTTTGTGACAGGCACAAAGTCCCTGATAAACCGATTCATATCTCTCTTTTCCACCTGCAACTACTTCTGACACTTTATCAATATGATACTTCTGCACAAATGCATCTTTACAGTAATTGATTTCTGTTTTCCCACACACCAGAACAATGTCTGTGATTTCCGATGAATCCTGAAAAGCTTTCAGTGAATAATACAGCACCGGATATTCTCCCAGCTGTAAAAACTGTTTCTGTACATTACTTTTCATCCTTTTTCCCTGACCTGCTGCCAGAATGATTGCTGTACATTTCACTGGTATCACCTTCCTTTCTTACCGTTCTCCCAGTTTCAGATTTGGAACTGCATTCAGATCCCATCCGTGACGCACACCTTTTTTGTATTCGTAATAAGCCGCAACACCAATCATTGCCGCGTTATCGGTGCAGAAGATCGGCGATGGATAATAAAACCTGATATGTTCTCTCTCGCACGCTTCTTTCATCGCCTGACGCAGAGCACTGTTGGAGGCAACACCACCAGCAATGGCCAGTTTATCCATATGATGCTCTTTTGCCGCCTTTACCGCTTTTTCCACCAGTGTATCTACCACTGCTTTCTGGAAAGATGCAGCAATATCTGCTTCACAGATTTCTTCTCCCTGCATCTTACATCGATTGATATGATTTAAAACTGCAGATTTTACTCCACTGAAACTGAAATCATAAGGATCTTCCAGTTTTGCCTTTGGAAATACAATGGCATTCGGATTCCCCTCTTTGGACACTTTATCAATCTTTGGTCCGCCCGGATATCCCAGACCAATGGCACGTGCTACTTTATCAAAGGCTTCCCCTGCCGCATCATCTCTCGTTCTTCCAAGAATTTCAAACTCACCGTAATCTTTGACGATCACCAGATGGGTATGTCCGCCGGATACGATCAGGCACATAAACGGTGGTTTCAGATCCGGATGTTCAATATAATTGGCAGAAACATGTCCCTCGATATGATGGACTCCTATCAGCGGCAGTTTTTTCGCATAGCTGATTGCCTTCGCTTCTGCCACTCCCACCAGCAGTGCTCCAACCAGACCCGGGCCATAGGTGACTCCGACAGCATCCAGATCCTCCAGCGTAACATCTGCCTCTGTCAATGCCTCTTCTACTACCTGATTTATTTTTTCAATATGTTTTCTGGATGCGATTTCCGGCACCACCCCTCCATACAGAGTATGCAGTGCAATCTGAGAAGAAATTACATTAGACAAAATGGTTCGTCCATTTTTCACTACGGAAGCTGCCGTTTCATCACAGGAACTCTCAATTGCCAGAATTAAAACATCTTTCTCACTCATTTTCTTCCTCCTCAAATAACAAATCCACGGATTTTCCATCTTTTCCAACATAACTATTCGGGAAAATCTCTCTTACACCATCCATATATTCTTCCGGATGTACCAGAGAGGGACTGAAATGTGTCAGCCACATTTCTTTTACCTGTGCTTTTTTCGCGAGTTTTGCCGCCTCTTTCATCGTCATATGCTTGTATTCTCTCGCTTTTGCGTCTTTTTCCGGTTCTCCGTACATTCCCTCACATATCAGCAGATCCGATTCTTTTGCATGTTCTTCCATCGATACCGTCGGACGACTGTCCGTACAGTATGTGACTTTCAGACCTTTTCTTGCCGGTCCGAGTACCATATCCGGTGTATACACCTTTCCGCCTGCCTCGATGGACTCACCTTTTTGCAGTGGGTTCCAGTATTTCAGTGGAATCTCGTTGGCTTTTGCCTGTTCCACAGAGAATTTTCCACCACGGCGAATCTCTACGGTATAGCCGTAACAGGTCACATTATGGTTCACCCGAAACGCCGTTATCTCATACCCCCGAACGGAAAATTTTTCTTCCTGCCCCTGAATTTCTTTGCAAATAATTGGAAATGGAAGTTCCGGAGCAATGGTACGAAGAGCATTAACCACCCGTTCAAGTCCTTTCGGTCCGATCAGGGTCAGCGGTTCCGTACGTTCTGCATTTCCCATAGTCAGTAACATTCCCGGAAGACCACTGATATGATCTGCATGATAATGAGTGAAGCAGATCACATCGATCGGTTTAAAGCTCCATCCTTTCGACTTCACTGCCACCTGAGTTCCCTCTCCACAGTCGATCATCAGACTGCTTCCGTTATATCTGGCAAGGAAGGAGGTAAGATATCTGCGTGGCAGCGGCATCATCCCACCTGTTCCCAATAAACATACATCTAACATCGAATTTTTAATTCCTCTATCTTTCTTTTCCAACTGTCTCATGCATCATCAGTACTGCATGTTCCACAGGATCCTCATAATAATTTTTCCGTAAGCCATTTTTCACGAATCCGGCTTTTTCATATACATGAATTGCCCTTTCATTGCTCTCGCGGACTTCCAGAAAAAGACGGGACACTCCCATCTCATTCGTTATTCTGATCAGTTCCTGCACCAGAAGCTTGCCGGTACCATGGTTCTGCCTGTCTTTTTTCACAGATACATTCGTAATATCTCCTTCGTCCTGTACCATCACAACGCCACAATACCCAAGGATCTCTTCTCCTTCCGCCGCTATCAGAAATAACGTATCCTGACGGATCAGAAAAGTAAAAAAACCTGTTTCTGTCCACGGGCGGGAGAAATTCTCATTTTCAATCTTCATCACCTGTTCCAGATCGTCCAGCTGCATTTCCCGAATTTTCATTATTTTTTTCCTGCTTCTCTTTCCGCACGCTCCCGCTCTGCCTGAGATACCCGAAGATATTCCGGCTGATGCTCGGCTGCTGTCACTGTCTTGCCTTCCCGGTAATATTTTTCTCCCAATGCTCCCACAGCTCCCGCACGCTGTTTGCTCAGATGTGCCGGTGCAAAACTGTACGGTACCTGCATATTTTCTTTTAACATCTCCTGATAAACCGTAACACCGTCTCCCAGAAAGATCACCGCTTCTCCCAATGCATTCAGTTCCCGGATCAGTTCTTCCACAGCAATTGCTTTCTGTCTGCTCACTGTTACCAGTTCGTGATCTGCAAAGCGGTAGATTCCGGTGTAGACCTGTTTTCTTCTCGCATCCATCATCGGGCAGATCACACCTGTCGAATCATACAGATTATATGCCAGTGCGTCTACTGTTGGCACCGGTATCAGCGGTTTCTTTAATGCCAGTCCCAGTCCCTTTGCCGTGGCGGAACCTATACGAAGTCCGGTAAACGATCCCGGACCTGCTGCCACTGCAATAGCATCTATGGTTTCCAGATCCAGTTCGATCATCTTCGCGATCTCATCAAGCATCGGAAGCAGGGTCTGAGAATGTGTCTTTTTATAATTCACCGTATATTCTGCCAACAGCTGATTGTCTTCCACAACTGCGACAGACGCTACCAGTCCTGAGCTGTCAAGTGCTAATATTTTCATTTGTTCTCCCATCCTTCCAGACCGGTAATGGTGATCCGACGGTAATCAAATCCTTTTTCCAGGTCTTTCTCAATTGTTACATGAATACTGTTTTCCGGAATCAGTTCTTCGATCAGTTCCGCCCATTCGATCATACACACACCATTTCCGAAGAAATAATCATCATAACCGATTTCTTCCATCTCTTCGATATCTCCGATACGGTATACATCGAAATGATAAAAAGGAAGTCTTCCCTCTTCATATACCTGTACAATGGTAAATGTCGGGCTGCTGACCGCTTCTGTGATTCCTAGTCCTCTGGCGATTCCCTGAGTAAACACTGTTTTCCCAACGCCAAGGTCTCCATTTAGGGTATAGATTTGTCCTGCTTTTGCCTGTTCTCCAAGTTTCTGTCCCAGTGCAAAGGTCTCTTCAGGACTGTTTGTTTCTATTGTCATTGTTTTCCTCTTTCTTTATTTCAGACGGATCTTCAGTTTTCTTGCATCCACATGTTTTTTCAGAAGTTCCATCAGCTTCGGATAATTTTTACCGACTGCTGCCTTGGGCCATACATATGCATCTGCCTTGTTGATATAGACATACAGACATAACTGACTGTCAATCACCTTTTCCACCTGAGCCCATTTCAGATGTCCGGTCTGCGCGTTCTGGATCGTGGTGATTCCGGTACTGTCTACTTTGTAAGTAAATGGTTTACGATACACTGGTGTTCTTTTGAATCCCTGATCCGCCTTGATCCAAAGTTTTCCCGGCATCAGGAGCAGGAAAAATACAGCGAAAAATATATAACACACGCTGAACATTCTTCCCACCCGGTTCCAGGTAAGCACACACAGTGGAATCATCGCAAGTCCTGCCAGAAGACTGAGCTTTCCACGCAGGGTCCGGTAGGTATGCTGCAGAAAGAAATCAAACAGATACTGTCTGCTCATCTGCACATTAAATTGTAATTTCACTTCTGTTCTCCTTTAATTTCTGATCTTTGCACATTATAGCATAGGAATCTTATTCCCACAAGAAAGGGTCTATTCCGGCATGGTAATTGTATGCTGTGTCACGCTGAATGTTGCTTTTCCATCGCTAGAAAATACGATTCCCTGCGACTTCAAATCCGTATAGATCAGTGTTGTCATCGCCTGTTTACCATCATTTGCAAATACTTCTATTGTATACTTATCCATCACAATCCTGAATTTGATCGTTTCTTTCTCATTTGCCACCTTCATACTGCGACTGCAGATCACATCTCTTACCAGACCGGAATACGTACGATCCACGGTAAATAATTCCTGGTATCTGTTATAGTACAGTTCCGTATAATTTTCATCATCGCAGGCAAGCAAAATGGAGAATCCTTCCAGATCCTCTTTTTTTACTTCTACCGTCATATCAAAACTTCTGCCTGTGATTCCGTCCAGTTCAGCAGACTGGTTTTCCAGGGTGACATTTTCATAGCTGCGCTCGCCGGTATAATAATTTTCAATCTCACGTACCGGAAGCTGTACCAGGCTGCCGTCTTCCACATGGAGTTCTCTCGGAATGGTCATAAGACCGGTCCAGTCCATATCTTCCGGAGTCATGAAATTATCCCAGCTCTGCAGCCATGCAATCATAACTCTTCTTCCATCGGTTGTTTCTACCGTCTGCGGTGCATAAAAATCCATACCATAGTCCACCTGTCTCGCATCGCCTCTGGTATAAGTCATCGTCTCTTTCTCATAATCTCCGGTAAAATAGATGGAATTGTTTCCATTATGAAACTCCAGTCCTTCTGCTCTCATAAACTGCGGAGATACGATCAGAACCTGACAGCCGTCAAGTGCAAAGAAATCCGGGCACTCCCACATTTTTCCATAGCGGTTTTTACACTGGTCGATCATTTTCTCGTAATTCCAGTGGAGCGCATCTTCAGATGTAAATAGTGCCAGCTGACCGCTTCCATCCTCTGCCTTGCTTCCGATCAATGCATAGAAGCGTCCGTCTTCTTTCCAGATCTTCGGATCACGAAAATCCACCGGGGAGCTTCCTTCCGGCAGGCAGTCTGCGGTGATCACCGGGTTTTCTGCCACTTTTTCATAATTTTCGCCATCACCGATCGCAATGCTCTGTGTCTGGCGTACCAAATGTGTGCCATCCTCCAGATCTTTTTCCAGAACACTGGTATACATCAGAATATGTTTTCCTTCATGTTCCACTGCTGTTCCGGAAAAACATCCCTGACCATCGTATTCCATATCCGGTGCCAGCGCACATGGAAGTTCTTCCCATTTGATAAAATCTTTTGTCCTGCAATGTCCCCAGTGCATCGGACCCCATTTATTTTCATATGGATAATACTGATAAAACAGATGATATTCCTCACCAAATCGGGAAAATCCGTTCGGATCGTTGCACCAGCCGGTTGTCGGCGTTACATGAAATGCCGGACGTTTATCCTCATCTCTCTCCTTCTTTTTCTTTGCCTCATATGCAATTGCTTTTGCTAATTTTTCAGATTGTTTATTCATTAATTAAACCTCTCTTTGTTGTCATTTTTTGATTCTTTGATTCATCATACAATTATCTTTATTTTATCTTGTCAGATGCGTTTCGTCCAGCTGTTTTCGTACCTGCTCAGTATCATCACAGTTACTGTTTTTCTATTGTATGTTTCAGATGACAGATCGTTTCTGTGTGAACTGTCTGTGCAAACTGATCGACACATACGCACCGCTCCACGCGATAGCCACGCCGTAAAAAGATTTCCAGATCCCTTGCAAGGCTGGTCGGTTTACAGGAAATATAAACCAAATTATCCACCTGGTATTCGATGATCTTCGGAAGAGCTTTCGGATGGATACCGTCCCGCGGCGGGTCAAGTACGATAAAATCCGGTTTTTCTTCAATCTCATCAAGCACTTTCAGCACATCACCGGCGATAAATTCGCAGTTTTTGATGCCGTTTCTCTCAGCATTTTCCCTAGCTGCCACAACGGCTTCTTCTACGATCTCCACACCAATCACTTTTTTTGCCACTGCTGCCAGGATCTGTGAAATCGTACCGGTTCCGCTGTAGAGATCAAAGACCGTCATGTCTCTGGTATCCCCAATATAGCTTCGTGCAGTTTCATACAACACTTCCGCGCCGAGAGAATTCGGCTGGAAGAAGGAGAACGGCGTGATCTTAAACTTCAGTCCCAGAAGATTTTCATAGAAATAATCTTGTCCATACAGCACTCTGGTCTCATCACTCTGTACAAGATCTGCCAGTGAATCGTTCAGAATATGCAGGATTCCCACGATCTTCCCTTCCAGAGAAAGCGCCATAAGACGTTCCACCAGTTCAGAAAGATCAGGATTCAGCTGCGTAGTCGTTACCAGATTGATCAGGATCTCCCCGGTTGTATTTCCCCGACGCAGCAGCAGATGCCTCAGATATCCCTCATGGCGCATCTTATGATAATAGGTAAATTCCTGTTCCTTACAGTAATCCAGCACACAGGTCAGAATCTTCGTCAGATCTTCATGTACCAACTTACAGTCGGATGCGGTCAGCACATCATAGGTACTTCCCTTTTTATGGAGTCCCAATGTCAACGGGCCGTCTTTTTCGGCATCTCCGAACGAGAATTCCATCTTATTGCGGTAACAGAATTCTGTAGGACTTCCCTTGATTCCCTCAAAAACATAATCCGGGTTTCCGTTTTCATCCACCTGCCCACCGTTTTTTATCGCTGTGTCCAGGAGTCTGCGGATCTGCTCCTGCTTCATCTCCAACTGGTGGCTGTAATCCATGGTCTGATACATGCATCCTCCACACTGCGGAAAGATGGAACAGACCGGTTTTCTCGTTTCAAGCGGTGATGGTTCTAACACTTCCAGAAGCCTTGCTTCTACTCTGCCGCCCCTTTTTTTATTGATCATAAAACGAACTTTTTGCCCAGGCATTCCATTTTTTACGATCACCGTCTGTCCGTCCACCACTACCTTTCCTTTATTCGGAAACTCTATCTGTTCAATGATTCCCTCGTATACTTCGCCTTTTTTCATCTGCTGTCCTTTCTTCTTGTTTTTTCTGTCTGCAGCTTTTAACCGAAGAAAATGCTCCGGGGTCTCCTCCGAAGCTTTCCTGCCGTTTTGTGTATTCACATTTATCTTCATTGCTTCTGTCTATCTTCAATCGTTCAAATGATCGTCAAAATTCATCATCGAATCATCTTCAAAGTCTTCCAGATAATCCGGTGTGAAAAAACGGTACACTGCGTATGCAATACCTGCCACTGCCGCAACGGCACCTATAATTGCCAGTACCCACATTACTGTGTTTTTGCATTTTTCTTCTTCTTTTCCTGCTTTTGCAGCAAGGCCATTAACTCGTCAAGTTTATTCATGTTAAACACCGTCCTTTCTCTAAAAGCATAGCTTCCAAAAACTAGTATTATTATACCACTATCCCTATGATTTTACCACAAAAATTTATTCTGTTATTTTCTTTAATTTTGCAAAGGATGCAAACATTTTCTTTGTTCCGGCTTTATCAAAATCTACTGTTACCTCATAGTCCTTGCCCCCATCAACGATTGCCTGCACCGTTCCGGTTCCGAATTTGATATGGCGCACTGTGTCTCCCACACCATAAGCAAGTCCCTGTGATTTTTTAACTTCAAACTGTTTGGTGGAAAAGCTGGTCTTCTGGTAGGTCTGACGCATCTTTGCATAACTGCTGGATGGTTCCGGCATCTTTGTAATCCTTCGCGCTTTCGGCTCTCTTCCAAGTTCTACCAGTTCCCGTGGTATCTCCCGGATAAAACGGGATACCTTGTTATACTGTGTTTCTCCACGGATCATACGTTGCTGTGCCGCACTCAACGTCAGTTCCTTCATTGCTCTTGTAATTCCCACGTAGCAGAGACGTCTTTCTTCTTCCATATCCTGCGGATCATCTCCTACAATTGTCATATACCCCGGGAAAATACCATCTTCCATACCCGCCAGATAGACATTCGGAAATTCAAGACCTTTCGCGCTGTGCAGAGTCATCAAAAGTACGCGGTTATCGCTCTCTTCCACCGAATCGATATCTGCTATCAGTGCCACTTCCTCCAGAAATCCGGACAGACTTGGGTCTTCTGCCTCATCCTCGTAAGACGCTGCTTTGGATATCAACTCATCGATATTTTCGATACGTGCTTTTGCTTCATCCGTATCTTCTGCTTCAAGCTCTTTCACATAACCTGTCTCGTCAATCAGCTTTTCCAGCAACCCTTTTACCGACAGATATTCTATCTGGCTACGGAATTTCTGAATGAATTCCACGAACGGACGTACTTTTGCACTTCCACGACCAAGTGTCGGGATCTCTTCCGCCTGTCGAAGTGCCTGATAAAAACTGATACCATAAGCATCCGCATAATCCTGCACCTTTCCGAGAGTTGCCGCACCGATACCACGTTTTGGTACATTGATGATCCTTTTGACTGCTACATCGTCTTTCGCATTATCAATGGTCTTCATATAAGCGAGCAGATCCTTAATTTCTTTTCTCGCATAGAAGTTTACACCGCCTACGATCTTATACGGAATATTTGCAATCAGGAATTTTTCCTCAAACAGACGGGACTGGGCGTTGGTACGATACAAAATCGCACAGTCCTTGTAATCATAGATTCCTTCCCGGACTTTCTGGCTGATCGCACCTGCAATATATTCTGCTTCTTCATACCCATTCTGAAACTGACGGAAATGAATGGGAGCTCCTTCTTCATTTGCCGTCCATAAGGTCTTGTCTTTTCTCCCCTCATTATTTTTAATCACTTCGTTCGCCGCATTCAGAATATTCTGCGTAGAACGGTAATTCTGTTCCAGTTTGATGACTTTTGCCTGTGGAAATACTTTTTCGTATCCCAGAATGTTTCCGATATTGGCACCACGAAACTTGTAAATGGACTGATCATCGTCACCGACTACACAGAGATTTTTATATTTCTCTGCCAACAGACTTACAAATTTGAACTGGGCAGTATTGGTGTCCTGATACTCGTCTACCATGATATAACGGAACCGTTCCTGATAATAGTCAAGCACATCCGGGCATGACTGAAACAGTTCCACTGTTTTTACAATCAGATCATCAAAGTCCAGCGCGTTGTTCTGACGAAGCTGCTTCTGATACGCTTCATACACACGGGCAATCGTCTGCGCACCATAGCCGGAAGCGGTCGAAGCCTGCAGTTTATATTCTGCCGGAGATACCAGTTCGTCTTTGGCGGAAGAAATTGCTGCCATCAATGTTCGCTCTTTAAACTGCTTGGTATCGATGTTTAACCGCTTGCAGATCTCTTTGATTACTGTTTTCTGATCATCTGTATCGTAGATTGTAAAATTATTATCGTACCCCAGTCGATCGATATATCTGCGAAGCATCCGCACACAGCTGGAATGAAAGGTACTGACCCAGATACTTTCGGAACCAAATCCCACAATCTGATCCACTCTTTCCCGCATCTCCTGTGCTGCCTTATTAGTAAAAGTGATTGCCATAATATTCCACGGATTAATCCCTTTTTCTTCTATCAAATATGCGATTCGGTGTGTCAGGACACGGGTTTTTCCAGATCCGGCACCGGCAAGAATCAAAACCGGACCTTCGGTATGGAATACCGCTTCCTGCTGCATCGCATTCAAACTATCATATTTACTCATATTTTCCTCTCCATCTCTTACATGTATCTCGAAATATTTCCGGAAATACATTTTTTCGTACAGGTGTTCTTATCATATCATGCACCCGTCGCAAGTCAATTGTTACCGGCCACTCCCGAAACAGTATCTCAGTTCTCTCGTTACCGATCCAATCATCGATAAGCTAGTTGCTTCTTGTGATCAGGAACGTTAAAAAAAAGATTTACAAATAGTATTAAAAACTATATAATGGGGTGGAAGAGGTGATATGATGACGATTGATACAAGTGATCTTTTAAACAGCATTCTTGGAAGCCTTTCCCGTATTGATTATATCAAACCGGAGGAGGTACCAAATATTCCTTTATATATGGATCAGGTAACCACCTTTATGGATGCTCAGCTGGCTTCCTCCAAGCGCTATCCGGAGGATAAAATTCTTACGAAAACCATGATCAACAATTATGCAAAAAATGATCTGCTTCCTCCGCCACTGAAAAAGAAATATTCCAAAGAGCATCTTCTTGTGCTGGTGTTTATCTATTATTTTAAAAGTATTTTATCTATTACGGATATACAGGCACTTTTTAAAACCTATTACCGATACGTATTTTTCTTTCCTCTGAGAACCTCTCTCTGGAAGATATTTATTTGATACTATAGGACTATATAATCTTTGCACATAAATAGTCATACTAAACAACAAACCAACAGAAATCAAATTATTAGAAATCATCAACAGCACCTAAAATTAATACAATAAACAATTGCAAGAACATTAAAAGACATTCCTGTCATTCCAACAGTACACATGGTTTCGTAAAATCTATCCTTCTTTAGACCAGTTCATCACATTTATCTGCATACATTTTTTTAATATATTGAGTTTTTTCCCGTCATTTCGTAATGAAGGCATATTATTAATGGTTTCAGTGGAAAATGAGTTTAAAATCTCCCATAGTCAC
>ENA-OPYX01001545-OPYX01001545.1-human-gut-metagenome-genome-assembly--contig:-NODE-1545-length-11884-cov-3.443906_pt1 | contig 11884 bp, 11 predicted proteins | sample MGYA00242639_ERZ504486 | MGnify/ENA primary metagenome ERZ504486 (study PRJEB26092, sample SAMD00036296) | human gut metagenome | host: Homo sapiens | study: EMG produced TPA metagenomics assembly of... | reverse complement strand
TAAGAAAGAGTGTGGGAAAATATATGGAAAAAGATAGGATAAACGATACAGAAAAAAAGTTTTCTGTACCGGAAAAAACGGATGGATAAATTAAAAGTACTGATGAAATATGCGGGAATCTCTGTCTTTGAGTATTTCCCGGATAGCGATCGAATGGTTCTGTATAATGAGCAACTGGAAGAAGAAAAAGGAATTATGCCATTTCTCGGTCAGCTGGGTCAGATATGTACGATCCATCCGGAAGATGTGCAGAAGATGCGTGAGTTTCTTCTCGGACAGACTCTGGGAACGGTGGAACTGAAGCTTCTGGAAAAGAGTCACTACAAGAGAGTACTTCTGGATGCATTGCAGAAGGAGGAAGGTGACCAGTCGGTGATTGGTTGCATCAGAGATATCACGGAGATACGGAAAAGAGAAGAACTTCTGGAAGATCAGGCAAGAAGAGATTCCATGACAGGACTGTATAACCATGATACCGGAAAGCTTCTGGTGAACGAGTACCTGCGGGAGAAACGGATGGACGCTTCTTCCGGCCTTCTGATGCTGGATGTGGATCATTTTAAAAATGTAAATGATGTGTATGGTCATCTGTTCGGGGATGAAGTGCTGATTGGATTTTCTGGATTTTTGCAGAGCTTTTTCCGCAAAGAGGATATTCTGATCCGTACCGGTGGAGATGAATTCGTCGTGTTTTTAAAGGAAATCAGCCGGGAAGCACTGGAAAAGAAAGTCAGTGAACTGGTGAAAAGAGTGGGAAAACTGACGTTTTCAAAAAGAGATTTTGTCATGAGCTGCAGTGTTGGTGTCTGTTTTCTGCCGGGAGGTTTGGGCGATTACAGTTACGAACAGCTTCTTGAACATGCAGATCTTGCTTTGTACCGGGCGAAGATTGCGGGAAGAAACCAGTATGCAGTAGGGGAAAAACTGATCCCTTTAGATACCGGAAACAAGGGAGAAACCGCAGTAAAACTGCTGATGGATGAGACCATGGAAAAGCGGGAGTTCGAGATCTATTTCCAGCCGAAGATTTCGTTACATAATTATAAGATTGTGGGAGCAGAGGCTTTGGTGCGCTGGCGAAGACCTGACGGTATCGTGGTGAGACCGGAACATTTTCTTCCGTTCTATGAAAAAAATGGAAAAATCGTGGAACTTGATTTTTATGTATTTGAACAGGTGGCCGCATTTCTGGAAAAAACAAAAAGAAGCGGAATCACACCGGTGCCGGTTTCGGTCAATGTATCGGCGCTGCATGCGGAAGATCCACAGACAACCAGACGGTATCTGGAGATTCTGGAAAAATATAAAGTGGATCCCGGGATGCTGGAGATGGAACTGAAGGAGACGGATACGATCCGGTATGAAAATATCAAAGATCTGCTGCGTTCTCTACAGGAGGCCGGTTTCCATACAGCACTGGATAACTTCGGTGTGGGATCTTCTTTTATTAATCTGATTGCAGATGTCCCGTTAAATGATGTAAAACTGGGACGCGGGTTCATGGAAAAGTGTGAAAAAGATTACCGTGGTATCGGTTTTCTGCGACAGATGATCGGGATGTTGAAAAGCCTCGGTTTCCAGGTTCTCTGTGAAGGCGTGGAATCGGCAAGACAGGTAGAGGTACTGAAAACTTCCGGGTGCGATCATGTACAGGGGAACTGGTTTTCCATGCCGCTGAGTGCAAAAGAATTTGAAAAAATGTTGTTCCTTCCCGGCGAAATATTCTGCCGTTGCAGAAAAAATGAAGAGCATAGTACAGGGGGAGAAGCATGATGAGAACAACTGGAGACGTATATCTGTGGCCGGCAGCGGCCGAAAGAAAATTACGGATGGCGTATCAGGCGGGACTTCCTGCTTATCTGTATGGTGTTACCGGCGTGGGGAAAACTTCTCTGATCCGGCATTTTCTCGAGAAGAAAGAATATTTTTATGTCTCTGCACTGAATACGACACCGGATGATCTGGAGAGTGAAAAAATCACGGCACCGGTGATCGTGCTGGATGATCTTTACGCAATCTCGGATATCCGGCTGAAAGATGCTTATTATCAGAAAATCCAGGAATGGATGGAACGAAATGATCTGTGGGTGGTACTGATCTCCCGTGCCCCATTTCCGGCGTGGCTTCTGTCCCTTCGGATGAAATATTCTTTCGTAATGATCGGGGAAGAAGATTTTTGCCTGACGAGAGAACAGCAGGATGAGTATCTGGAAAGATATGGACTGCAGGTGTCAGAGGAACAGCTGGAAAAAGCATGGGCTGTGGGAAGAGGGAATCCCATGTCCCTGCGGATCTTTGTGATGGAAAACGGGAATCTGGAAGCCACGATGCGTACGGTCTGGACGTACCTGGAGAGTCATGTATATGATCAGTGGGATACAGAACTGCAGGAATTTTTTATGGATATTTCCATTGTCAAAGATTTTACGGTGAGTCTGGCGGCGATGATCACCGGAAACAAACATGTGGAGCATGATGCTGGCACAGGGATGGAAACCGGCAATTTTTTTGCGAAAATGGGGAAAAGACGGTGTCTGGCGTTGCAAGGATGCCATGCGCTGGTCTATGGAAACAGCGGCTGCATAAAAAACGCTCTCCGGAACAGATCAGCCGTCATGTATTATAACGCAGGTCTGTATTATGAGATGGAGGGCGAGATTGCCAAAGCACTGGAATGTACAAGGCATACGATGATACAGACAGTATCTTCAGGCTGCTGGTGGCGAATGCCAGGGAAAATGCAGCTATCGGTAATTATTATGAACTGCGAAATTATTATCTGGAGCTTCCGGAGGATCTGATCCGGGGGAATCCGGTACTTATGATGGGAATGAGCCTGTTGCAGTCGATTCTTATGAATGTGGATGAAAGTGAGCGCTGGTATCATGAACTGGAAGAATATCAGAAACGGGGCAGAGGGAAGTGATGCACGGGAAGCCAAAGGACGGCTGATCACGTTGGACATTTCCCTTCCCCATCGTGGCATCAGCGGAATGACGGATCTGTTGCGGGCGGCAGGTGTCCTGATCACCGACCGGAAAGTACATATCCCGGAACTCTCTGTAACCAGCAATCTGCCCTCGATGATGAATGGAGGAAAAGCTTCTGCGAGTGGAGCCGCAAGGACAGAGAACTGGCCGAAGCCTTGGAAAGATCATAGAATTTGTGCTTGGAAAGTATGGAAAAGGGCTGGTTCCGCTGGCACTGGCAGAAAGCTATCTGGAAAAAGGACAGGATGATTATGAAGTGATGGCACTGATCCAGAAAGGGCGGATGCAGGCGGAAAGTGGAGGAAAAATCGAACAGGTCTTCGTAGCAAATGGACTCCTTTGCTGGATGTATCTGATTCGTCAGGATCTGGAAGAGGCGTTTCATGTGATGCAGACTTTTCGGGAACGATGTAAAAAAGAAGCACCGAAGCTGATTGCGAACATAGATACATTTTTGTGCCGGCTGCATCTGTATCGGGGAGATACAGCGGAGATCCTGGCGTGGCTTGAGAGCGCACCGGATGAAAACAGAGAGTTCTATATTCTGGAACGATTCCGATATGTAACAAAGGTGCGCGTCTATCTGCAACAGGGAAAATACGAGGCAGCATATAATTTGTTACAGCAGCTGCTCTACTATGCGAAAGAGATGGAACGGACATATATCCGGATAGAAAGCACGTTACTTCTGGCAGTGACCTGTTATAAGATGGATCGGAAAGAGTGGAAGAATCTGTTGCAGGAGGCTGTCAGCGAAGCTGAATCCTATCATTTTGTCAGGATACTGACAAAAGAGGCTGGTCTGTGGCTGCCCCTTCTGAAAAAAAGCAGGGAAGAGATACACTGGACCGATCCACACTTTCACAGACAGGTGCTGGAAGAAGGAAAAAGGATGGCGCAGATGTACCCTGGATATCTCAGGACAAAAGCGGAGGGAGAAGTGACACTTTCCGATACCGCACGGAAGATTCTGCGGATGCAGGCAGAGGGAGATTCCATGAACAAGATAGCCGGACAGCTGGGGCTGGCGGAAGTGACGGTGAAGTATCATTGTCGGGAAACCTACCGTAAACTCGGTGTGAACGGAAAAGCAGCGGCGGTGAATGAAGCAAGAAAACGAAAACTGATTTAGTACAGCACTTTCAAAATAACTGTATCATTCATTTCATGGCCTGCCCTTGCATATTTTGTGCTTTTCTTTTATAATAAAACCCACGCGACATGGTACGGGAAACAATTGTCATACCGATATCCCGTGGCAAAATACCTCGCAGGATCCGATACAAACAACATCAGCGGATCCGGAAAGCAAAGGAGAAAATATTATGGCACAGAACGTACTGGCAGTGGTAGCCGGACACCAGATCACCGAAGAAGAACTGCAGGCATTTATCGGACACCTGCCAAAGGAGCAGCAGGCATATGCATCCAATCCACAGTTTAAAGAACACTGCAAAGAACAGCTGATCACTTTCCATGCACTGGCAAAATGCGGAGAAGATGAGAAGCTTGATGAGACTGAAGAATATAAAAAAGGAATGGAAAATGCAAGACAGGATATCCTGGTACAGATGGTATTAAAAGAGACTATCGAGAGTGTCAGTGTATCTGATGAGGAAGTGAAAGATTACTATGAACAGAACAAAGCACAGTTTGTAAAAGGAGCTACGGTAAATGCAAAGCATATCCTGACCGATTCCGAAGAGAAATGTGCAGCTATTCTGGAATCCATCGTGAACGGGGAAAAGACTTTTGAAGAAGCGGCAAAAGAATCTTCCACCTGTCCATCCGGTGCACAGGGCGGTGACCTGGGTGAATTCGGAAAAGGCCAGATGGTGAAAGAATTCGAAGACGCAGCCTTCCAGGCAGAACCGGGACATGTGGTAGGACCGGTAAAAACTCAGTTTGGTTATCATCTGATCAAGGTTGAGAAGAAAAACGAAGCCAAAGAAGCCGGATTTGCTGAAGTAAAGGATCCGATCCGTGCAGAACTTCTGAAGAGAAAACAGGACAAGGCATACCTGGCGAAAGTGAAAGAACTGAAAGAGAAATATGTACAGAAATAATCTGATAAATTTCAGTCTGCAGAAAGATTCGTCAACCTGTAAAAAAGCGTTCTATGAAGAAAGAAAATTGTTATATTTTCATTATTTCTTTTTCATAAATGTATAGTATAATAAGCGTGTCTGAAAAAGGCTTTTCATGAGCTGCGAGTCCCAGTTTGCGGAAATAAATTTTTCAGACACGCTCTAGACAAATGATGTCAGAACAACAGAAAAAAGGGCAGGGAAGAAAGACGAATGAAGAGTAAAAAAAAGTCAAAAAAAATATATATCATCCTGCTGGTTGTCTGCCTACTTGTTATGGCGGGACTGGTAGCAGGATTGTTTGGTTATGCACACTATATGGGAACAAAAACCATGGGAAGCCGGATCAAGATTTTTGGAGAGGATGTATCCGGACGCAGTGTGGAAGAGACGGCAGGGATGCTGGCAGATGATTTTAAGAAAGTACCGGTTACTTTTCAGGAAAACGGGGAAACGGATTATCAGACCACACTCGGTGATCTTGGTTACAGCATCAACGAAAAACAGCTGAAACAGGATCTGGAAACACTGAGAGACAAACGCTGGAAAGAAGGCGGTTTCTTCCCGAAACAGGAAGGTCTTACGGTAGCTTATCAGGTAGAACGAAACGATGAGACATTTTCTGCGGCACTGACGGAGGAACACTTTCAGCTTTCCACAGACCGTGTGGATTCAACCGATGCATACGTGGAATATAACAGCGACCAGAGTGCTTATGTGATAGTCCCGGAGACACTGGGTAATCATATGGATCAGGCAGCTGTGGAAGCATATGTGGAGGAACAGATCCGCCCGCAGATCGAAGGGGATTTTCCGAAAACAGGACTGAACGTGGAAATTACATCAGATCTCTACCGGAAAGCAGCTGTTACACAGGATGCTCAGGAATTACAGGAAAAAGTAACCACGTTAAATGCTGCTTTGCAAAAGTACAAAGGAGTTTCCGTAACGTATACATTCGGAAAAGAAACTCAGGTTCTGGACAATACGACTATCTGTTCCTGGCTGGTGATTTCCGATGAAAGTGTATCCGTTGATACCGCACAGGCGCAGGAGTATATCAAGAATCTTGCCACAAAATACAATACTATCTACCGGCCACGTTCCTTCACGACTACAGGCGGTGAAGCGATCACCATCGAAGGTAATGAATATGGTTACCGGGTTAACCAGGAAGGAGAACTGACACAGCTTCTGGCAGATATTGATGGTGGGGCAGCTGTGACGAGAGAACCGGTATACAGTAAATCGGGCTATTCCAGAAACGGAACGGATGACCTGAACGGAAGTTACATAGAAGTCAGTCTGGAACAGCAGCACCTGTGGCTGTACAAGAATGGGGCACTGGTGACAGAGACTGATATCGTCAGTGGTCTTCCGGGAGAAGGAAGAGAAACATACCGTGGGGCATGGCCGATTGCATACAAAGCAAGTCCGTTTACTTTAAGCAGTGATGTGTATGGATATGATACCACGGTTACCTACTGGATGCCGTTTGTTTACGGACAGGGACTTCACGATGCCAGCTGGCAGACAAGCTTTGGCGGAGACACCTATAAAACCAAAGGAAGTCACGGCTGCATCAATCTGCCGCCGGATCAGGCGAAGATTATCTATGAGACGATCGATAAAGGATATCCGATCCTGCTGTACTGATGTGTGGTGACAGAATTATATGATACCAGGGTCAAAAGGTCAGAAAGCTGATGCAAGCTTGCTTGCGAGAGTGCAAAGCACGTAGCAATCTGGTATCAAAGGGGTCAAAATACCTTTTGACCCCAACATCATTATGTATAAAAAGTATAAAAAAGAACAGGCGGGGATTGTTTTTGGACAATTTCCACCTGCTCTTTTTTGCATATATATCAATAATTGCTCCGGAGGACCAATTTGGATGCCGGCAGCAACCATCAGATGCTACACAGTGTCATCAGATGTTCCAGTGAAAACACCTCTTCCTGATCCAGCAGTTCTTCCAGCGTATTCAGGTTCTGATCCGAGTGTTCCAGTTCCCGGGAGAATCGGTAGCAGACGGACACCAGCTCCCCGGGTTCCGGCTTTTCCCGTTTCCGGGCATAGAGTCCCAGCACCAGCTCTTCGATGAAGAGTGTACAGATCACCGCCATTTTTCCTTTGGCAAAGATTTTTTCATCATACACAGCACCACAGAAATATGTATACAGCCAGTATACCAGCAACTGTTCTTTCTGTACCTGCCATTCCGGGAAAATATCCTGAAAATCAAGGAGAAGTTCCATATAGGATGTTTCTTCCGGACAGGTGTGATACAAAGAAATCAGTGTATCCTTTAAAAAACCGGTCCAGTCCGGTGAGAGAACCTCCAGTTTCGGAACGATGGTTTTCCAGATCTGTTTCATCAGATCGACCCGATCCATATCCGGAAAACACCGACCGGAAATCTTCTTTCGAAAAGCAGAAGAGAAACCGGACTGTTCATGTCGTGCACGGATCGTTTCCCAGGAAAAAAGTTCCTGTTTATTCACCGCCAGCTGAAAGTCATGGGTGCACACCAGAAGTTTTGCCATCCGATATCGTACCGGAACACTGCGATCCTGAAGCACAGTGAGCAGATAATCTCTCGTATCCATCAGCGCGCTGAACAGAAAGTAATCAAAATCTTCATAGGCTTCTTCGGCAGTTTCTTTTTCAAAGGTTCGAAAAGTAACCGGGTCTTTTTGGGAGAGGATGATCCGTGCTGCTTCCGGACAGGAGAGGGACAGGGATATTTCCCGCATACCCTCGAATTCTTCGATGTGCCGTGGATATCTGCGGCAGGTATCACAGAGCATCCCGGATCCCGCTTCTATATACATATCACAGAGATTTTCTTCATTTAAAAATGCACAGCGATGTCCGTACTGGCGAAAGGCATGTTCTTTCCAGTTGATATCGTTATGCAGCCGATTCCGGAAAGATCCCTGAAAATGGTGGTATTTGCTCAGGCTTTTGTCATCGATCATGATCTGCCATCCCGCACAGCAGGTATCCGGACAGGCATCTGCGATACAGGAAAACTTTTTATAATAAGAAGGAAATGTAATTTGCATAAAATAAATAAACTCCTTTGAGATATGATTGGTGTTACAGATTATTATTAAATCTTAAATCCGATAAATATTGTAGCACAGATTTTATCGATTGTAAAAAGCCTTTGGCTGCGGTACAATAAAATCATTGAGTAAAAACAAAGGAAAAATAGATTATGAATAAGATACAGATTATTGTAAATAACGGTGCCGGTACCGGAAGTGCAGTGGCGGTATGGAAGGAAACAAAAGAATATTTACAGGAGAATGGAATATCATATAATGCATATCTGACCCGCTATGAAAAACATGCAGTGAAGCTGGCCGGACAGATCTGTGGAAAGATTCCGGAAGGACCCATCTATCTGCTGGTGGTAGGGGGAGACGGAACTATCAATGAAGTGCTGAATGGCATTACGGATTTTGACCGTGTCCGCCTTGGTGTGATTCCCACGGGATCCGGCAACGATTTTGCCAGAAATCTCGGAATCCTTCGGGATACCAGAGAAGATTTGCGGGAAATCACAGCCTGTATCGGCCAGGAACAAAATGGAGAAAAACTGCAGCGGATCGATCTTGGGAAAGTAAGCTGGGAAGGGTGTGAGAAGCCAAGAATCTTCGGTATCAGTGCAGGTGCCGGTCTGGATGCGATTGTATGTAAGAAGGCGTTGCATTCAAAGTTGAAAAAGATCCTGAACAGATTTCACCTGGGAAAGCTGACGTATCTGATGCTGACAGTTCAGACTCTGTTTTCCATGAGAACCTTTCAGGCGAATGTAACGACAGACGGGGAAACAGAGAGTTATGAAAATATGATCTTTGCTGCCGCCATGAATCTGAGGGCAGAAGGCGGCGGGGTTCCGATGGCACCGGAAAGTGTACCGGATGATGGAAAGATCTCTCTGAGCAGTGCGTCCGGAATACCAAAATGGAAAACATTTTTCCTGCTTCCGCTGCTGGCAATGGGAAAACAGGGAAGAATCCGTGGATTTGATGTGAAAGACGGATCTGAGATCGTGATGGAACTGGATCAGCCGGTGGTACTGCATGCGGATGGAGAATATTGTGGGGATGTGCAGCATATTTGCTTTCATTGTATGAAAAATACGTTGTGGCTTTTACACAGATGTACGGAAAAATAATAGTAAGATGACGGGGGAGAACGAAAAATGGATAAGATAATGATGTGGGTGATGGCAATCTGTGCCCTGATCGGCGGCGTGGATCAGCTTGCGGGAAATAAGTTTGGTCTGGGCAGACGATTCGAGGAGGGGTTTCAACTTCTCGGACCGACGGCGCTTTCTATGGCTGGGTTGATCTGTATAACACCGTTACTTTCACTGGGGCTGGAACATACGATTGTTCCGCTTTACAGGATCCTTCATCTTGATCCGGGGATGCTGGGTGGTGTGTTGGCTATTGATATGGGCGGCTATCAGCTTTGTAAAGAACTGGCACAGGATCCGGCAATCGGCCGATACGGTGGGATTATCGTGGGAGCAACCCTTGGATGCACCATTACTTTTTCGATCCCTGTTGGAATGGGAATGTTGGGAGAACGGGAAAAACCATTGTTTGCCAAAGGGATTCTTGCAGGCTTATGCATGCTTCCAGTGGGAATCCTGACAGGGGGTCTGATGTGCGGTGTTTCTTTGGGAAAACTGCTTTTTCAGAGCATTCCGGTTCTGATTCTTGCGATTCTTCTGGCTTTTGGAATTTCCCGGTTTCCGGACGGAATGATCCATGGGTTTCGGATATTTGCAACGGTGATCCGCAGTGCGGGTACTATAGGAATTGCGCTTGGAGCATTTTCTTATATGACCGGTCTGCAGCTGCTTCCCGGTCTGACTCCTCTGGATGAGGCACTGAAGGTGGTTTCCTCAATCGGAATCGTTCTCCTTGGCAGTCTGCCATTTGCGGAAATTTTGCAGAGACTGTTAAAGAATCCGCTGGAATGGATCGGAGAAAAAATCGGTCTTGGAAGGAATGGTACAGCAGGATTGCTGGTGGGAATAGTAAGCGCACTGCCGGTAATCGCAGATATGAAGCGGATGAACGAAAGAGAAATCGTCATGAATGCAGCCCTTCTGGTATGTGGCACATCTATGGTGGCGGCACATCTGGGATTTGTTCTTGGTGTGGATGCTCCGGCGACAGGAGCACTTCTTGCAGGAAAACTGACCGGAGGGATCGCCGGAGTCTGGATGGCATGGAGAATCATGAAATAAAAGATTCTGTTAATTTTTTTGTGCAATCTTTTGCTTGTCAAATATAAGAAGCTTTTGTATAATAAAACGATTGCGAGCAGAAAGAACAGAAAGGAAAGTATATGAAAGGTTTGTATGATATCCACACACATATTATTCCTCATGTGGATGATGGTGCGGATACGATTGAAATCACAAAAAAGATCCTTCAGATGGAATATAACGATGGAGTGCGGACGATTTTCGCAACTTCGCATTTTCGAAGAAGGATGTTTGAGGCACCGATGGAAAAGATCAGGCAGCAGTATCTTCAGGTTCAGCAGGCAGCAAAAGAGATTGCACCGGATCTCAGGCTCATTCTGGGATGCGAGTTTCATGCCAATCTGGATATGGTAGAAACTCTGAATGCGGGGAAAAGACCAACCATGGGAGATACGCGGTTTGTACTGACAGAATTTTCCGAAGCACATGATTTTCGTTTTATTCAGGAAAGATGTTATGAGCTGATCAGCAACGGATATGAACCGATCATTGCACATGCAGAACGCTATCCGGTTATCAGAAAGAATCTGGAACATCTCGAACAGCTGGTGGATATGGGCGCATACATACAGATGAATGCGGACAGTATCAGCGGTGTGGAAGGCTGGGGTATGAAGAGATTCTGTAAAAAGGTTATGAAGCAGAACCTGCTGCATTTTGTAGGCAGTGATGCACATAATACAGGGGACAGAAAACCCCCAGATGGGCCGTTGTGCCCAATATATGGAGAAGACTATGGGACGGGAGTATGCAGATAAGATTCTGATCAGAAATCCCCGTGAGATCATAGAGGAAGGAAGATAGGAGAAAGAATATGGAACAAAATCAGATGAACAACGATGAGATCGAGATCGATCTGAGGGAGATTTTCTCTGTACTGCTGAGTCACCTGGGAATCATTATCCTGTCCGGGCTTGTCCTGGGTCTGGTGGCAATCGTAGGAACGAAAGTATTTATCACTCCTCAGTATCAGTCCGTAACCAAGATGTATGTGCTGGCAAAACAGAACAACGATACACTGACCAGCGCAGATATGCAGACCAGTACCCTGCTGACAAAAGACTATGCAGAGATGATTCAGAGCCGTACCGTTACGGAAGCGGTCATTGCACAGCTTGGTCTGGATATGACACATGAACAGCTGGTAAAAAAGATTTCCGTATCCAATACGACAGATACCCGTATCATTACCATCAGTGTACTGGATAAGGATCCTTATATGGCAAGAGACATTGCCAATGCAGTGCGTGATACAGCCGCAGAACATATCAAAAAATGTTATGAATTCCGAAGCAGTTAACGTTGTAGATGAGGCCAATATCCCGGCTGAACAATACAGTCCGAGTGTTTCAAAGAATGGTCTGATCGGTGGTGTCCTGGGATGTATGATCGCAGTTGCCATTATCCTGATCCGCTTTATTATGAATGATACCATTCAGACAGCAGAGGATGTAGAACGTTATCTGCAGCTTAGTACTCTGGGAACCATTCCTCTGTTACAGACGGATAAA
>ENA-OPYX01001544-OPYX01001544.1-human-gut-metagenome-genome-assembly--contig:-NODE-1544-length-11887-cov-5.478571_pt1 | contig 11887 bp, 9 predicted proteins | sample MGYA00242639_ERZ504486 | MGnify/ENA primary metagenome ERZ504486 (study PRJEB26092, sample SAMD00036296) | human gut metagenome | host: Homo sapiens | study: EMG produced TPA metagenomics assembly of... | reverse complement strand
TCAATGCAAACTATTCGGGTGCATTTTATGAGAGTGTAAATAGGTTGGCAACAGGACAGCAGGCATTTTACAATATTCTGAAGTTGTTAAATGGAGAAAGAGATTTCTTTAGGGTTAGTGAAAAAATTGTAAGCAGTGAATGATTTGAAAAAATTGCCGATATTATATTCAGAAAAGTGAATAAATGCATAAAGGAGCAGCTATGAATTTATATGAAAAAAGTGAAATCCGGCATTTATGTTATTGCGGAGATGTCTGCAAACCATGCGGGAAAGATTGAAAATGCATTTAAGATTATTGAGGAAGCTGCAAAAGCTAGTGCTGATTGTGTAAAGATCCAGACTTATACAGCGGACACGCTCACGATTGACTGTGATGACAGTAAGTACGTAATCATCCGTATCTGTCAGCAACTATATTTTTTCTGATACACTCTTTTTCATAACAAAGAAAGGAAACTGTATCATTATGAAAACAGATGAAAAAATCACACTGTGGTCTGAAAGAATCCATGAATTTCAATTCAGTGGGCAGACTTGCAAAACATGGTGTCAGGAACATCACGTTCCAGTCTCTTCAATGAATTATTGGATGCGCAAGCTGAAAAAATTGGACGAACAATCAGATACAGATATGATTTTTGCAAAAATGCCAACGGAAAAAGAAATTTCAAAGAATGAGACTTTGAATATCAGCCCATCTCCAGTCCGCATTTTTATCACAAACGCTATTCGGATTGAAGTGATGCCTGAATGCCCGCCGGAAATTTTTTCGTATTCTGATCCAGGGGCTGAAAGATCATGCTTGATCTGGCAGGTGGCACAACCGTTTACCTTGCCTGTGGAGCTACCGATCTGAGAAAAAGCTATCACGGACTGGCTGCAATTATCAAGCTAAAATTCAAACTTGATCCCTATTCGCGCTGCATGTTTGCGCGCTGCATGTTTGCGTTCTGCAACCGCAGGCGGACTTCTATTAAGATTCTGCAATGGGACGGATCCGGTTTCTGGATTCTGATGAAGAGGCTTGACAAAGATTCCTTTCACTGGCCGGATACTCCGGATGAATTACAGAAAGTGACCCTGAAAGAAATGCATTGGCTGTGTGATGGTCTTTCACTTACTCCGAAGGGAGCTTTTGAAGAAAGACATCCAAAGATTGTTGTATAAAGAACGGATTTGTCAATTCGCAAAAAGCACGAAATACTTGTGGATATCGGTATATATTCCTACACAGTAAAACGTTGATTTTTCTCGAACAGCTGGACTTTCTATGCTATACTGGAATTATCATATAAGAGTTTGGAGATTGCCGGATGGATCCGTTTTTTACAGAGGAACAGCTGAATAACATGAGCCGTGAAAACATGATGGAAGTTATGAGAATCATGCAGAATCAGGTTCAAAAAAAAGAGACCGAGGTACAGCTTCTGAAAGACAAGCAGAAAGAACTGGAATTTATGAACGCAATGCTTTCAGACCGTCTTGCGCTTGCACAAAGAAGACGTTTCGGTTCTTCCAGTGAAAAATACGCAGATGGATATGAACAGATGGATCTGTTTAATGAGGCTGAAGTCAATGCAGGTATGGATACTGCTGAGATTGAAGAGGAAATCGTGATTCCATCGCACAAACGGAAAAAACGCACCGGCAAAAAAGAAGAAGATCTCTCTAATTTCGAAGTAACAGAAACAATCGAATATAAACTGACCGGCGAAGACCGCTATTGTCCGGACTGTGGAACAAAGTATAAAGTCGTCACAAAAGAAGTCGTAAAACGACTGAAATTCATCCCCTCCACCTTTGAAGTGGTGGAAGAAGTAACCTATGTATACAGTTGTCCAAAATGTGGTGCTATGATCCGGCCGGAAAAAGAGTTTCCGCTGATCAAGGGAAGCATTGCTACACCTTCGCTGGTTGCCGGAATCATGAATGCAAAGTATGTCAATGGCATGCCGCTGGCAAGACAGGAACGGGAATTCGCAAGGTATGACTTAAATCTTTCAACAAAAACAATGGCAAACTGGATCATCAGCTGTGCAGACCGGTATCTGGGACTGCTTTATAGGCAGATGAAGGAAGAATTCCTAAAGAGCAGATACATCCATTGTGATGAGACCAGGATTCAGGTAATTGATGAACCGGATCAGAAAGGATCATCTCAAAACTGGATGTGGGTATATCTGACAGATCATTACAGTGAATCCCCACAGATGGTTCTCTTTGATTATGAGAGAACGCGTGCCGGATATCACCCGGTAAACTTCCTTGGAGATACATTTCATGGATATCTGACGTGTGATGGATACCAGGCGTATCATGGACTGAACGATTCCATTACCGTAACAGGATGCTTTACCCATGCGAGACGCCGTTTTGATGCTGCGCTCACGGCATTAAAAAAGGATTTCACAAAGGAGCAGCTGAAAGAAACAGTTGCATATCAGGCAATGACGAGGATCGGAATCCTGTATAAAGTAGAGGAACTGATCAAAGATAAGACACTGGAAGAACGGTATCAGGAACGCCAGAAGCAGTCGCGTCCAGTAGTGGAAGCTCTGTTTGAATGGCTGCATTCGATGGAAGATTCTGTAGACAGATCTTCCCTTATTGGTGATGCCATTTTATATACGCTGAATCAGGAAAACTATCTTCGCAGGTACTTGGATGACGGGCATCTGAGCATTGATAATAATAGTGCGGAGCGTGCAATCAAAAATTTTGCAGTAGGCCGCCGGAATTGGCTGTTTGCCAAGAGTATCCGTGGTGCAGATGCCAGTGCTGTTGTTTATAGTATCGCAGAAACAGCCCTGCTGAATGGTCTGAAGCCGTATGTATATCTTTCCTATGTATTAGACGAGCTTCGTAAAATGGGACCTTTTCCAAAGCCGGATGATCTAAATCGGCTTTTGCCATGGTCAAATGAATTACCGGAAGGATTTCGAACCAAAAAGAAGAAATAAAATGTGCCGCCCTGATGGGCGGCATGTTTAAAAAGGCAAGGTACAGATGATTACGTACTTACGTTGAATCGGGAGAGAGTCTTTTAATAGCATCACAATTCGATATTACACAGAGGGAAGATCTGTTTGCACATTTTTATCTTTATAATGTATCACAGTCTTTTTTGATGAGAGGGAACAGAGAGATATATGCAATTTACACAAGATTTTTTCAAACCGGAAATAAGAGAAGAATTTGAAATCCAAGCTATGATGAAACGCGCCTGGGCGGCGCAAATGGAAGTATTGCAGGTGGTTGCAGATATCTGTGAAGAAAATGGTCTGCAGTATTTTGCAGATGGAGGAACCTTATTGGGAGCTGTGAGACATCAGGGGTTTATTCCGTGGGATGATGATATTGATATATGCTTAAAGAGAGAAGATTATAACCGCTTGATCAGTATTTTACAACGACAGTTACCGTATGGCTTTGTGATGTCAGGAATGTACGCTGGGACAGTGCGTCTTAGAATGGCAGCAAATGTGTCACATCTGCGTGTCATAGCGGATGAAACATTGTGGAATTTTAATGATTATATGAAGTATTTTCACGGATTCCCTTATCAGCGCGTGGAAATCGATATTTTTCCATTGGATTATATTCCGGTGGAAGCCAAACTGGCAGATATACAAAAGATTATGATGATACAGGGAATGAATCTTTTAGAAAATTGGACAACACTGGAAAAAGCAGGAAAACTGGAAGAAAGTCTGCAGGAATATGAAAAATTATGTAATGTTAGGATAGACAGACAGAATACGAAAAATGGGCTATGGAAGCTGACAGATGCGATTGCTTCGCTTTGTCATAAAGAAGAGGCAGAATATATAACCAATTATATTTATTGGATAGAGAAAGACAGCTATAAGATGAAAAAAGAATGCTATGATGAGGCAGTTATGCTACAATTTGAGAATATACAGATTCCGGTCCCGGCAATGTATGATGAGGTTTTAAGGGCAGAGTATGGTGGGGACTACATGACACCGGTGCAGGGAGCAGCGGATCATGATTACCCATTTTATGGGCACATGGAGGAGGAACTGAAAAAACAGATAAAAGCGGTTGGCTTTGATGGAAGCGTGGAAGAATTCTGTCAGGAAGTTTCAAGCGGCAGACTATGGGTTTGAGATGAGAAGTGAAAGAAGAGCATATGGCTTACAGAAAATGGTGTGTGGAAAAGTGTGATCAAAATGAACAGAACACACAGTGTGGGCAACTGCATTGTCAGCATTGCCCAACCGTGAATAGTATTTAATCATAAATAATATGCATAGCAATTCTTGATATAAAGATATGCTCATATTTTTTTAAAAGTTCTGAATCGGTAATTGGCTCACCACTGTTAAAAAATCCATATACTGAGTAATTGCCTAATGTAAAACGTCCTTCATCGTCGGCTGGTATAGGGTTGTCAAAAAATATTTCAAAATTCCGTGTGTGTGCAACGGCACAATAAGGATCACCGGGATGAAGTGATTCGGTAATAGCATATTCTCGTTCAGTTTGACCACCAAATATTTTAGGTAATTGCCCATTTATAGGAGCATCACTTTGAGAAATACCTGCCAGTTTACACATGACAGGGAGATAATCTGTAGACGAGATAATCTCGTCAGTGCAACACGGATTTAAGTCGCTGCTACGGAACATGAAAGCTACATGAGAACGTTCTTTTGACAAGAAAGGCTTATCAGATGGAACTAAATATCCCTGTCCATGGTCAGCAAAAAGACTGATTAGAATTTCTGTGTTTTTATAATTGTTTTCAATATAAGAATATAATAATTCCAATAACGTGTCTATATAAGTTACCATTTTTTTGTAAGTTTCTGATTTGTTTTCACTGTAACTTTGTTTGACAGAGGTTTTACTTTGTTTCTCGTAAGTACGATATTTAAGTGCAAGATTATTTTGCATGGCAGGAGACAGATCAAGCTCATCTGCTACATCATGCAAATCGCCAATACACATCCATAAATAGTGATCGGTATCTTTAAATGCCTCCAAATGTTCAATTATATTTATTATTTCCTGTTCGGCACGCGCACCTAATAATTGATGTTGATAAATGTATTGATCAATACCTCTTGTATATCCACATGAATAAGTAGAGCGCCAGTCTCCATCTAGTTTACTGGTAAAATATCCCTGCTCCTTAAAATATTCAGACAGAGTTGGGAAATCGTAAGGAAGCTCATTGTTTAAATTATTGTGAAATAACATATGATTTAATGTGTCCAAACCAGTTTCATATGAGGCTAAACTTGGGAAAGTCCACTCAGCAGTGCTGTACGCTTGAGAGCATATTATACCCTTGGAAAAGAAACGGTAAGTATTTGGCATGCGTTCTTTTAAATGTGAACCTTGAATAATTTCTTGAGTGAGTCCGTCGACAAAGAGACTTAAAACTAATTTTTTACGTTTGGAACTGTGTCCAAGTGCAATTGGTTCTCCATAATAGGCTTTATTGGAAGAATTAATGTGAACACGATTAGGTATTCGATAATAATTAAAATGCTGTGGTATCCTTTGCAGTATCGTATATGTAATATCACCATTTTGAATTTTATGAATGGTGTTTGGAGTCTCGACAGCTATTGGAAGAAGGTATTCTTTGGCATTACCATTGATATATGAGGACACCCCATATTCATGAAATTTTAAAAATTCCCCCTGGTTATATACGAGACTCATGTTGTGGATTTGCTTGGTAACATAATGGGTTGGATTGCGATAGATGCCAATATACCTTGCTTCAGTATCGGATACGTAATACTTGTTACCGATTACATAGTTATTTGGATCACGGGGGGGCAGAGTCATTTTTCCCCCAAATTGTTTCCCGGCGTTCAAAAAATGCTGCTATATCAAGCAAACCCTTTAAATCCTTTTTTTCAGTATATTCATCAATAAGTATTTTAAGTTGAGAACTCAAAATGCTTATTTGAGTATTTGCATCAGTTCGGATATCATTCCAGTCTGCGTTGAAATAATCAAATAAAAAAGCACAGATCTCATAATTTTTTAATGCAGGTAAAGTCATATTCTGAGCCTGATAAATACTTGCTTGGTAATAATAGCATTCATAACTGGTTGGAAATTTACGGAGACAGTCTGTTATAATATTTTGAGCCTGTTCATATTGCTTAATTGTAAGAAAATAAATACATTGATAAAAATAAAAATCTCGGTCATATGGATAAATGAGATGTAAATCCTGTAAGAGTGTTTCTACTAAATTCATATTAGAGTGCTGCAAAGCAGATTCAATGAGGTCTTTATCTGGTTGTTTCATTGTACAATAGCCTCCTATCTGTTATAATTGTATCATAAAGTAAAATTACAGAAAAGGCTTATTTGCATATAGGAGACGATATGTTAAAGTTAAAACAGGATAAATTATTGGATGAAGAAGCACTTACAGTAATTTGTGAAGCACTTCATGTTAACAACCAAGATATTACAGATATAGATATTATGAAAAAGGGAATGACGAATCGGTCATTTACATTTCGATGTAAAGGCAAACGTTATATGATACGAATTTCAGGAGTTGGTACAGAAAAACTGATTGATCGGTGTCAGGAAAAAGAGGTATATGAAGCAATCCGTGATATGGATATTTGTGATCCGGTCATTTATATAGATTCTGAAAAAGGATATAAAATATCGGAGTTTTTGGAAAAATTCGCGGGTATGTGATCCGATGAATGGTTTGGATGTAAAAAGAAGCATGGAATGCCTGAAAAGATTTCATGACAAAAAGTTAGCTGTCGGCCATACGTTTGATCTTTTTGGTCAGATTGAAAAGTATGAGTTGCTTCGGGGAAATTCAAAATCTGTCTATGCAGACTATGAAAAAACAAAGAGGGATGTTTACTGGTTAAAATCATTTATTGATCGCAATATAGAAGAAAAGGTACTGACACATATTGATGCAGTTCCAGATAATTTCTTGTTTGTAAAAGATGAGTACGGAAAAGAACAGATTAAGTTGATTGATTGGGAATATGCAGGAATGCAGGATCCACATGTGGATATCGCTATGTTTGGTATTTATTCATTATATGACAGAGAACATATGGAACAATTGATTGATGCTTATTTTCCAGAGGGCTGTTCGAAAAGAATCAGAACAAAGATTTATTGTTATATTGCAGTGGGTGGTCTTTTGTGGAGTAATTGGTGTGAATATAAAGAAAAATTGGGAAATAGTTTTATGGAGTATGCAACCCATCAGTATCAGTATGCAAAAGAGTATTCTTATATTGCACTGTTGAAATTGCAGGAAATGGAGAGAACATTACATGCATAAAGTAGAACGTGCCATAATCCTGGCAGCCGGAATAGGAAAAAGAATGAACCCCGTTACATTAGGAACGCCCAAACCTTTGGTAAAGGTAAATGGAGTTAGAATGATTGATACGATAATAAAGGCACTGTATCAGAATGATATTACAGAGATTTATATTGTAGTAGGATATTTAAAAGAGCAATTTTGTGAGATACGGAAGGAGTATCAGGGGATAACATTGATTGAGAATCCATATTATGCAACATGCAATAACATTTCATCATTGTATGTTGCGCGGAAATATCTTGAAAATGCAATTATTCTAGATGGAGATCAGATCATATGTAATGAGAGAATTTTGATATCGGAGTTTTGCCGGTCGGGGTATAATAGTGTATGGACATTTGAAGAGACGGATGAGTGGCTTCAGACAGTGAAAGATGGAATTGTGACAGCTTGTAGCAGAGTTGGGGGGGGATGTGGATGGCAACTGTATAGCATTTCGCGTTGGACAGCTGAGGATGGAAGAAAACTAAAAAAACATCTGGAACTCGAGTTTGAACAAAAGCACAACACACAAATATATTGGGATGATATTGTTATGTTCTGTCATTCACAGGAGTATCAGCTTGGTATTTTTGAAATGCAGCCAGATGATGTGATAGAGATAGATAGTTTAGAAGAGCTGATAAGCATAGATAATAACTATGTGAAATATAGGGAAAAGGGACTAGCATGAAAAAAAAAGAACGTGAACAAATTGATTGGTTAATTACAATCGTGCCATTTTTATTAATCATTAGTTTATTCGTATTATTTATCATATTGCCAGAGCAATCTAATTATATTCTTGGTCGGATACGATTTTTCTTAGGAGATACTTTTGGAAGTTATTATATTATGATAGGGATAGTTTTTTTTTGTGTTTCCATCTATCTTGCGGGCTCAAAATATGGAAATATTATTTTGGGAACACAGGGAGAAAAACCTAAAAATTCTTTTTTTTCATGGGGAGCAATGATGTTTACCTGCGGATTGGCAGCAGACATTTTATTTTATTCTTTTTCAGAATGGATGATGTATGCATCAGATCCACATATCATAGAACTAGGAAACATTCAGAAATGGGCTGGTATATATCCACTGTTTCATTGGAGTTTTATTCCATGGAGTTTTTATTTGGTGCTTGCAGTGGCATTTGGTTTTATGTTACATGTTCGAAATAGAGAACGTCAAAAATATTCAGAAGCATGCAGACCAATATTAGGAAAACAAACCGATGGCATTGGTGGAAGAATGATAGATCTATTGGCAGTATTTGCATTGATTGCTGGTACAGCAACAACATTTGGTATTGCCACACCGCTTATATCAGAAATTTTAACGGATGTTTTTCAGATACAGTTAGAGCGTACAGCCTTGAACTTGATCATTCTGATTATCACATGTTTAATTTATACATATTCTTTACTTCATGGATTTCATGGAATCAGTTTCCTTGCAAAAATCTGCATTTACATGTTTTTCGGAATCTTATTGTATGTATTATTATTTGGTGGAAAAACCCGATATATTATTGAAAGTGGGATATCTTCTTTGGGTATCATGATGCAGAATTTCATAAGTTTAGCTACTGATACAGACCCGTTAAGGACATCTTATTTTCCTCAGAATTGGACAATTTATTATTGGGCTTATTGGATGGTATGGTGTGTAGCTTCCCCGTTTTTTATTGGAAGAATTTCAAAGGGCAGGAGCATACGGCAGGTAATTCTGGGTGGATATATGTTTGGTGCGGGGTCTACTATGGTAAGCTTTATCGTTTTAGGAAATTATTCAATGGAAATGCAGATGTCTGGGACGGTAGATTATGTGGGTGAATATAATCGGACAGGAGATTTATATCATATAATCGTAAGCATTATTAAAACACTTCCGGGTGCAACAATAGTACTGTTGGCAGTGGTATTTACGATGATTGCATTTTATGCGACATCATTTGATTCAATTGCATTGATAGCTTCTTGTTATAGCTATCGTAAATTGGATGGGCAGAAGCAGCCACATAAAGTTGTGCAGCTGATATGGTGTATTTTATTGATTCTGTTTCCGATTGCTTTGTTATTCACAAATAGTTCTATGAGTAACCTGCAATCGGTAAGCATTATTGCAGCATTTCCAATTGGTATGGTAATGATTTTGATTGTAATAAGTTTCTTTAAAGACGTTGAGAAGTATAAAAAAGATCTTGACAATAGTCAAAAGCAAACAAAATAAATTGAAAATGAAATATTTGATTAGCTGGAAGAGGAAGAAAAATAATGGTGACAAGATGTGTTATGAAAAATGACAAGAAGGAAAAGATATGGGATTTATTTGACCAAAAAGAAAATGCAAATGATATACAAACAATGATTTTAGAATATGAAAATGAATTTTCTGATGACATGGATATCTTTCTGATGAAAATGTGCCTTTTTATCTATGAGAATAAAATACAGGCAGCAATTGAAATCGGAAAACAGGCATTAAGAAAGAACCCATATTTATTAGAAATCCATCTTAAACTGGCAGAAGCATATAAGGATCAATCAAAGTATATTGAAGCGTATAAGCATTATTGTATATCCAAATTATTAGCGTCATTTGCAGGAGAAGAGAAAATATGCAGAGATTGCGAATTATTAGCAAAAGGTTCGTTAGAACAGTTGGAAGAACTAATCACTTATTTACCTGATGAACAGAAGATATATTTGTCTCAAAAAATGATACCAGCATTTCTTGGTTATGAAAAAAATCAATTTGGATATAATGAGCGGCGTTTTAGGACGTTTGAGCATATTGGTGGCGATTATTATTATGAGAGTGAAGAAGTAAAAAAATATGTTGGAATGTATCATAGACCTAGGCATGTAATAAATGAACTGGATGCAGTGCACTGGAAAATAGAATTTCAGGAAGTTGTAGAGGCAAATTACTTGAAACTCCCTGATACAGAGAAAAAATGGATTGTTCCAGTAACGGTGGAAAAAAATACTACCCATTGGTTTGAAACAGATAATGGGAAAATGCCAGTTATTCAGCGAGACATTAAAAGCTTTTATTATTATAGAGTCGGAGGCGGCAGGGAAATAATATCTTCGGATATATGTTATTGGGGAAATCCAATACCGATTAAAAGTGATAAAAATAAGAAAAGATTGGTGTTAAGTATATTTGTTGATGGTCTGGCACAGGTATTGCTGACAGCAGATAAATTTGCATACCTAATGCCTAATACTGCAAAATTTTTCAAAAATGGAATGGTTTGTAAACAGGCTTACAGTTCTGGGGAATGGACATATCCGAGTATAGCTGGAGTTATGTCAGGACTTGCAACAACCCAACATATGATGTTTCATAATGAAATTGATTGGAAACTTCCAAATTCAGTTAAAACACTGATGGAATATTTTCATGAGTCGGGATACTATACATCTGCTTTTTCAGGCGATTGGAGAATAATCCCATCATATGGGTACGCAAGGGGATGTGACCGATTTATTTATCAATTGCAACACACAGGGTTTTCAGTCGAAAAAATGATTGGCGGTGTTATCAATGAAATAGATGCATTAAAAGAGATTAATCAGTTTGTGTGGGTATCGTTAGGGGATTTACATGATGTTGCTGATGAAATGGAATTACCAACCAGCGTGCAGACGCATTTGAAAATAGAAGATCGCGTATGCGAAAAAGGAAGCGAGACATCTGTAAAACAAAAATATGATATGGCTAAAAAAATTCAATATGAACAGATGTTACAATATATGGATCGTTATTTGGGAATGTTATTTTCATATTTGGAGAATACATATGAAGAAAATGAACTTATAGTGGCATTGTTTTCAGACCATGGACAAGGATTTTTGATACCGGAGGATGGGCAGTTTTTAGGACCGGAAAGAACAAATATAGCATTTATGTTTCGAAATGGACAACTTAAAGGCGAAACAGAGGAAGTTATGTCATCTTTGGATTATACGGCAATTTTATGTAAGATGGCGGGAATAGCATATTGTGAACAGGGGGTTGAGGGACGAACTCCAAGAATATTTGGTGGAAGTGGAAGAAGATGGGCGTTAACAGAGAGTTTGCATCCAAAAGATTATTATAGAGCGGCACTGGTAAGCGAAAACTATCGATTTTATTTTTGCAACCCGATTCCGGTTGGATATGATGGAAGATTTGAGATTGGAGATTATTCAATTTGTCTTACAGATAAAGAAGGAAGAAATGTTTATGCTGAAGATGTTGAAAAGGAATGCTTAGATATTATTATGAGGCAGATAGCAAATCTGTGTATTTATTAAATGGCGCGTTGAGATTTGATGTATAATGGGAAGACCAGCTATGAAAAGTCAACCATAAATTAGCAAAAAATTTCTTTTTCATATCGGTGGTAAAAAAAGGGTAACTTTAAATAGAGCTCCCTTAGGGTGCTTTTTCAAAATCTATCGATATTGGTATACAGACCTCTTATTCGAGGTTGAATTCTACTTCGCCAGTGAGCATCTTCCAGATGACTCTGACAAGCTTGCCGGCACAG